>ERZ808242.172-NODE-172-length-50623-cov-7.483053_pt1 | contig 50623 bp, 37 predicted proteins | sample MGYA00521244_ERZ808242 | MGnify/ENA primary metagenome ERZ808242 (study PRJEB31516, sample SAMN03275573) | gut metagenome | biome: mammalia-associated habitat; material: feces | host: Papio cynocephalus | place: Kenya | collected 2012-07-27 ... | reverse complement strand
CATCTGATTTCAGGTGGCATTCATTTTTAGTTAGTGCGGGTTATTTACCTGGTACAAAAATATATATTTTCTATACCATTATCAGCGGATAATAGTTGTCCATACTCATTATATGTAAATTTTACTAAAATGTTTATACCCTCCTTAGAAGTACGTAAATTTTTCTCATATGTATAATTAAATTTTCCATAACCTTCTAAATCTATTGTTTCTATTGGCTCTCTTTCTGGGAAATCCCAAGTTTGTAAGTTAATTTCCTCTGCTTTCACATTATATATAAATAGATTACTTAATAAAAGTGTGGTTAATAACAATGTTATGATTTTTTTCATCTTATCTTCCTTTCCCTACGTTCGACAAATTTGTTACATATAGTTGTTGTAAATACTTTCCCCTATTTTCATAAAATATTACGCATAATAAACAGTTTTTATTTTGCTTTTTTTATTATTATATCCCCCTTTTATTTTTTATTTAATTATTCACAAAGCACCTTGTAAGTAAAATACTACATAATATTTTGGGTTTTGTAAAAGGAATAATAGTCGAGTTGTTTATCCAGCATTTTTCCAAATAGTCGTTTGACATTTTTAGATTTGTATAGTAAAATAGTTACCTTTCTATTTATTGTCGTGAAATTTTGATTATGGCAACATTTACTATTCCTATTTATTTCTTATTGATTATTATACTATAACCATGTATTCATTTCATCCATTATTTTCTTAAATATTTGTAACAAAAAAGATGCCCTGCCGTTTATGGCAGGACACCTTTCGCTATCGTTTCTCTTTTATTATTTATATGTTTTATATGTCGTGCGACTTTTACACATTAATCTCTGCTTTCACACCGAGCATGGCTTTGTTTTCCTCTAAGACCGGAGCAATGACCTTGGTTAAGAAGGATTCTACCTGCTCTTTGGAGCGGCCAACGTACTTGGCGGGATCCATGGACTTCTTGAGGTCGTCCAGGGAAAGGTTGAATGCTGGGTCTGCGGCAATCAGCTCTAACAGATTGTTGTCCTTGCCCTCTACCTTGACGGTCTTTCCGGCTTCCATGGAAAGCTCACGGATTCTTTCGTGAAGCTCCTGTCTGTCTCCGCCGGCTTTTACGGCATCCATCATAATGTTTTCGGTAGCCATGAACGGAAGCTCGCTCATCATATGCTTTTCAATTACCTTGGGATAAACCACCAGACCGTCCACAACATTCAGGCACAAATCCAGAATGCCGTCAATGGCAAGGAAGCCTTCCGGAATGGACAGACGCTTGTTGGCGGAGTCGTCCAGAGTTCTTTCAAACCACTGGGTAGCGGAAGTGATGGCGGGATTTAAGGCATCAATCATCACATAACGGCTTAAGGAAGCAATACGCTCGCTTCTCATGGGGTTTCTCTTGTAAGCCATGGCGGAAGAACCGATCTGGCTCTTTTCAAACGGCTCTTCTACTTCCTTTAGGTGCTGCAGAAGACGGATATCGTTGCTCATTTTGTGAGCGGATGCGGCGATACCGGCAAGAATGTTTGCCACGCGGGTATCTACTTTACGGGAGTAGGTCTGTCCGGATACGGGGAAGCAGTCCTTGAAGCCCATCTTTTCCGCAATCATGGGGTCAATCTTATCTATTTTTTCCTGGTCTCCGTCAAAAAGCTCTAAGAAGGATGCCTGTGTACCGGTGGTACCCTTGCAGCCCAAAAGCTTCATGGTGGAGAGTACATAATTCAAATCCTCTAAGTCCAGGTAAAATTCCTGTAACCACAGAGTGGCGCGCTTGCCGACAGTGGTAGGCTGCGCCGGCTGGAAATGGGTAAATGCCAGTGTGGGCTGTGCTTTGTATTTGTCTGCAAAGGACGCCAGCTCGGCAATTACATTCACCAGTTTTTTCTTTACCAGCTTCAATGCCTCTGTCATGATAATAATATCTGTATTGTCGCCAACGTAGCAGGAGGTCGCACCCAGATGGATGATACCCTTTGCCTTGGGACACTGTACACCGTATGCATAAACATGGCTCATAACATCATGACGGACTTCCTTTTCCCTTGCCTTTGCCACATCATAGTTGATGTCGTCCGCATGTGCCTTCAGCTCGTCAATCTGTTCCTGTGTAATGGCGAGACCCAGTTCCTTTTCCGTTTCTGCCAGGGCAATCCATAATTTTCTCCAGGTACGGAATTTCATATCCTGTGAAAAAATGTACTGCATTTCCTTGCTGGCATATCTTTCCGATAACGGGCTTGTGTATACGTCTGTACTCATAAATTCATTCTCCTGTCTGTTTTGTAAGAGCGCTGTCTCCAAGGCTCATTTTATAACGTGCATCTTCTTAAGTCAACTGTCAAACTTCTGCTCCGCTTCGTCCACCATGCGGCTGATTTCCTGCGCATACATGGGGTAGTCGGCTGCTACGGCGCGGATTTCATCCCCTGCCTGGGTTGCGAGCTGTCTGTTGTACTCCATCTGTTCCCTGAGAGCCTGCCTGCGGGTGTTCAGTTCATGGCGGATTTCCACCATTTCCTTATGGTCAAGCAGCGCCTGCGGCTGTCTGAACCACCTCTCCGGCGACTTTACCCGGTAACGGGAAAGAGAATACAAAAGCTTCTCCCGGTAGTAGTCAATCTTGGCTTCCGCCTCCGCAAACTGTTTGCGTTCTTCCTTTTCCGACTGGTATTCCTCCCACAGTTTTTTTAACTTGGCGGCATTCTCCACGGAATACTTCATATATAAATAGTTCAGCAGATTCGTGTTGTTCACATAACGGATTTTTACTTTGTTCTGAAGCTGCACCAGACGCACTCTCGCCTTTTCCACGCGCTCCAGCTCCTTCTCCATATCCAGATACCGGAAAAATAAAATGGGCAGTGCCACCGCCACCGCCGCAATCAGCACATAAAAAGCAACGATGGTCTGGTAGGAAAATGCAAACTGTAAAATGAGCAGCATAATCATACAGATAACAAAAGTAATAAGTACAATCATGGTCATGCCCCGGCAGTCGTTCAGCTTGCCGTACAGCTCGCTGCTCCGGTAATCATAGGCGCTTTTTTCACTGTCCAGCTTACCTAAATCCTGTTTAATCAGCTTCTGGTACTGTTCCGCCTTCGTCAGCTTCTCAATCCCCTCCGTAACCTCGTTTTCCTGTGCCTGCATCTTGTCGTACTCGGCATTGCTCATGCGGGTTTTGGTGAGGTACTTTTTCCGCTCCTGCTCCAGCGCCACCAGCTTTCTGGCGCTTACCTGTATCTCTTCCGTCTGTTCCTTCGGCAGTGCTTCTATTTCCTCAATATCCGTAAGATAGGATGTCACCAGACTGTACTCGCCGTTTAGAAGTGTAATCTCTTTTTCCGCCTCCGCCATCTGCTCCAGACAGTTTTCAATATACTGTTTTCTTTCTTCCGGCTGTTTAAAATCCACCCGGTTGCGTTCATAGGAAATTCCTTCTTCCGGGTTCTGTTCCCGCTTTTTCTTTCTGCCGAAAAGCCAACTAAATAAGCCCATGGTACCTTCTGTTCCTTTCTGCCGCCGGCAAAGCGCCTTTTATGAAAATCCCCGTCCGCCGTCCGTTCTGCCGTTTACAGCGCCACATGCGCCCGGTATTCTTCCTGCAGACTTTCGATGTTTTTTGCCATTTCGGAATAATAATACGAAGCTTCCTCCGTCTGTCTCTTAAAAAGAAGTTCCTCCGTATTCCGTTTTTCTTCGCTCTGCTGCCAGTCCTCCGCCGCTTTCTCCAGCCTCTGTTCCAACTGCATGCTTGCCTCATAATAATCGGGCGAGCCCGTTACAAATGCCACGTATTCCTTTTCGGGAAGCTGCATTCTTTTGGCGGTCAGGAAAGCCGTAAGCTCCTCTTCCTCTCCGTTTCGCCGGTATGCCTCTTCAAACATTTCCGCTGCCTTCTCATACCAGAACAGGCGGCTGAATGCAACGCCTTTGTTGTGGTAAATAGCCGTGGACAGCAGCTTTTCTTCCTCCGGCAGTTCCTTTAAGAGCTTGTCGTATTCCCGGACAGCCGTGCGGTATCTGCCGTCGGTCAGCAGATGGTCCACCCTGTTTTTCTGTTTCTCAAAGGGACTTAAGCCTGCTCCCTCCCGGTAAACCGCCTCGGTCTTTTTAATGACATCGTTTTCATACAGATGGACATACTGCAGGATAATGCCGGCAAAAGTCCCCGGGTCCGTCTTCTTCTGCAGAAGGGGGTACAGGGCAGCCGCCAGCTTCGGCAGCATCAGCTCTTCTTCTATCCAGCGGATAAGCTTTCTGTCCACAATGCTCCTGTCCAGAAAGAACGCATCCTCTTTCAGGACATAGCAGAGTTCCTCCGCCGAATAGACCCGAACGCCGAGTCCTTCCAGATAATATGGAGTTTTTGCATAAGCACCGGTGCTAAGCAATACCTTTCCCAATTCTGTCCGCTCCTTTTTTATATCTCAAAATTTTCCGTCCATTTCTGATAACCGGACGGCGCAAGTTCTCCAAATCCCAAATCTTCCACATACAGACGGACTTTGTTTTCCCCCGTCATGGAAATTTCAATATACAGCCTGGTCGGCGTCTTCCGCTCCGGCAATCCCGTCAGCGTCACCTTGCCGTAACGGGCATCTTTGCCGTTTAGGGGCGTCAGCACAATATCAAAGCTGTTGCCCTCATCCAGATACACCTCTGTCTGAAATCTGGCATCGTACCAGCTTACGCCGGCGTCTAAAAGCGCCAGATAGGAGGACTCTCCCTGCCGGTAAACCTTCATGCCGATGTTGGCTTTCAGCTTATCCTCGCCCAGAAATACATATCTGCCGGAAATCTCCGTGGGGTACAGCCGTTCCCGTAAAGCATAGCAGGCTCCTTTGCTGTAAAGGTTGTTGCCCTGGAACACCCGGCGGCTCCTGCACAGAAACCGGAGTGACTCCTTCATCCATTCTTCGGAAAAGCCTTCGCCAATCAGGTAAACAGAGGTAATCATCTGCCCCTCTGCCAGCTCCTGCGCCATAGCGAACATTTTTTCATCCATCTGCGCAAAAACGCTCTGTTTCTTTTCTTCCTCCTCGGGATAATCCCCGCAGGCAAAGAAATTCCGTTCTTCTTTTTCTATGTAAACCACCATGGGGGTCGTTCGTCTGTTGCATTCCATCCGGTAAATTTTCATCACATCCGAATGGTAATCGCACAAAAGCACCTGCCTTACCCAGATGTCCTCCGGCTGATGCACCATGTACTGGTAAAAACTTTCCGCATAGCTCTGGTAAAAAAAGCTTTTCGTTTTTAAGGAAAGGCCTGCTGCCACCTGCTTTAACACTTCCACCGTTCTCTCATCCAGACTCTCGCAGGAGAACATAAACGCCTCCACATGGTCGGTATCGCCGATGACACTAAGTCCCGACAGGCTCCTTTTTACATAAAGGGTAAGCAGGGCAATGGGGTCATATTCGGTTTCCTCTATCACCACCGGCTCCCCTTTTTTTGCCAGATGAAACAAGTCTGTTACCAGCTCGCCGTCCTCTTTATGCTTCAGGGCATCCATACCGTAAAACCATTGGTTAAAGTCCTTTCTCTTGCACAGGCATAAGGGGATGTGATACTTCTCCGTGCCGGGGAGTACGGACAAAGTTTCCGGCTCCGCCGCCTTGTCGGACAGAAAACTAATCTGCGCATAGTTGTCCGAAAGGTCATATCCTATTAACCATTTTTCCCTCATCCGCTACTCCTTTCCTACCGCAGGGTAAACAGCTTCCCTGTCATAAATTCTTTCCGGCGGTATTCCTCGTACAGCTTGTCCACCGTAGCATAGTCCTGCATGGCGCTGCTGATGCTCATATCGTTAATCAGGGCAAAGCTGCCCTCCGTCATAACCGTATCACTCTTCTGCAGGGTGCCGCTTTCCGTTACCTGCTCCTTGTCATGCACCACTTCCATGATGTAATACTGCAGGCTTTCGCCGTAAAACAGCACGAAATCCTTGCTGTACACCCCGCCGTATACTTCCTTCATTTCTTCCACGAAGTAAGAATTGTCGTTTCTGCCGTAGGAGGCATTTCCCTGCGGCACATAGTTGTCCCTGGGCGCATACCGGTAATAAATCATCACGCGGCTGTCCGGGGAGGATGCCCTGTATTCCACAATGGTTCTGTCCTGCAGCGCTAAAATATCCGTATCCGTAATCTGCGGGAAAGCCGTGAACATCTTCATCATAATGCCCTTGTCCATCAGGCTGCGGATAAAGACGGTCAGCAGCGGCAGGGTATCTTTGTCTGCTTCCTCCGGGTTCTCCGCAAAATATTTCACATAGGCAAGGCAGCTTATTTTCTTCACGCCGTCGCCCCTGCGGCTCATGGCGGCAATTTCATCAAAGACAAACCGTTCCGTCACGATGTCCTTTGCAAAATACTCATAGGCACATTCCGCCAAAAATGCTTTTTCGATTTCCGGTCTGGCGCCGCTCTCCACATAACTTTTGAAAATCTGCATCCGCTCGCCCACGAAAGAACCGGAGAAAAGCATCTGCGTCAGCATCCGTTCATTCAGTTCGTAAGTATCCACGCAGAAATTGACGGCTGCCTTCCAGATATCCCGCAGCATGCGGATGGTGCCTTTGGCATACAAAATCAGATACCGCAGACATCTTTCATCGTATTTTCCGTGTGCAAAAGCATAGTACACCATTTCCGTAAGTGCGCTGTCCTCTGCATACTCGGTCTTTTCAATCCATCTGCTGCACAGCCGCATTAAAACCTTCGGTTCGATGCCGTAAGGCCCCATCGCCGACAGCCAGTAGTACGCCGTATCTTCCATACCGCGCACCACCATATAACGGAGAATTTCATTGCGCGACTCCATATCGTCGTAAGACATCACATCCACATTGGAAAGAAATGCCTGCAGTTCCTCCGTTCTGTCCTGCTCAAAATAATACCTCAGCAGTCTCTTCGCCACTTCTTTTTTCAGCTTTTCTCCCGCCAGTTCGTCCGTAAGAAGATACAGAAAATGCTTTTCATTTTCCGGCGTAATCTCCTGCAGGGTCAGGCCGTCAAAGCACTGGTAGATATTCACATCATGCAGATTGCCCGCAAGCGGCACCACGGCTTTCAAAAGCCTGTCCGCGGTAAGCAGTTTTTCCGCCTCATAAAACTCGGAATTCATGTAGCGGTTCTGCGCTTCATCCTCCAGTAAGATGCGGCTGTCCGCTCCCGGCAGCGAAGCATAGGCTTTTCCGTCACAAACGGGGTAAACCTTTTCGCCCTCCATTCCCGGGTCGTACACCACCACCCGGCGGATGCCCTTCTTTTTCACGGTCACTTCCTGTAAAAAGGCAAGCTGGGCAAAATCATCCGTCAGCTCTCCCATGAGCATCTCGGGCGTCAGCAGATTTTCATATAAGTAGGCAAGGCATTTATTAATGCGCCGTTTGCCAATCTGGTTTATCAGAAACTGTCCCATCTGTCCTAAATAGGTGCGGTACAGCTCCGGGTAATTTTCCCGGTATTTGTAAACATTGGCGTACAGGTACGCCGCCTTGTTGTACGGAAGGCTGTTCTGATAGGAAAAATACATCAGCACCATCTTGGGAATTGGCTCCATACCGGCTATGGACACCTGCTCCATACCGGCTATGGATACCTGCTCCGTATCCATGCTCTGCATGTAAAATTCATACAGTCTGGTCAGGCGGATTTCCCGTTCCACGGCAAGCTTATACCAGGTAAAATATTCTTTGCCGGTGCGGTTGCCTTTCATAAGCTGGCTGCAGATTTCCCGAAGGAGCCCGTCATCGGCTGCCGTCCGGTAGCAGGCAGTCAGAATTTTCAATAAAAAGGCATCGTATTCCTTTTCCTTGCCTGCCAGATAAGTAAGCTGCATCACCACATCCGGGCTTATCATTTCATGCCGTGCCCCAAAATAAAGCAGCTTTTTCTCCTGTGCGCCGAGGTGCATCAGCAGGGAGGGATTGCTGTTTAACAAAAGCAGGCTTTCCGTGTAAATCACGGGGCTGCTGCAGCCCCTCTCCAACTGCTCCTCCAAAAACATCCATCTCTTGGAATAGCTTTTATTGTATTCTTCGGAAAGGTATAAAAGCAGCCAGGCAATCCGCCATTCGTCCTTGTTTTTCCGGTACAGCTTTTCCACCTTGTCCGTTACTTTATTGACATAGGACTCCTCTTCCGAAATCAGGGACGTCAGATACAGATAGTAAGCCCACAGTACATCGTCCTCCACCGCCGACTGGGCAAGGCTCTCCGATACATGGTCCAGTATCCATTTGACCTCGTTTATCCGCTGCGCCGTAATCAGAAGCTGTGCATGGAACAGTCTGGCATACAAATCCCCGTCATTTAAGGAAAGCAGTTCCTCCGTAAGCCGGCTGCTTTCCTTCGCCCAGCTTCCGGCTCCGATTTTTTTCATACGGAAATCCAGATAAAGCTGCATAAGCTGCAGGGTAATTTCCTTCTTTTCCCGTCTCTGTCTGTAATCATTGGTATGGCGCTGTCTTTTCACCGCCACGGGCACTTTTACGGTATCGTAATTGCCCTTCAGCACAATGCTGCCTAAATTGTTGCCGTCATGCAGTCTGCGCGTATCGATATGTACGGAAAGCCGGCACAGGTTTCCCATAAAATCCTGCTCCATGAGAACCTGTTTGGAAATGCAGATAAAGTCACCTTCCGTTTCCACCGAAAGGTCCGTGTAGCCCCAGCCGTTGCGGGTAATCATAAGCACCGCTTCTTCGTCTTCCTTCGGGTCGTCAAGCAGAAGCATTTCCGGCTGTACGATATATTCGATTTTCTGTTTTTTATGGATGCCGATTAAAAATTCTTCTATATTTTCCACATGCCCCGGTATGTGGGAAAGTCCTAAATAATACTCCCGGTACTGTCTGTCCTGCCCGGTGAGCATGTCCGCAAAATCCGGTGCATAGAAAGCCGCAATGGCTTCCTCGGGATTGGTCTTGGCAAGATTGGCAAAATGGAACAGGTTCTTCACCTCTCCCAACGAAAACGCAATCTCCTTTTTCTCCACCTGCACCGTAAAAGGCAGGCTGTATTCGCCGTGATTGCTGATAACGGAAAATTCTCCCTTTATCTCTTCCCCTTCCCGCACGTTTTCGCCGTGGAAACAATACGCAATCTCTTCATCGTTTCCCACAAACTGCGTGGTCAGGCATTCCATACGGTTGTCCGTCGTGTAAACAAGCCCTTTGGTAAGGCTTCCCTGTTTGGAATAAATGCGGAAGCTTCCTTCCTTTGTTTCGCCCTTTTCTATGGACAATTCGATATTTGCGCATGAAAAATCAAGGGAACTCTTTTCGTCCTCGAAATGTTCCTCCAGTAATCTGTTAATAACCTCTTTCATGCCTTCACCCCTTTGCCCTGTCATGTTTCCAGTATACCATTTTCCTATAGGAATAGGCAAACTTTTTTTCATCCGGCATATACTGTCTATAAGTAAAAATCATGAGGTTTGATATGGACTCAACTCTCTTTACCAAAACCGGCTTTTTACGGATTAACGTCACCTCTTCCCTGGGACAGATACCCGTAAAGGATGCCACGGTCTCCATTACCTATACCGGCGAGCCCGGGCGGGTGTTAGAGGAGCTTACCACCGATGAATCCGGTCTGACCGATACCATTGAGCTTCCCGCTCCCGACATATCCTACAGCCTTGACCCCGAAAGCGAAGTGCAGCCGTATTCGGAATTTACCATTACCGTAACGGCTTCCGGCTATGAGCCCGTCATTGTCAGCGGCTCCGAAATTTTGGCAGAATCCCTTTCCACCCAGCCCATCCGCATGAATCCGCTGGATGCTACGGAAGAATATGAAAAAAGGGTGGTCATTCCCGCCCATACCCTTTGGGGTGACTACCCTGCCAAAATTCCCGAATCCGAAGTAAAACCCATTGCGGAAACCGGCGAAATCGTCTTAAGCCGCGTGGTGGTTCCCGAATATGTCATTGTCCACGACGGGGCTCCCAGTGACCGCACCGCCCAGAATTACTGGGTCAAATACACGGATTATATCAAAAACGTGGCTTCCTCCGAAATCTATTCCACCTGGCCGGAATCCACCATTTATGCCAACGTGCTGGCTATCATGTCCTTTACGCTGAACCGCGTCTACACGGAATGGTACCGGAACCAGGGCTACAACTTTACCATTACCAGTTCCACCGCCTACGACCAGAAATGGATTTACGGCAGGAACACCTACCAGAACATCAACCGGGTAGTGGACAGTATCTTTGCCAACTACGTTTCCCGCCCCGGCATCCGCCAGCCGCTTTTTACCTCCTACTGCGACGGTCAGCGCGTGACCTGTTCCGGTTTGAGTCAGTGGGGTTCCAAATACCTCGGTGACCAGAGCTACACCGCCATCCAGATTTTGCGCTATTATTACGGAAACGACATTTATATCAACACCGCGGATGTCATCTCCGGCGTTCCTTCCTCCTTCCCCGGCTACGATTTAACCATCGGTTCCTCCGGCGACAAGGTGCGCCAGCTCCAGCAGCAGTTAAACCGCATTGCCCAGAATTACCCTGCCATTCCCAAGGTTACGGCAGACGGCATCTACGGTTCCGCTACGGCTGCTGCCGTCCGCAGCTTCCAGAACATTTTCGGGCTGCCCGCCACCGGCATCACGGACTTTCCGACCTGGTACGCCATCTCCCGCATCTATGTGGGTGTCACCCGGATTGCGGAGCCGTCGTAAACTTGTTATGCGGATGCACGAAAAAAGGGGGCTGTTTTGCACAGCTCCCTTTTGTTTTTCTAAAAGCTCCGGATTTTATCGCTTCCGTCATCCACGGTGTTTTCTATCTTCAGTATCTTTACGTCATAACCGGCACCGGGATTTACTTCTACGGAAACCACATCGCCCACCTTGTGCCCCAAAAGCGCTTTTCCTAAGGGAGACTCGTTGGAAATGAGGCCATGCAGGGAATCGCCCCGCATGGTCGTTACAATCTTGTAAACCTCCGTGCTGCCGTCATCCGCAAACTCTATGGTAACCGTGTTGTCGATACCCACTTCATCCTCGGCGGACTCGTCGGATATGACCTCCGCCGTCCTTATCATACGGTCCAGGAAACGGATACGGCTTTCGTTTTTGTTCTTTTCCTTCTTGGCTGCATGGTATTCAAAGTTTTCACTTAAATCCCCATGTGCCCTGGCTTCCTTCACATCCTCCAAAAGCTTCGGACGCAATGTCAGCTTCCGGTATTCAATTTCCTCTTCCATACGACGGATATCGTTTTTCGTCAGCTTGTCGTTCATAGCCTGTCCGCATCCTTTCCTTACATGCAGCCGCTTTAAGCGGCTGCATGCTCCCAGCACTCTTCTGTGGGGTTTATTTTGCAAGCAGCATCATGATTTCGTTGCTTCTGTTTACAAACTTGGTCATATCTTCCGGCTTTAAGGGTGCATGCTGCAGCTTTGCAAGGTCGTAAAGCTGTTCGCAGATCATACCCACATGCTCATCCTCCTGATGACCGATTACATACTGTACCAGCGGATGGTTGGCATTTAAAATTAAGGTCTCGCCTTCTTCCGCCATGTCACCCATACCCATGCCATTCATGGCATACATCTTCATCATGTCCTGCATACGGCGGCTTTCCTCGGAAAGGGTAATCATGGAAGAAATCTTCTTGTTTTTCAGCTTCTCTACCTTAACTTCCAGCTTATCCTTCTTTAAGGCCTTCTTCATAATCTTGGCAATGGCTTCTGCCTGACCCTTCATTTCCTCTTCCGCTTTCTTGGAAGTCTTGGACTTGAAGGTATCTGTCAGGTCGGCATCGATTCTCTGGAATTTAATGCCCTCGTTCTTGGCCTCCAGCTGGGAAATAAACGGCTGGTCAATATTGTGGTTCAGGATAATCGCATCCATCTTGGCAGCCTTGAACATGTTGATGTACTGGCTCTGCTGTACCTCATCGGTAACATAATAGATAACCTTTTCCTTCTTTTCTTCGCCCTCGGCAGCATCGTCTGCATTGCCGTCAGTTGTACTGCCGTCTGCAGTATTGCCATCGGAAATGACTTCTGCTTCTACCTTGTTGCCGTTTTCATCGGTTGCATTCTCTGCTGCATCCGGGTCAGTCTTGTTGACTTCCAGGCACTCCGGCAGCGTCATATATTTACCGTCCAGATTCTTAAAGAGAATGTAGTCCGTCATCTTCTCGCAGAACTTGCCGTCCTTTAAGCAGCCGAACTTGATGAACGGGCTGATATCGTCCCAGTATTTCTCGTATTCTTCTTTTTCGGTCTTGCACATACCTGCCAGCTTGTCAGCCACTTTCTTGCTGATGTAATCGGAAATCTTCTTGACAAAACCGTCGTTCTGCAGAGCGCTTCGGGAAACGTTAAGAGGCAGATCCGGGCAATCGATGACACCCTTTAAAAGCATCAGGAATTCCGGAATAACCTCTTTGATATTGTCGGCAATAAATACCTGGTTGTTGTAAAGCTTAATGGTTCCTTCGATGGACTCATATTCCATATTAATCTTCGGGAAATATAAAATACCTTTCAGATTGAACGGATAGTCCATATTCAGGTGAATCCAGAACAGAGGTTCCTTGTAATCCTGAAATACCTTTCTGTAAAAAGCAATATAATCATCCTTGGTACATTCATTCGGATTTTTCATCCACAGAGGATTGGTATCGTTCAAAAGCTCGGGACGTTTCTTGATTTTCAGTTTTTCTTCGTCGCCTTCTTTTTCCGGCTTAATGGTTTCGATAACCTCATCGGACTCTAATTTTTCTTCTGCCTTGATAATCTGGGTTTCCTTGATATCTTCCTTGCTTAAATAAATTTCAGTCGGCATGAAGGAGCAGTACTTCTTGATAACCTCTCTTGCCTTGTATTCATTACAGAATTCCAGACAATCTTCCATTAAGAACAAAGTAATGGTGGTGCCGACTTCTGCCTTATCGCCGTCCTCCATGGAAAATTCCGTACCGCCGTCGCATTCCCAGTGCACCGCCTTGGCGCCTTCCTTGTAGGATAAGGTGTCAATGTGTACTTTGTCCGCAACCATAAATGCGGAATAGAAGCCCAGACCGAAATGTCCGATAATCTGGTCTGCGTTGCTCTTGTCCTTGTATTTTTCAATGAAATCCGCTGCGCCGGAGAATGCAATCTGGTTGATGTATTCTTCTACTTCGTCAGCGGTCATGCCAAGACCGTTATCCTTAAAGGTAAGGGTCTTTTTCTCCGGGTTGACAATTACGTCAATTCTCGGTTTGTAGCCTTCGGGGAGCTCGTACTCTCCCATCATATCCAGCTTCTTTAATTTGGTAATGGCATCACAGCCATTAGAAATCAGTTCCCTGTAAAAGATATCATGGTCGGAATACAACCACTTTTTAATAATCGGGAAAATATTGTCACTGTTAATTGATAAACTGCCTTTTTTTGCTGCCATATAAAACACTGTCCTTCCTATACTAAAATACCGCCTGCCCGACGCAGGCTTATTTCATCACATAAATGTAGTGTAAATCTGTCATGGCAAAAAGTCAATATAAAAATTAGCACTCATTCAAGGTGAGTGCTAATAATTTTATAAACTTTATTAAATTTATAGAAAATACGAATCAAACACCTTGAAAAAATCGGAAGTGGTGACTTCCGGGTCCTGAACACAGGTAACCTCTTTCCAGAGCTTTTCATTCAGGGTTCTTGTCAGGGTTTCCACATAACTGTCGTATTCTTCCCCGAATACTTCCTTCTTCCGTTCTTCCATGATGATCTGCTTATTGTGGTCGGTTTCTTCCCGGTTGTAGGTGCTTAAGCATTTCAGAATATGGTATCCGTCTTCATCCTCAATAATATTGCTGATTTCGCCGGTGCTCATATTGAAAACCACATCTTCCAGCTCTTTCGATACCTGACCTTTGCCGATGGAAGTCCGGATGTCTGCATATTCACTGTACTGCGCCGCCACACTTTCAAAATCGTGGGCTCCGTCCGTAGCCAGTGCATAAGCTTCTTTTGCCTCATTGTAGGCTGCCGTTTTCGTTGCCTCGGCATATTCCACCCGCTTGCCGCTTCCGTCCGTGGTGTACGTGCGGATATAAATCTGCTCCACCGTTACCATACGGGCCTCGTCATCGCTGATTTCGGGATTGATATCCTGAATAATCTGGGCATATACCTTTTCCGCCAACGCATATTCCGTATACATCTGCAGGATGAGCTTTTCGGAAAGGTTCAGGGTTTCGATTTCCTTTTCATTTAAGGAAGCGTAAAACGTATCGGCTGCCGCCTTCACGCTGCTTTTTTCCGCATCATCCAGCGTTACCTTTCGCTCCTGCGCCATAAGATTCAGTGTCTTTATCTGGGCTATCCGCGCCAGTACGGTTTCCTTCAGATTGTCCTGCAAAGTGACGCCGTTCTGGCTCACTTCAAAAATCTGCTCGCCGAATACTTCTTCGTATTCATTCTGCACAGTCGTCAGATACAACATAATTTCCGGTACCCGGCAGGACATGTTCTCTATCTTGAACACTTCATCCTTGGCAAAACCGGTGGTCAGCACCACCTTGGTGGTACTGCCGCTTTTGCCGCAGCCCGCAAGCAGCATCAGAACGGAAAGCAACGCTGCCGCAAGCCGTTTTCTTTTTCCTTTATTTTTACTGAATAACATGAATCCATCCCTTAGGGCCTTCGATACGTCCCATCTGAATACCGGTCAGTGTTTCATAAAGCTTTCTGGTAACAGGGCCCATATCGTCCATACCGCTGGGCAGGCAGATTTCATTGCCGTGGTCAACAATCTTGCCGACAGGGGAAATAACGGCTGCTGTACCGCAGAGACCGCATTCTGCCATGTCTTTCAGTTCATCCTTGTAAACTTCTCTTTCTTCTACTTCCAGTCCTAAGATATCTCTTGCTACTACCACTAAGGAACGTCTGGTAATGGAAGGAAGAATACTGTCGGACTTCGGTGTTACAACCTTGCCGTCCTTGGTTACGAACAGGATGTTAGCGCCGCCGGTTTCCTCAAGCTTGGTACGGGTTGCCGGGTCAAGATACATATTTTCCGCATAACCTTCCTTGTGTGCCGTTACGATAGCATGAAGGCTCATTGCATAGTTAAGTCCGGCTTTGATGTGTCCGGTTCCGTGAGGTGCCGCACGGTCAAAGTCACTGATTTTAACGGTAATGGGTTTTGCGCCGCCTTTGAAGTAAGGACCTACGGGCGTACAGAACATTCTGAACTGATACTCGTCTGCGGGTTTGACGCCGATAACCGGGTTGCTGCCGAACATGTAGGGTCTGATGTAAAGAGTTGCACCGCTGCCGTAAGGAGGCACATATGCCGCATTGGCTGCTACTACCTTATTGACGGCATCCATAAATCTTTCCTTCGGGAATACGGGCATTTCCAGTCTTGCTGCGGAATCCATCATTCTTTCTGCATTTAAGTCCGGGCGGAAGGTTACGATATGTCCATCCTCTGTGGTATAAGCCTTTAATCCTTCAAATACGGTCTGTGCATACTGGAGTACGCCTGCGCATTCATTCAGTACAATATTAGGATCTTCTGTCAGGGTGCCTTCGTCCCATGCACCGTTTTTGAAATTGGATACATACCGGTAATCTGTCTGGATATAACCGAAACCGATGCTGCTCCAGTCAATGTTTTTCTTTGTTGTATTTTCCATAATCTGTACTTCCTCTCCTATATTTTTTTACAATTATTATCCTTTTTTTACGAAAAGTCAACTACTTCTCCTATGCCTTTCGCTCATACTTTCTAAAATAATAGGTTATGTCAAAGTAGGTCTGTTCATCGCTTTCTTCCGTAAGCTCCCATCCCTCGCTCCTGTCCAGGTTTTCAAAAAAGCGATTGGCATCGTATGATTTTTCTATATAAAGAACATACGCCGTGTCGCACTTGGGTAAAAGCGCCTTAAATACACTTTCTCCGCCGTACACAAAAATGCTTTCCTGCTCTTTTTCCTCAATCAGCTCTTCCAGTTCCTCCACGGAATGGGCAACCGTCACCCCTTTTTGCGCAAACTGTGCATCCTGTGTCAGAATAATATTTTCCCTGCCGTACAGGGGCTGTCCCTGCGGAAGCGCCTGCAGTGTCTTTCTTCCCATAATAATGGTCTTTCCGAGTGTCAGGCTGTCGGTATTTCTCTGCTCCGCCGGAATTCTTGTCAGAAAATCCCCCCCTTTGCCGATAGCCCAGTTTTCATCCACCGTTACAATAATGTTCATATCCTCACCATGCCTTTCCTAAAATATCCCGGTTGCCTTAAATGGCAATCGGGATATTTTCTATCTGGGGTCCGAATTCATAACCCTCTACTTTTACATCGTTGCGGGTGAACCGGTAAAAATCATGAATATCGGGATTTAACCAGAACTTCGGTGCCTCTTTGGGCTCTCTGGTAATCAGTTCTTTTATAATGGGAACGTGCCTGTCATAAATATGGGCATCCGCAATCACATGCACCATTTCTCCCACCTGCATGTCGCACACCTGCGCCAGCATATGCATAAGCACGGCATACTGCACCACATTCCAGTTATTGGCAGCCAGCGCATCGTTGGAACGCTGGTTTAAAACCGCATTCAGTGTCAGCTTATCCTCACCCTTTTTCTGGGTCACGTTAAACGTCATACTGTAAGCACAGGGATATAAGTTCATCTCGTGCAAATCCTGATGCACATAAATATTGGTCATGATGCGGCGGGAAAAAGGATTGTTTTTCAAATCGTAGATTACCCGGTCCACCTGGTCCATCATGCCTTCCTTATACTGGTGCTTGACTCCGAGCTGATAGCCGTATGCCTTGCCGATGGAGCCGTTCTCATCCGCCCATTCATCCCAGATGTGGCTGTGCAGGTCATGAATGTTGTTGGACTTCTGCTGCCATATCCAGAGAATTTCATCCGTGGCACTCTTAAGTGCCGTCCGGCGCAGGGTCAGAATGGGAAACTCCTTTGATAAATCATACCGGTTCACCACGCCGAATTTTTTGATGGTATAGGCGGGTGTCCCGTCCTCCCAGTGGGGTCTGACTTTTTCCCCTTCGGTGCTGGTTCCGTTCTCCAAAATATCTTTGCACATGTTAATAAAAACATTATCTGCGTAGCTCATCTTATACCTTTCTTTTCCGATTACACATCCCACTTGTCACAGAGTGCAATAATCTGGTCTGCAAATTTTGCCATATCCTTGTTGCTTGTGCCTTCATTCTTTTTAATAATGCCAAGCAGTCTCTGACCGGCAGAAAGAAGTCTTGCATAAACACCGGTAACCGGCTTCTCTTTCTTTTTAACGGGAATACCGTCCGCTTCGTATTCAAACTTGCCCGTTGCCAGGTTAAATACGGTTCCGCTGTAGGGCGCATACGCCTTGATGCCGTGTTCCACCATCAGGCACTCTGCGAATGCCGTGCAGACGCTGTCCTCTCCGTGCACCACAAAGACCTTCCGCGGCTTTTCGGTAAATGCCGTTATCCATTCAATCAGACCGTTTTTGTCGGCATGACCGCTCAGTCCGTTAAACTGTCTGATTTTAGCCCGGACTTCAATGGGCTCGCCAAACAGCTTGACTTCCTTTGCTCCTTCTATGATGGCACGGCCCAGTGTGCCGACTGCCTGATAACCTACAAATAAAACGGTGCTTTCCGGTCTCCACAGATTGTGTTTTAAATGGTGCCGGATTCGGCCTGCCTCGCACATACCGGAGGCTGATATGATAACCTTCGGTGTCTCTTCAAAGTTAATGGCTTTGGATTCGTCGCTGGTAATGGAAAGATTCAGTCCCGGGAAAGAAATGGGATTGATGCCCTGTTTCACCAGTTCCATTGCCGCATCGTCAAAGCACTGGGAAATATTGTCCTGAAAAATGGAAGTTGCCCGCACAGCCATGGGACTGTCCACGTATACCGGGAAATTTCCGTGTCCTGTTACCAGATTATCTGCCTTGATTTTCCGGATGAAATATAAAATTTCCTGTGTCCTGCCCACGGCAAAGGAAGGGATAACCAGATTGCCACCAGCATCCAGGGTTTCCTGTATCACTTTCGCCAGTTCTTCCACATAATTCGTTTTTACCTCGGGATGCAGTCTGTCGCCGTAGGTGCTCTCCATGACCACATAATCCGCTTCCTTCGTATAGGTCGGGTCCTTGATAAGCGGCTGGTTCTTGTTGCCGATATCCCCGGAAAATACCACTTTTTTCGTGGTATTTCCTTCCGTCAGCCACACTTCTATACTGGCAGAACCAAGCAGGTGTCCCACATCCGTAAACCGGATTTTCACGCCCTCGCATAAATCAATGATTTCATCATAACGGCAGGGCACAATCCGCTGTATGAGCCCTTCCGCATCTTCCATGGTATATACCGGCTCCACCAGCGGAGCATCCGCTCTTCGTTTGGACTTCCGGTTCTTCCATTCCGCTTCCATTGCCTGGATGTGCGCACAGTCGCGCAGCATAATCTCACACAAATCGGCGGAAGCTTCCGTCGTAAATACCTGTCCTCTGAATCCTTTTGCATATAAAAGAGGCAGCATACCGGAATGGTCTACATGCGCATGGGTCAGCAGCACATAGTCCACACAGGCCTCCTCTACCGGGAGTTTCGCACTTTCAAACACATTCACTCCCTGTTCCATTCCGTAATCCACCAGAATGCATTTGTCCCCAACTTCCATGCAATGGCAGCTTCCGGTTACCTCGTGGTCTGCACCAATAAATGTAAGCTTCATTGTAACCCCACCTTTTCTTCGGATTTTACTATTCTCTTTCATTGTAACTTTTTTACAGGCAGAGGGCAAGGAGAAATTCAAAAAGCCCGCCAAGGCGGGCTTTAAAAAACAAGCAGAACGATAAGCCGGGTTATGTCGTTGGACAATCATCTATCTAACTCTGCCGTTACCGGCAGCCTTAAGCGACCTACCTGAAAACAGGCCGGGCCAGCCTATGGTTTTCTTTTGGTCTTGCTTCGGATGGGGTTTACATGGCTCCTGCCGTTACCGACAGGACGGTAGTCTCTTACACTGCCTTTCCACCCTTACCGGCAGCGCTTACGCACCACCGGCGGTTTATTTCTGTTGCACTGGCCTTGGAGTCACCTCCACCGGACGTTATCCGGCATCCCGCCCTATGAAGCCCGGACTTTCCTCACCCACTTACGTGGCCGCGATTGTCTGTCCTACTTGTTTTTACGAAGCATTAGTATAACATATCACGCGCACGCCGTCAACGCGGGGCGCGACAAAGCACACCCCTCACAAGCGCTTCTACACCGGCAATGCCGGGCACCCCATCTTACACATTAAAGCAGCTTCCGCCCACAAACTCCCGGCAGATGGAATTGTTGGGAAGGCTCTCGCTGCTGACTCCCAGGAAATAGCCCAAGAATTTAAGCAGACGCTTGGCTTCAAAATATTCCGGTTCGTCCTTGCCGATGTTGAAAAGAAGCGGTTCGGCAAACTGCTTTAAGACTGCCAGCTCGTAAACCAGAGCGGAATTGAACATGGCATCCGCACTTTCCTGGAACGGGAAAATATTTTCTTCTTCGCCGCGGCGCACGGAAGGCCACATCTGGATGGTTCTCTTGGCGGAAGCCCCTCTGGTGCGGGCATCGCGGACCATCCGGCGGAGCAGGCGTGCATCCGTCGTCGGGATGCGGTTGTGCTCATCGATGTTTAAGCTGGTCAGTGCGCTGATGTAAATCTTGAATTTGCTTTCGGAAGGCAGTGTATAGGACATCTTATCGTTCAGGCCGTGAATGCCTTCGATAACCAGCACGTCCTCTGCCCCAAGCTTCAGGGTATTGCCCTTATACTCTCTCTGTCCGGTCTTGAAATTAAAGGTGGGCATTTCCACGGTTTCCCCGTTTAACAATGCCGTCATATCCTTATTGAACTGCTCTACGTCAATGGCTTCCAGACATTCAAAATTGTAATCTCCGTTTTCATCCCGCGGGGTAAATTCCCGGTTTACAAAATAATCGTCCAAAGCAATGGGATGAGGAGTCAGCCCCTGCGTGCGGAGCTGGATGGAAAGCCTGTGGGAAAAAGTGGTTTTTCCGGAAGAAGAAGGGCCGGCAATCATCACAAATTTCACATTGCCTCTTGCCACAATCTGCTTGGCAATTTCCCCGATGCGTCTCTCCTGCTCTGCCTCCTGCACCAAAATCATATCGCTGATGTTTCCGGCGCAGACCGCATCATTCAAATCACCCACAGTTGTGATGTTTATCTTTTTATCCCACTTTTCCGCCTCGGAAAGGGTTTCAAAAAGCATATCCCTGTCCGGTCTTCCCGGCACGACGGTCGGCTCCTTTGCATGCGGCAGGATAAGAAGCATTCCTTCCTTATAAGGAATTAAATCAAAATACTTTACATATCCCGCATTGGGAAGCATGAAACCGTAATAATAGTCGTAAAAGCCTTCCATTTCATAGATATTCACAAAAGAGGAGCGGCGGTAATGGAACAGCTTTTCCTTGTCCTCCATACCGCACTCGCGGAACAGCTCCATTGCCTCTTCCAAATCGTAGGACTTTTTAATCATGGGCATTTTCAGTTCCACAAGCTCCTGCATTCTGGCTTTTACTTTTTCCACAAATTCCGGTGTAATGGCAAAATCTCCCGCAGTCACGTAATAACCGGGGCCTACAGTAAATTCCACGCGGCACTTCTGTGCCAGTGCACCGCCTTCCGTATCAAAAACAGCTTTTAAAAGCATCATGGTCGCCGTACGGGCATACGCTTTCTGACCGATGGCATCCTTCATGGTAAAGAAACGCACCTCGCCGTCCCGGTTTGCTTTTTTGAAAAGCTCCCTGATTTTTCCGTTGTAGCAGACCAGCGCTATCTGGTTGTCATATTTATCCTGATATTCCCGTACCACTTCTTCAAAGGTCACACCCTTGGGGTACTGCTTTTCCACACCTTCTACTTTCAGAGTTATCATATCCATACCTCCTGTAACCCGCTTATTCCCTAAATCACCGCAAAGGGGCTTTTTTCTTCTGCAATTTCCACTGCAATTTCCGGCATTTCTTTCTTAAAATAATCCCGCATATAGGGCACAAATATTTTTTCCAGGCCGTAGTGTCCCGCATCGATAACGGAAACGCCCTGTGCCACCAGGTCAATGCCTAAGTGGTGGTCAATGTCTCCGGAAATCAGCACATCCACCCCTGCGTTCACGGCACTCTGCGCCGTGGATTTACCGGAGCCGGGGGAAACGGCTGCCACGGAAACCACATCCGACAGTTCTCCATACACCCGAACCGCCGGCAGGTGAAACGTTTTTTTCACATATTCGGCACAGTCCGCCAGTGTCATTTCTTCCGGCAGCCGTCCGAAACGTCCGATACCCTCTTTGGCAATCTCGTCTTCAAAGGTCACGTACAGCACCTGTCTGTCTTTCAGTGCCAGCGTATCCGCTGCCGCGTCCGCCATACCCATGACATCAAAATTGGTGTGCATGGCATAATAGCACATATCCGCCTGCAATAATTTTACGATTCGGCGGCTGATAAAATTCTCGTCATTTACTTTTTTCAAGGGTGAAAAAATCAGCGGATGATGTGTCAGAAGCAGGTCTGCTTCCGCATCAATGGCATTCTCTATGGCCTCATCCGTGGCATCCACCGCAATATATACTTTTTTGATTTCCTTTCCGGCCCTGCCGCAGAGAAGCCCCACATTATCCCAGCTTTCCGCAAACCTGGGCGGGGAAAGAATTTCCAGCCGTTCCCTTACTTCCGCACACTTCATAGCCAACCCCTTCTTTCGTTAAAAGTCATGCATTTCCGCACCGCCGCGGTAAATGCGTTTTCTTAAAATCTCTCCAGGCAGTACCGGATATCCGCCTGCTCTTTCAAAAGTTCCTCTCTTCTGTCCCGGTTCGCGTCGCCGAGTCCCGCAAGGATGCCTTCGTTCCGCTGATACACGGTCCGCAAGTAATCCTCCAGAACGGGATGTCTGTCCGCAAGAAGAAGCGGGCCGTAAGCATCCTGCATCCTTTCGGGAAATTCGCCGCCGTACCAGGCGCCCACACCGTGCATCACCCGCATCATGGAATAAAACTTACCGTCTTCCTTCACCATGTTTTCCTCCTGGAAAACAAAGCGGTTGTCCTTCAGAAAGCGTCTGAAATAAGCAAGGTCCGACTGCGGCTGCAGAATAAGCCAGTCCATGAGGCTTACTTTTCTCAGACTGTCTTCGAGGATTTTTGCCATCAGCCTGCCGCCCATACCGGCGCAGACAAGCACATTGGCTTCCCCTGTTTCAAGCTCTTTCACCCCGTCGGAGAGACGGCATTCTATGTAGTCCCCGTATCCGTATTCCGCCACATGCTCCTTTGCCCGCATAAGAGGACCTTCCCGTACATCCATGGCGTACACCTTTGGAGAAATTCCCTTTTCGTATAAATAGATGGAAAGAAAGCCATGGTCACAGCCCACGTCTGCCACCCGGCTGCCCACCGGCACCATATCGGCTATTGCCTGCAGTCTTTTCGATAATTCCATAGCTTGTCCTTAATCTAAGTAATCCTTTAACTTACGGCTTCTGGACGGATGACGAAGTTTTCGGAGCGCCTTCGCCTCAATCTGCCGGATACGTTCACGGGTAACATTGAATTCCTTGCCGACTTCTTCGAGGGTACGGGCTCTGCCGTCATCTAAGCCGAAACGAAGGCGAAGCACCTTCTGCTCTCTTTCGGTAAGGGTGCCCAGTACTTCCACCAGCTGCTCTTTTAATAAGGTAAACGCTGCCGCATCCGCGGGAACGGGTACATTGTCGTCCTGGATAAAGTCGCCCAGATGGCTGTCTTCCTCTTCACCGATAGGAGTTTCCAGAGAAACGGGCTCCTGACTGATTTTCAAAATCTCGCGCACTCTTTCCACGGGCATGTTCATCTCTGCCGCAATTTCTTCCGGGGACGGCTCTCTGCCCAACTCCTGTAAAAGCTGTCTGCTGACACGGATAAGCTTGTTGATGGTTTCCACCATATGCACAGGAATACGGATGGTTCTCGCCTGGTCGGCAATGGCTCTTGTGATAGCCTGTCTGATCCACCATGTTGCATAGGTAGAGAACTTGTATCCCTTGCGGTAATCGAATTTTTCCACAGCCTTAATAAGACCTAAGTTGCCTTCCTGAATTAAGTCCAGAAACAGCATACCTCTGCCCACATATCTCTTGGCAATGCTGACAACCAGACGGAGGTTTGCTTCCGCCAGACGCTTCTTTGCCTCCTGGTCGCCCTGCTCCATTCTCTTTGCCAGTTCAATTTCTTCTTCTGCGGAAAGCAGGGGCACCTTGCCGATTTCCTTTAAATACATTCTGACAGGGTCTTCAATGCTGACACCGTCGGGAACGGAAAGGTCAATGTTTTCCACATCTACGTCATCATCGTCCATGAGAATCATTTCCTCATCGGGCACATCATCGTCATCGGTGATACGAAGCACGTCCACATTATTCTGCTCCAGGTACTCTATAACCTTATCAAACTGGTCGTCTTCCAGCGGAATATCGCTAAAGAAATCGGTGACTTCCTGATATTCCAGTACATTCTTTTTCTTCTTTGCAATGTTTAACAGTTCTTTTAACTTCTCCTCAAACTTTGCCTTTGTGTTTTCATCCATTGGTGTTTCCATCCTTTCGAAACGTAATAGTATTATAGCCTTAATTCAGGGAAATATGCGTTTTTGCCAGTTCCTCCAATGCCTTTTTCCCTGCAATTACCTGATTTAATGCAGTTACATCGCTTCCCAGTTTACCGGAATAAAATTCGTAACTGTTCTTTTTTACCGCATACACAATATCGTGAAAAGCCCGTTCCTTTTCCTGGCTTGTAGTAATGGCTTCCACCTTTGTGTTAAAAAGCTCGGCTGCTTCCCTCTGCTCGTTTTCATCCTCAAACATGCTGATAATGGAAGCCGGATTGTATCTGCCGTTTTCAATATCCGCAAACAGCTTGTCCGCCACCTTCCGGTACAGCTCTTCCGTAAAATCGGACGGGGAAATGAACCGGGTGATTTTCGGAAGCACCTCCGGGTAATCCGTAATCCAGGTAAGCAGAAGCTTCTGCACCCTTTTGCCGTTGTCTTCCTGGCTGTTTTTCTTATTCAGTCCCGACTTTGGCTTCTGTGCCGGCTGCACCATGCCGTTTTTCGCCGCATAGGAATTGACTAACTTCCGCAGGTTTTCAAAGCCGATGTGATACTTTTCCGCAATCGCCTCGATGTAGTTTTCTCTCTCCACATCCACCTCAAACTCACAGAGTTTCCTGGCAATTTCCATATAGAACCGGGTCTTGCTGTCCGGATCGTTCAAATCATAGGACTGCTCCATGATGCGGATTTCAAACAGAAAGCTGTTTTCCGCATTGTCAATCCGTTCCTGAAACGCCTCTTTGCCGAGGTTCTTGATAAACTCGTCCGGATCCTTGTAGGGACGCATGTTGATAACCTTGCCGGAAAGCCCCGCCTGCTTTAAGATGCCGATACCGCGGAGAGCTGCCTTTACACCGGCGCCGTCGCTGTCGTAAGCCAAAAGCACCTTGTCCGTGTAGCGCTTTAAAAGCAGCGCCTGCTCGGAAGTAAATGCCGTACCGAGGGACGCCACCGCCTGGGTGAATCCCGCCTGGTGCATGGAAATCACATCCATATAGCCCTCGCACAGGATGATGTTGCCGGTACGCGCCGTCCTTGCAAAGTTAAAGCCGTAAAGGTTTCTTCTTTTATCAAAAACCGGTGTTTCGGGAGAGTTTAAGTATTTGGGTTCTCCCTTCCCCATGACACGGCCGCCGAATCCAATGACCCTGTGGTTGATGTCCTGAATGGGGAACATAACCCGGTTCCAGAAGCTGTCGTAAATGCCTCTTTTTTCATTAAATCCGGCAAGTCCCGCCTCAATAATCAGCTTGTCCTCATATCCTTTTTCCCGAAGATACCTTACAAGTCCCTCGGAGGCATAACCCAGACCGAACTTATTCATGGTTTCTTCGCTCAGCTTCCGCTCGCTTAGGTATCGGTAACCCACTTCGCCCTTCTTGGAACGGAGCTGGTAATAGTAATACTTTGCCGCTTCCTTGTTTACGGCAAGAAGCCTTGCCCGGTGATTTTCCTTCGCTTTCATTTCTTCCGTGTATTCTAACTCGGGAAGCTTCACACCGGCCCTGTCTGCCAAAAGCTTCACTGCTTCCGCAAACGTATAATTTTCATATTTCATGATGAAAGTAAAGACGTTACCTCCTGCCCCGCAGCCAAAGCAGTAGTACATCTGCTTGGCGCCGGATACGGAAAAAGAAGGAGATTTTTCATTGTGGAACGGGCAGAGTCCGAAATAGCTTGCCCCCTTCTTCTGTATCTTCACGTATCCGGAAATAACATCTACAATATCGTTTTTCATCCTGACTTCTTCTACGATTTCCTCAGGATAATACATATGTAACCTAACCTTTCTGTGGCGATGGCAATCAGCCGTGCCAGGACTTGGGAATGTAAATCTCTTCGTAGGTGGCAATGGCAAAACGGTCCGTCATGGCACCCACATAATCGCATACCACCCGTTCCCGTTCTTCGCCTTCGTCAATCATGCGCAGGAAATCCGGCGGCAGCACATCAATGTGATTTAAGAAATGCTGATACAGTGTTTTCATCAGCATTTCCGCCTTGCCTTCCTCGCTCTTGGCTTCCGGGTTCTGGTAGACGCGTTCAAACATAAACTGTCTGAGCTTTTTCATGGCTTCCGCCACCGGCTCCGACATACAGATATCGTCTTTTCCGAAGCTTGTCGTCACAATGTCATGGATAAAGTGGTCGAGTCTTTCTCCTGTGGTGTAGCCAATCACATCCGCAATGTCCCTTGGCACATCTTCTTCCTTTAAGATACCGCCCCGGATGGCATCGTCCATATCGTGGTGGATGTAGGCAATCTTATCGGAGAGCCGGACGATTTTACCCTCCAGGGTAAAAGGCATGCTGTCCGTCTGGTGGTTTAGGATGCCGTCCCTGACTTCTACCGTAAGATTTAATCCCTGACCGTTTTTCTCTAACTTTTCCACGGTACGCACGCTCTGCACGTTGTGTTCAAACCCAAACGGGCAGACCTCGTTTAACGCTCTTTCTCCGGCATGGCCGAAGGGTGTGTGACCCAAATCATGTCCCAGTGCAATGGCTTCCACCAAATCCTCATTCATCCTGAGTGCCTTGGCAATGGTGCGGGCATTCTGGGAAACCTCCAGCGTGTGCGTCAGTCTTGTCCGGTAATGGTCGCCCTCAGGTGTTAAAAACACCTGGGTTTTATCCTTCAGTCTGCGGAAAGCTTTGCAATGCAAAATCCTGTCCCTGTCTCTTTGGAATACCGGTCTGATGTCGCATTGCTCCTCTTCCCGTTCTCTGCCGAGGGAATTCATGCTGAGCGTTGCGTAGGGGCTTAAATATTCCTGCTCCCACTTTTCCAGATTTTCTCTTATTGTCATTTTGCTCCTTCTGTCCGATTATGCGGACCCATACTATGAACATGCACAACAACAAACTCTCAAAAAAATACTCTCTACTTATAATATTCTGCGTCTGCTACCCAAAATCCTTTTTTTATTTTAAATTTTTTTCAAAAATTTTCATTTTGTCAAAAAAACCTCTGCCAAAGACAGAGGTTTTTGCCGGGAAAACCCGGATATTACTTAAAGTAAGCGACACCGCTTTCAAAGATTTTCAAATCCTGTTCGCCGTAAATGTTGATTGCTACGGAAGTATCGCGTCTCTCTGCATGCGCCATCTTGCCAAAGCATCTGCCGTCGGGGGATGTAATACCTTCGATGGAGCAATAGGAACCGTTTACGTTCCATTCCTCATCCATGGAAATATTGCCGTCAATATCCACATACTGGGTTGCTACCTGACCGTTTGCAAACAGCTTGTCAAGCCATTCTCTGCTTGCTACAAAACGTCCTTCGCCGTGGGATGCGGGGCTGCAGTAGGTCTGTCCCAACTTCGCCTCTCTTAACCAGGGAGACTTGTCGGAAACCACCTTGGTATAAACCATCTTGGAGATGTGGCGGTTGATGGTGTTAAATGTCAGGGTCGGGGACTCTGCCGTCTGTCCGGTAATCTCACCGAAAGGAACCAGTCCCAATTTAATCAGCGCCTGGAAACCGTTGCAGATACCCAGTGCCAGACCGTCTCTTTCCTGTAAAAGCTTTGTAACCGCTTCCTTAATCTTGGCATTCCGGAAAGCGGTGGCAAAGAATTTAGCGGAGCCGTCCGGTTCGTCACCTGCGGAGAAGCCGCCCGGGAACATGATAATCTGTGCCTGGGAGATTGCCTTTTCAAAAGCATCCACGGACTCTCTGATGTCCTCTGCGCTCAAGTTCTTGAATACCTTGGTGACTACATTGGCGCCGGAACGTTCAAATGCCTTGGTGCTGTCGTACTCACAGTTGGTACCCGGGAATACCGGAATGAATACGGTAGGCTTTGCCACCTTATTCTTGCATACATAAATCTGTTCTTTGTGATACAGTCTGGTTTCAATGGGAGTGGTATCCTTTACTGCCTTTGTGGGGAATACCTTTTCTAACGGCTTCTTCCATGCTGCCAGTGCTTCCTCTAAGGAAATCTTTGCATCCTTATAGGTAAAGGCTGCTTCTTCGGTCACTTTGCCGACCGTCATATAATCCACATCGGCTCCTGCCAGTGCTTCCAGCTTGTCTGCGGCAATTTCCGCCACGATGTCGCCCAGTCCGTTTTCAAACAGGGCACGCAGGGGCACTTCTTCGTCAACCGCTACGCCTAAACCGTTGCCGAATGCCATCTTGGAAAGGGCTGCTGCCAGACCATTGCTGTCCAGTGCGTAAGCGGAAACAATAATGCCTTTCTTCATCAGACTGGAAATGCTGTCGTACAGTTCCATAACCTTTTCGTAAACCGGAATGTCGTAATCGTCCTTCTCAACGGAAAACTGCACCAGACTGTTTCCGGCTGCCTTTAATTCCGGTGTAATGACATCGCTATCCTTTGCCACATCCACTGCGAAAGAAACCAGAGTGGGCGGTACGTCAATATCGTTGAAGGTGCCGGACATGGAATCCTTGCCGCCGATGGAAGGAAGTCCGTAACCAATCTGTGCGTCATAAGCACCCAGGAGAGCTGCGAAAGGCTGGCTCCAACGCTTGGGGTCGGAAGTCATACGACGGAAATATTCCTGGAACGTAAAGCGGATTTTCTTGTAATCGCCACCGTTTGCCACGATTCTTGCCATGGACTCGGTCACCGCATATACAGCGCCGTGGTAAGGGCTCCAGGAAGAAAGATACGGGTCGAAGCCGTAGCTCATCATGGTAACGGTATCGGTCTTTCCGCGGAGTACGGGAAGCTTTGCCACCATGGCCTGTGTTTCGGTAAGCTGGTACTTACCGCCGTAAGGCATCAGCACACTGCCTGCGCCGATGGAGGAGTCGAACATCTCCACCAAACCCTTCTGGGAGCAGACATTTAAGTCACCCATAAGTGCCAGCCATGCGCCCTTTACATCTTCGTCCTTTACTTTCTCTTCTACTTTATCAACTGCGATCTTGTCAAAATAATTGTCTTCTTCGGAAGGAATGTTCACAGAGACCTTGGTTTCCTGATGGGCACCGTTGGTATCCAGGAAAGCACGGGATAAGTTTACGATATCCTTGCCTCTCCAGTTTAAGATAAGACGGGGCTCCTTGGTAACTTCTGCAACGGGAACCGCCTCTAAGTTTTCTTCTGCCGCATAGCCTAAGAAGGTTTCTACATCCTTAGGGTCTACCACTACTGCCATACGTTCCTGGGATTCGGAAATAGCAAGCTCCGTGCCGTCCAGACCCGCGTATTTCTTGGGCACCTTGTCTAAGTCCACCACAAGACCGTCAGCCAGTTCGCCGATGGCAACAGACACACCTCCCGCACCGAAGTCATTGCACTTCTTAATCAGACGGCTGACTTCCTCACGGCGGAACAGACGCTGGATTTTACGTTCGGTGGGAGCATTACCCTTCTGTACTTCTGCGCCGCAGGTTTCAATGGAAGTATCGGTATGTACCTTGGAAGAACCGGTTGCACCGCCGCAGCCGTCGCGTCCGGTACGACCTCCTAAAAGGATGATGATATCGCCCGGGTCGGAATTCTCACGGATGACGTTCTTTCTCGGAGCAGCGCCCATAACGGCGCCGATTTCCATACGTTTTGCCACATAATCGGGATGATAAATTTCTTTTACATAGCCGGTAGCCAGACCAATCTGGTTGCCGTAAGAAGAATAACCCGCTGCCGCACCTCTGACCAGTTTCTTCTGGGGAAGCTTGCCGTGCAGGGTTTCGGATACGGGAACGGTCGGATCAGCCGCACCGGTCACACGCATCGCCTGGTATACATAACCGCGGCCTGACAGAGGGTCTCTGATAGCGCCGCCGAGGCAGGTAGCCGCACCGCCGAAAGGTTCGATTTCGGTCGGATGGTTGTGGGTTTCGTTCTTAAAAAATACCAGCCACTCTTCAGTCACCTTTTCCCCGTCATAATCCATTTCCACGGGAACGATAACGGAGCAGGCATTGATTTCGTCGGACTGCTCCATGTCCTCTAACTTGCCGTCCTTCTTTAACTTGCGCATTGCCATTAACGCTAAGTCCATCAGGCAGACAAACTTATCTTTTCTGCCGGCAAAAATTTCTTCTCTGGTATCGAGGTAACTCTGGTAAGTGGTCTCGATGGGTGCGCGGTAATAACCCTCTCCGAACTCTACATCGGTAAGCTCCGTAGAGAAGGTGGTGTGACGGCAGTGGTCGGACCAGTAAGTATCCAGCACCCGGATTTCCGTCATGGACGGATTCCTGTGCTCTTCGTTTGCAAAATAATTCTGAATATGCTTGAAATCCTTGAAGGTCATGGCAAGACCCAAAGAATCGTATAAATCGCGTAATGCGTTTTCTTCCATGGAAGAAAATCCGTCAAATATCTTTACATCGGCAGGCTCCGCAAATTCCTGAATCAGGGTGGCGGGCTTTTCCATATCGGTTTCCCTGGAATCCACCGGGTTAATGCAGTAGGCACGGATTTTGGCAAATTCATCATCCGTAATTTTGCCGGAAATGACATAAATAACAGCCGTACGAATAATGGGCTCTTCGTCTTCTTTTAAGAAGCGCACACACTGTACCGCTGAATCGGCTCTCTGATCAAACTGTCCGGGTAAAAATTCCACACCGAATACTCTGTCGCCTTCCTGTAAGGGAAGTTCTTCTCTGTAAAGGTCATCTACAGGTGGTTCCGCAAAAACACTGTGGCATGCTTTTTCAAAGATTTCGTCGGAGATATTTTCCACGTCATAGCGAATCAGCTCTCTGACTTTCTCCACGCCTTCCATGCCCAGGTAGCTCTTCAGGTCCTCATGCAGTTCCTTTGCTTTTACCGCAAAAGGCTCCTTTTTTTCCACATAGATACGTCTTACTTTTTCCATTCTGCTTTAACCAAGCCTTTCTCCTAAATATTTATTTATTCCTCTACCCCTAATTCATTCAGGATAAAGAGTAACTCCCTGTCCACCATTTCCGGTGTCACACCGATGGTATGGGCGGAAATTTTAAGACCTTCCAATAAGAACATGATGTTGCGGGCCGCACCTCTGCAGTCCTCGCAGTAAAATTCTCCGTTTTCCACGCCGGTTTCAATCAGCTTTTCAATAATCTTTACGGCAGAGTCGAATTGTCTTTTTAAGATATTGTCCTTTTTGGGCACATCTTCACCGAAATAATATTCATAAGTAGCGATTGCAAGGTTGTCCTTTTTGCTTAAAAGCTCCTTTTTCTGCTCCTTTAAGAACAGGGCAAGTATTTCCGTAGCGGTGGCATCCTCTCTGATACTGTCGGAAAACACATCATCCGCTTCCTCGGACTCCATATGCATGACTTCCCGGAAAATCTCCGCTGTACTGTTGAAATACAGGTAAAGACCGCCCCGGCTGATGTCACAGGCTTCCACAATGTCCTTCATGGTCACATTCTTGTAGCCCTTTTCCATGAATACCTTTCTGGCGGTTTCCAATATGTACTTTTTCTTTTGCAATGACTTTTCGCCCATACACTTTTACTCCTGCTGATTGCTTTGATTGAGAGGCTGGCACCATTTTCGGAACAGTTCCTGAAACTTTCGCAGGATGGCAAGGTAAATCCCCTCTTCCACGCCTGCCGGCCATACCATACCTTTTGTCCGGCCTTCTAATATGTAACGGGACAGGATGCCCATCAGGATTTCCATGTCCGCTATGGTTACGTTTTCAATCAGATGCCGTTCCTCTTCCGGAGTATGAATCCGGTATCTGGTATACAGATAACGGTAATTCCTGTCTAAAAGGCTTGTCTGCTGCACATCGCCTACAAAACGAAGCAGGGTTCCCTCATATACTGGAAATGTCATCGTCCGCTCTGAGAAATTTTCGCAGGTAAATGCATTACTGACTTTTTTGCCGTACTTTGACTCCAGCCAGGGAACGTACCAGAAAAGTGGCTCTATTTCTTTTTTATATCCTTCCATGACCGTTCGTCTGTATTCGATGTCCTTCTCCAAACCGCATACCCCCATAAAAAATGACACTCACGTATTTTCATTGTAACATACTTTCTAAAAAAGTACAGTTTTTTTTACATTCTGCCGCTAAGTGTTTCTTAGCAGTATTTTTCTTGTACTCTTCCGTCAAAAAAGGTATAATATTCCTATAATTTTTCTATGTATGGGAGGTTCTTTTTTATGTTGACGTTAAAACCCGAACAGGTACTATTTTCCCAGGGCGAACCGATTGCCGGATTATTCCTTATTATAAGCGGCAGTTTTTCCCTCACATTCCCCGGCGGTGAATATACGCTTTCCGGCGGTGATGTGCTCGGCATCTGCGAGTTGTCCGGATCCACCCACTTCATGACGGCGCAGGCACTGGAAAAAGCCTCTCTTCTTCCCTGTGCCGTTACCGATTTTGCTTCCTTAAAAAGCTTTCTTGCGGAACATACGGACTACTGCTCCATTTTCAGCCGTTCCGCCTTCCGCCAGATAGGATGCCTGTTCCGTTACTACGAAGCGACGGAGGAAAAAAGCAGCCAGCTTGCCAAACGCCCGGATGTGGCTGCCGATTTAATCGGCTGTGTCTGCACGGATACGCTGCAGCTTCTTTCTTCCTTAAAAAAGATGGACGATGCCATGCTGCTTCTGCCGGAGGATATTCCTCTGCAGGAAGAATCCGAAGAAGCGAAGGCTGCGGCACCCGTGGTTGTGCAGAAGCCCGTGTTCCAGCCTGCGGACACCACCTCGCTTATGCCCCAGCTCAAAAATTCTCTGGACATTATTCTCACCTATGTAAAAGCGGAGCCGGAATTTGCCGGTGCCTTCCGCACCCTGATTACGGACTATCGGCTCCTGCCCGACCGAAACAGTGAGGAACCGGCGGCGAAAAAAATCCGTCAGGATATCACTTCCATGTACTTTGAACTGTATAAGTCCTGTTTCCTTCGGGCAAGCAAATCCAAATTCATCCCGCTGCCGGTATCCATGTTCCTTTATTTCGGCTACGTGGACGAAAACCTTGCCGGACCGGAAAATGCGGAATTTTTAGCCCACCTTGCCAAGTACTTAGGAAGCACGCCCCACACCAATGTTTACACCTTCTACGACTGGCTCCTTGCCATCCTGCACGGAGAAAAGGAACCCAGCCGCAACGAATTTGATATGGACTACACGGACTACATCCACAGACAGAAGGTTACCGGTGCCATCACCGCCGAAGAAGAGCTCGTCCTCATGAAGGACAACCTTGCCAAGGTCAATTATGAGTTTGCCAACATGTTCCCGGCAGTTACCAAAATCACCTTCGGCCGCATCGCTTCTTTCTGCCCGGTCTTTTCCGACCACAACCTGTTAAAGAAGCCCGGCTCCTCCTTTGTAACGGCGGACTTTATCTCCCGCTCCCTTACGCAGCTTGAGTCCGTGGACTACAGTCTCTTTTACCGGGAATGCACCTATTCCAACATGGAGGCGAATATTCCGAAAGAGTTTTTCCACAACCGTGTCCTGCCCGACTTTATTTTAGTACCCGGCATCGGTATGCGGAGCATCATGTGGCAGGAAATTGAGGGCAAACGCCGTTCCACCCCGGCACGTTTCATTATGCCGATTTTCTATCTGGACGATGCCTATACATCCATCCTGCACCTGTCTGCGGAGTACCGTTGGGAAATGTGCAAGCGTGTGCAGGGCGCCCGCTGGAACGATTTGTCCGAACGTTCCCTCACCAGCGAATATTTCGATTACATCCAATTCTACCGCAAGAACCACGATTTATCCCAGGATGCCAAGGAAAGCATCAAGACGGGACTGCGCAAGGTGCGCGGCAGCTTCAAGGAAATGTTTATCCGGGACTATATTTCCTACATACTGTTTGAGTCTGCGGGTTCTCCCCGCCTGACAAAGCCCGCCCGTTCCATCCTGTTTACCTACTGCACCTTCTCCAAGGAAATCCGGGACAGGCTGACCACCAACCCGATTTACAAGGAAATGCTGGACAGACTGGAAATCAAACAGGCGCAGAAGCTCCACAAATACGATTTACTTGTAAAACGCGTGGAAAATGCCGGCAAGCCGCTGCCCAAAGAGCTTTTGGAAGAAGGTAAGTATCTTAACATGTAAAAGGCGTGTAAAGATTGTGTTAAAAAAATACACGAAAATACACGAAATACACGAAAAATGAAAAAAAGAGTAGACAAAATAAGATTTTTGTATTATAATCAATTTGTTTCAAGAGATTGAAACTGCTAATTAGCAAAATTCCGGAAGATTCCCCTTTTACACAATCGAAATGACCGTAGGCTCCCCCCTATGGTCATTTTGATTTTAAAATTTCAGGGCATAACTCTTCTGCCCATATATCATCCGTCTTTTTTCCTTTTTCATCCTTTTCGGTACCGCCCCTTTTTTCCCACATATAATACAGTAAACCACTAAAAGGATGCGGTATCTTGTCCTTCCTTCGTATCTGTCTGGAAGCCGCCCTGATTGCCCTGGCGCTTTCCGTTGACTCCTTTGTTGCCGCCTTTTCCTACGGAACCTCAAAAATAAAAATCCCCTTCTCTTCCGTGGGGATTATCTCTGTTACCGGCAGTCTGATTACCGGACTCTCCATGCTGACCGGTTCTTTCGTGAAGGATTATATTTCTTCCGGTTTCACCACCCTTTTAAGCTTCGGCATTTTGTTTCTTTTGGGAGTGCTTAAGCTTTTCGACTCTTCCCAGCCTAAAAATGCCGACAAGGATCATTCCCAAAGCATCTCTCCGAAAGAGGCACTGTCCCTGTCCGCCGCCCTCTCCTTAGACGGCTGTGCCGCCGGATTCGGAGCCTCTCTCTCCGCCGGTACGCCCGCTACTGCGGTCTTTCTGTTCTCTTTAGTCTTCGGGGCACTCATGATCCTTATGGGAAGCCATATCGGCAACAAAGCGGCCGGCCGTCTTCCCATAAAACCGGGAATTATCGGCGGGCTGCTTCTGATATTACTGGCAATTGCCAGACTGCTGTAAATATAATTCCACACCCTTCTTTAAGCGGGCGAGTCCGTCAAGCAGACGCTCCTTCGGGCAGGCAATGTTCAGGCGGACAAAAAGGCGCCCGTTTCCCCGGAAGCCTTCTCCCTTGGACATATAAAGTCCGGTTTCCTTCCGGATAAAATCACAGAGTTTTCCGGAGTCCTCTGCCACATTTCCCATATAAATCCACAAAAGGTACGTTGCCTCCTGCGGTGTCATCACAAGCTGTGGCAGCTCTTCTTTTAAGAATTCCTCCACAATCTTTCGGTTCTCCAATAAATACTCCCTGAGTGCGGTAAGCCAGGCATCTCCCTTTGTATAGGCGGCAATGGTTCCCGCCATAGCAAACACATTGGGCTCCGCTACCTCATCCGAATTGAGTCCTCTGTTCATAATCTGCCGAATTCTTTCATCGGGGATAATCACAGCCGCCGACTGCAGCCCTGCCAGATTGAATGTTTTGCTGGCGGAAATGCAGGTAATGCTGTTATTTTTGCAAACCTCCGAGACCGATGCAAAGGGCGTATAGGTAACTCCCGGCACGGTCAGTTCACAATGGATTTCATCGGAAAGCACCGTCACATGGTATTTTTTGCAAAGCTCTCCGATGCGCGCCAGTTCTTCCTTATTCCAGACAATGCCCGCCGGATTCTGGGGATTGCACAAAATCATAAGAGTGGTCAGCGGATGAGAAAGTTTTTTCTCCAAATCCGCAAAATCAATCGAGTAACGCAGACCGTCGTAAACCAAAGGATTTTCCAGCGCATGCCTGCCCTGGTTTTCAATGGAGTTAAAGAACACTCCGTAAACTGGCGTCTGCACCACCACGTTGTCTCCCACATTGGTCATCCGTTTTACGGCACAGGTGACCGCCGGAATGACGCCGGTACAGAAAATCAGCCACTCCTTTTCGATGGCAAGACCGTATTTCGCCCAACGGTTTTGAATGGCTTCCTGCCATTCCTCCGGCACCACCGAATAACCGAAAATTCCTTCGGATGCTTTTTTCACAAGGCTCTCCGTTATCTCGGGTGCGGTCTTAAAATCCATATCCGCCACCCACATGGGAAGCTCTTTTTCCTCCACATCCCATTTTAAGGAACCGGTTCCTCTCCTGTTATGCAGGGTATCAAAATCAAATGTTTTATCCATATTTACTCCTCCGCACTCACGGCAAGATGCAGCACGCTGCATGCCGGAATGGTAAATTTTATTTTATTGTCCTGTATGTTGGCTCCCGTAAAACTCTCCGTATGCACGGCGTCCGGATTTGCAAAGGTATTGTGCGCAGCAAAATTTCCCGTAAGGATTTCACCTTCCACCGCCTTCAGTGCCGTTTCCGCAAATACCGCCTCTATTTCATAATCCTCGTTTACGGACAGATTATTCAAAGTAATGTGAATTTTTCCGTCCGCTCCCAAAGATACGGACTCACTTAAGTTCGGCACTTTATTTTCTTCCTCGGTGCCGATAAGTTCCGTTTCCAGACTGCTGTGCAGAAGCTCGGCATCCTGATGGCAGCGGTACATTTTGAACACATGATAAGTCGGGGTAAGAAGCATCTTTTCCCCTTCCGTCAGAATGACCGCCTGCAGCACATTCACAAGCTGTGCAATGTTTGCCATTTTCACTCTGTCGCAGTGCTTATTGAAAAGATTTAAGTTAATGCCCGCCACCAGCGCGTCACGCATGGTGTTCTGCTGGTATAAAAATCCTGGATTGGTGCCCGGCTCGCAGTCATACCAGGTGCCCCATTCATCCACAATCAATCCAATCTTTTTCTCCGGGTCATATTTATCCATTATTGTCAAATGTCTGTTTAAGAGTTCTTCCATATGAAGGGTTTTCTTTAAGGTAAGATACCATTCTTTTTCGTCAAAGTCCGTGGCGCTGCCCTTGTGCTCCCAGTCGTGGGGCACCGTATAATAATGCAGGGAAAGTCCGTCCATAAAGCCATGCACCCACGGATTTCCCTTGTGCGTGGTTTTTAACACTTCTTCCGTCCAGTTATAATCGTCCGCATTCGGTCCGCAGGCAATTTTCTGAATGGGGCGGTCGGGATGGTAATTGCGCACATAGGTCTGGTACTGTCTGTACAGATTGCCGTAAAACTCCGGGTTCATATTGCCGCCGCAGCCCCAGCTTTCGTTGCCAACTCCAAAATAATCCACCCGGTAAGGCTCCTCATGTCCGTTCTTCTTTCTAAAATCCGCCATGGGGGATACACCGTCCAGCGTCATATATTCCACCCATTCGCTCATTTCCCGCACGGTGCCGCTGCCCAGGTTGCCGTTGATGTAGGTCTTGCAGCCAAGCTGTCTGCACAGCTCCATATATTCGTCCGTTCCGAAGCTGTTGTCCTCGACCACGCCGCCCCAGTGGGTGTTTATCATTTTCTTTCTTCCGCTTTTGGGACCGACACCGTCCATCCAGTGGTATTCGTCGGCAAAGCAGCCGCCCGGCCACCGAAGCACCGGAATGCCCATTTCCTTCAGCGCCTTTACAACATCCTTCCGCATGCCGTTTTCATTGGGGATGGGGGAATTTTCTCCCACATAAATGCCCTCGTAAATGCACCTTCCCAGATGCTCCGAAAAATGCCCCTGCAGTTCCTTATGGATATGCCCCAGTTTTTCTCTGGGATTTGTATATAAACGATACATGTCATGCCCTCCCGTTCTTTATCATACCCGTGCAGCCTGTTATTGCTGCCGTTATCTTTAAAGTATCATTCAGGCAGCTTTCCGTCAACGGTGAAAATCACCTCCCCTTGTATTCCGTCACCTTCATGCGGTTTCCGTTTACTGTTATCTGTATGGCACCGCTGCAATCGGTTCGGTAAACAACGGTTCCCGCATCGTCAAGCCGCTCCAGAGTTTCCGCGTGGGGATGACCGTAGGTATTGCGTTCTCCGCAGGAGATTACCGCAACCGTGGGACTGCACTGCTGCAAAAATTCCTCTTTGGTGGAATTTTTAGAACCATGATGCGCCACTTTCAGAACGGAAACATCGGTAATGGCGTTTGCCCGCAATAAAGCTGCCACATTCTTTTCTCCCTCGCCTTCCAGGTCCCCTGTAAGAAGCATGGAAAAATCCTGATATTCCATGTAAAGGACTATGGATGCCGCATTGCCGTTTTCCTTCGTATCAGTCGGATTTAAGCACCAAAACCTTGCCCCGTTGTTCTCCCAGAAATCTCCTGCCTGTATTGTCCTTACGGAAATACTCCGTGCTTGGGCAAGGTCCGTTATTTCCTCAAATTCCTCCTGCTCCGTTCCTGCCGGCAGGCAAAGACAGGTTATGGCTATCTGCTTTTCTTTCAAAAGCTCTGCAATGCCGTTTATGTGGTCCGCATCCCCATGGCTTAAGAAAATAGTATCTATTTTTCGTATTCCCTTCGCCTTCAGAAACGGAACAAGCCGGTAATTTCCTACTTTGGACACATCACTGCTTCCGCCGTCCATCAGGTATATCCTGCCGTCCGGCAGCTCCATGCAGATGCCATCTCCCTGCCCCACATCCAGAAAGGTAACCTGCAGATTGTGAGCCGGATACCTGGCAAGCAAAAGAATTACGCCCAGTAAAAGTCCTAACCGGTATCTCCAAAACTTTTTGGGAAAAGTCCGCCCGTTTTCTGATAAGTTTCCAAGCAGACAGAATAAAAGCAGCAAACCAAAAGCAAGCAGCATTTTTCCATATGCCGGCTTTCCCGGCATCCACATTGAAAACGGAAGTCTGTCAGCCAGACTGCCTCCTGCTTTAATAATGGCAAGAAAAATCCCCTCCGCGTATCTGCAGACGTTTGTAACCGTTCTTTCCAAATTCGTTAAAATGCTGCCCGGTAAAAAGGTAAAAAGGCGAAAAATTTCTTTCTGAAAAAGTCCTGCTATTCCCCATAACAGAATGACACCCATAAGAGGAATTATCAGAAGATTAAAGAAAATACCGAAAAGAGAGACTTCAGAAAAGAAAAAGAGCTGTACCGGAAGGGTCGCAAGCCATACAGAAAAAGAACTCTGCAGACCATTGCCTGCTTTTTTCAGGAGTTCATGACAGAACTTTGGAACCTCATGCGAGTCCAAAAGACGGGAAATTGGGAAATGGTACGGATTTATGAGTGCCAGACATTCTTTAAGTGCCGGTTGAAAGACCGATATGGCGAGAATAGCTAAAAAAGATAAAAGAAATGAGGATTGCCCTATATAGAAGGGATTTCCCAGTAAGATAACTGCGGCGCTGAGAGAAAGAGCCGTTGGTGTGTCAAGGGTCCGTTTCCAATGTCTGGCAAGCAGTCCCATGGCAAACATAATAAATGCCCGCACTGCGGAGGGAGGACTGCCTACCAGAAAAACATACACCGCCATGCAAAGGACGCTGCTAACGGCTGCCGGTGCCTGCGCATCAAATATCCTGCACAACAGACGATGCAGTCCCAGCCCTAACAGGCTGATGTGGAGACCGGATATGGCAATGACATGAAGGGCACCCGCTGCTTTATAAAGACTCTGGGTTTCTTCCGAAAGGAACGTCCGCTCTCCCAGAAGCATAGCGGCAAGCAGGGCTCCGTTTTCTTCTCCGTAAACTTCCAGAAAAGTTTCCGTCAGATGCCTGCGAAGCTGCCATAGACGTTCCTTCCCCTTGCCGATTATATTCGGGGGTTCTGTGTATACAAGGGCAGCTTTCTTCACCTGCCCATATATTTTCCGGGCAGCATAATAGTTTCTGGCATCGAACTGCCCTATGTTGGTTGCCTCCGTGTATAGGGAAAAGCTGCCGGAAATCCGCACCCTGCTTCCTATGGATGGCAAGCCATCTTGAGATGTAGTTCCTTGTTCTCCCGCCACGTTGCGCTCCGTTTGTCCTGCCTCCGTTTTCCCTATTCTGCCTTCCACGGCACATAACACATACCCTTTTGCCGGAAGTGCTTCCGCCTGCCCGCCGCCGATTTGCCACTGTTCTGTTTTTACCAGCAGACAGGTCCGGATGCCGGTTGTGCTTTGTTTTAAGACTTTGCCGGCAACAAGTCCCGTAAGCTCCACCTGCCCGTCTGCCACATTTTCATATTCGGTTGGAAATTGGGATGAGAAAATAAAAGAATACAGAGTTAATAACAGAATGAGAAAGATTTGAAAAAGACACAGCGGCCGCCGGATTGTGGGCGGCGCTGCATGAATTCTGAATACGATAAAATCACCTACTCCGATGTCGTTACGATATTAAGGTTGCGTTCAAACACGGTACTTAAGCTTACACTCTCGCGGAACATGATGTTGGTTTCGCCGTTTATGGTAATCTGCACCTTGTTGACATTGTTGAGTTCTGCCAGAGAATTGACCACGGAATAAATTGCCACATCCGTGGAAACATTGTAAACCTGCGTCAGAAAATTTTCATCAAAGTTTACATAGCAGATGCCATCCTTGACGGAAATGCTGACCAGCTTGGTATTGGGGTTGATGGTCGGAAATGCCACATCCGCCACATCCTCATTGGGACCGGCAAGCAACTGCTCCACCACCAGTTTTTCTATGGAAATGTTGGTATTGTAGGCAATCGTACGGCTGGTGGCAATCAGTCCCGTGCCGTCCGCATTGGCAAAATAAAGCTTCAGGCGGACTTTTTCGTAAGCGTTGATTTCGTCACCGGCATTGTCGATAAACTGGTCTGCCGAAAGAAGACCCACCACGTTGCCCAGATTGTCATATAACTGCTTGCCGTTCACCGTGATGATTACGTACTTGATGCCGTCAATCTGCGTAACCGTCCGCACCAGCGCCGCACGCACCAGGATTTCCGTGGTGGCGGGCATGGCAGTATAAGAGTCGCTGACATCTATCAGCACTCTTCCTTCATCGATTTTGCAGGAAAGCACCTCAAAGCCCATCTGCAGGGGCGCTTTGTAGTCCATCTTGTCCGGTGTCTGCGCCAGAAACTCCATCAGTTCCGCAAGCTGTTCCTCCGGCTTTCTTGCCGAAATTTCCTTTTCATGAGGCTCCAGTCCCGTTACCGATGTATTGATATAATAAATTTCCTTGGCACTGCCGTCCTTTCTTTCCTCCGGACGGGTACAGCCCGGCAGCAGAAGAACGAAGCTGCACAAAAAAGCCGTTACTCTGAAAAGAAAGCTTTTCCGGTGTGCCGGTCTATTCACAGAAACAGAATTTTTTCCGTTCATCGTTTCGCCTTTCTATGAGTTGATGTGGGTCAGCGGTATCTTTACCAAAAAAGTGGTTCCTTCGCCCTCCAGGCTGGACACTGTAATGGAACCGCGGTGCATCAGTACCGCATTTTTGGTAATGGCAAGTCCTAAGCCCGTACCGCCGATTTCCCGGGAATGGGATTTGTCCACACGGTAAAAACGTTCGTAAATTTTATCCAGAGAGTCCTGTGGGATACCGATACCGGTGTCCTTGACCTCAAGGGTAAATACCTGATGGTCCGCATCCAGCACAATTTTTACGGAGCCGTGCTCCTTATTGTACTTAATGGCGTTTTCCACCAGATTGGAAATAATCAGGGTCATTTTCACTTCGTCCACTTCCGCTACCACAGGGCGCAGACTGGTAAATTCCACTTCCACATCCTTCTTCCGGGCAATGGGACGAAGGCGTTTGCATATAAGCTCGGTCAATTCATTGATGTTTACGGCGGAAACATTCAAATCCACTGCCGTTTTATCCATTTTCACCAGAGATAAAAGGTCTGTGATGATCTGGTTTTCGCGGTCTATTTCCGCAGTAATATCCTGTAAAAATTCCCGGTACATTTCCGCCGGTGCATCCGGCTGGGCCAGCAGGGAATCCGCCAGAACTTTCATGGAAGTCAGCGGCGTTTTCAGTTCGTGGGACACATTGGAAACAAATTCCTGCCGGGAATCATCGAGCACCTTCATCCGGCTTAAAAGCTGGTTGAAGGCATCCACAATATGGATGGTTTCGGAATAGTCGGGAACCGAAATTTTTTCATCCGTATACCCCGCCTTCACATCGTTGATGGCCTGCGTAATGTGAGAAAACGGGCGGGTCAGCACATCGGAAAGTACTATGGCCACCGCCAGAATAATCAGAAGCATAATGGCTTCCAAAATCAACGCCTTCCGGTTCAGCACATCCATGGTTGCCATAATATTGTCCGTGGAAATACTGGTCAGCATAACGCCTCTGACCATGATTTCCTCTTTTTCTCCCATGTCGGTCGCATCTGTTACCGTTTCTGTAATAGGAGTCGTCATTTCTATGTAGCCGTGTTTTCTGTCGTAATTGGAAATGCTCTGGTTGTCAAAAGAGCGGATAACCTCTTCGGAAATAATGGTCTTCCCCTCGCTGATGCCGTAGGTATCCTTCACCACCTTGAAGTTCCCTCCGATGATAAGCACACGGCCGTCATATAAATTGGAAAGCATGTCCAGCTCCGCACCGATAACTTCGGATGAATTATCCTGCAGATAATTGTAGTGTATCAGGTGGTTGGCTAAGATTTTCAACTGCGTCTGCACAGTGTTTGTCCGCAGTTCTATGGCATGCTGCTCATAGTTTTGCATAATTCCATAACGAAGAAGGACTCCCGGAAGACATCCCACGACCAGAATAATCACGAATATTCTGGCTCTGAGGCTCCTGAGTCCTTTTATTCGTTTGCAGCCTTCTATAAATTTACTGCCCCATTGCTCTATTTTCTTTAACATTCTTTACTCCATTTAAAAAGCGGTTACCTGCCGTGTTATTCCATGTTCATGAAATAGTAGCCCACGCCCCATTTTGTGTGCACAAACTTCGGCTCACCGGGACATTCCTCTATTTTTTCACGCAGTCTCCGGATATGGACATCCACGGTGCGCACGTCACCCGGGTAGTCGCTGCCCCATACCATCTGCAGAAGCTTTTCACGGCTGTAAACCTTGTTGGGGTTGCGCATGAGAAGCTCCAGCACTTCAAATTCCTTGGCGGTAAGTCCCACTTCCTTGCGGTTCACATAAGCTCTCCTGCCGTCGCAGTCAATTTTTAAGGAACCGATTTCCAGTGTGCTGTCTTCCTTGTTCGGTTTTTTCACTTCGGTGCGGCGAATAATGGCTTTGATGCGCGCTTTTACTTCCAGAATATTGAAAGGCTTGGTAATGTAATCATCGGCGCCGTATTCCAGTCCCAGAATTTTGTCCATATCATCGCCCTTTGCCGTAAGCATGATAATGGGAACACTGGAAAATTCACGAATCTGCTGACATACCTCAAAGCCGTTCAATTTCGGCAGCATTACGTCCAGCAAAATAATGTCATACTGATTTTTATGCGCCAGTTCCAGCGCTTCTTCTCCGTCGTAGGCGCAGTCCACTTCCATATTGTCCTGCTCCAGACTGAACCGGATTCCTTTCACAATCAGTTTTTCATCATCAACCACCAAAGCCTTTTTTCCCATTTTTCTTCCCGCCTTTATTATATTTTTACTTCACACATATTTTATCTTTGATTTTGGCATACACGCCTTCTTTGATGCCGTCCACCAGCATGATGTCTTTGCTATCCTTAAATACGCCGCCCGCTTCCCGGTAGGCAATCACCGCTTCCGCTTTGCCTGCTCCGATACCCGGCAGACTCATAAGAGTCTCCTTATCCGCCGTATTGATATTGACAAGCTGACTCTCCGTTTTCCCGGCTGCCGTTTCTTCCGTCCGGTAAAAACTGTTTCCCATCGTTTCCGATACCCTGTCCGTTTCGGCAGGAATTACAATCTGCATGCCGTCCTCTATACCTGCTGCCATGTTGACCGCTTCCGTATCGGCATTTGCCGTAAAACCGCCCGCCAAAAGCAGCACATCACAAATCCGGCTGTCCGCAGTCAGTTCATAAACGCCCGGAGTCTGCACTTCTCCGCAAATATGTACCAGAACGGTATCGTTGCCGGCATTCCGGATTTCCGCGTCGGCGTTGGCAGTTTCACCTGTCGGAGTTCCGCTTTCAGCCGCAGTGCCGTCCGTATTCCGTGCAGTACTGCCCGTTGTGCCGGATGTTTTTTCCTCCTGCGAGTGCAGCTCTCCTTTTAAGGAATAAGTCGTGTTGTTCTGTCCGGCGCAGCCCGCCGCAAACATAATTGTCATGCCAAGCAGACCTGCTGCCAGATAATATCTTATAAAATGTTTCATGGTCTTCCCTTTCCGGGAATGCCTCTTGACCACTGCTATCATTGTAATGGAGTTGCCTCATTTTTACAAGGGTAATTTACTCCCATTTGAACAAAATAATACCGCCTGCCGCCAGCAGAATGCCAATTACCTTTCTCCAGGAAAAGGGTTGTTTTTCCACACCGAAAAGTCCGAAAAGCTCTATGAGATACGCCACTAAAATCTGTGCCGTCACAATCATCATGACGGCTTTTGCCGGTCCCATCATGTCCATTGCCTTGATGACCGTATACGTAATGCCCGCACCTAAGATGCCGCCGATTAACATGTACCGCGGCTCCACTTTCAAAAGGGTTCCGAAGGATGTCCGGTCGGAAATCGCCCAGATGGCGATGCAGACTAAAAATGCCGTAAACTGCACAAAAGCATTGGCAACCCACATGCCCGTGGTCTTTGTCACCTGCGTATTGAAAACACCCTGTACGCTCATCAGCAAGCCGGAAATCACGGCAATAAGAAATCCAATCATATGCGCCTCCCATGAATGTCTGTTGTATTCATTATGCGCACATGACTGGATTTTATTCTTACATGTCTGTGTATCTTATTTGTATCTTTTTACGTCTTTTTCTGCTTTTTTCACTGATTTTGCAGGTCTTTTTTACTGCAACTGCGTTGTTATCCTGTCGGAGAGCTCCTGCAGGAGTCCGGCTGCGTCTTCCCCTTCCCATACCTTGGAGAAAAGAATTTCAAGCTGAATCCAGAAGTTGCTGGTTTCAATCATCTTGGGCAGGGAACCCGCATGTTTGTACTCTTCCATAAATACCTGCAAATCTTCGTTGCCCGCATTTGCCGCTAAATTGGCGGAAACCTTGCCTGTACGCTCATACAGGTTGTCGTAGTATTCGTTCGTTAAAAAGGCTGCGAATTCATTGGCAAGCGCCCTGTGCTCGGAGTAGCCGTTTACCACCACGCAGTTGGTAACGGAAAGGGATTTTGCCTGCAGCTCCGCACTGGGACCCGGCAGCATGGCAATTCCGTATTCATACGGGAATGTGCCTTCCTCTTTTGCCTGTTTTAACTTTGTCAGCACATCCGTTGTGGCAATGGTAAACACGATTTTACCGTCAATAAAATCCTGCACCACGGAGTCATAGGAAACGGAGTCCGACTCAATATAAAAGAACTGGTTTAAGTTCTGATAAACCTGCAGGCACTGCTTTACCGCCTCATTGCTGATGTCAACAGCCGTTTCGTCATCTCCGCATTCGCCGCCGACCACCATGTAATTGCCTACAAAAAAGTAGTTGTAAAAAATATCGGAAACATCCCAGCGGAGCACCGCTTCTACATTTTCGGGGGCATCGTAGTTGTCCGCAAAAGCAAGCATTTCATCCATGTTGGCGGGAATACCTGCCGCTATCTGCTCCGGTGTCACAGTCAGGGTGTCCTCCGTGGCTTCCATTTCCCCGGAAGCATCCGTATCATCCGTTGCGGAAGCATCCGCATTATCCGCTGCGGAAGCATCTGCCGCATCCTCACCGGCATCGTCCATTCCCTCTTCCCCGTCGCCTTCCGCTACTTTCTGCAACTGCTCTGCCGTCCAGGCTTCCAGATAGGTTTTATTGTAGAGAAGCGCGCTTGTTTCATAATAATACGGGTACGCAACCAGCTTGTCCTTGTAGGTCACTGCGGAAAGCGCCGTCCCCGGAAAATGCTCCTCGTTGCAGATGCCCGCTTCATCCGTAATGCGGGATGCCAGACCGGAAAGATAAGCCTTTTCCAGTGAGTCATTACTTAAAATAAAGGCATCGGGAATTTGTGTGGAATGCAGGGATGCCTGATTTAACGCCTCTAAGTACTCACTGTCCGAAGTCAGTACGGGTATCACACGCACGTCCTTTTCTTCGCCGAACGCTACCGCCGCACTGGCAATAAAATCCGTCAGCGCTTCATCGGAGTACCAGAAATAAATCGTCTCTTTATCCCTGAAAAGTGTGGAAATTTCCTCTTCTTTTCCCACGTATTCGTTTTCGTTGCCCAAATATAACATACCTGCCATCACGCAGACAATTAAAAGTACTGCCAGCAGTCTCTTTCTCATGTATCACCAAGCCTTCCGAACAGGACGTTATGCCGGCTCCTCGGAAAGACAGGTATCGAGAACAGCAATCATATCATCCACGTTCTGTTTTGTTATAATGAGAGGAGGTACCAGACGGATGATGCTCTGACCCGCATTGATTAACATAAGTCCCTTGTCCAGGGCGCTGTTAATATAAGGAGCCACCGGTCTGTCAAATTCCAGTCCCTGCATCAGTCCCGCGCCGCGTCTGTCAATAATAAAGTCGTATTTTTCCTTCAGTTCATCCAGACGTTTCTCCAGATAAGGCGCTACTTCTCTCACATTTTCTATTATATGGTTCGTTTCAAATAAATCAAGCACTTTGTTTACCGCTGCGCACACAAGCGGATTGCCGCCGTAGGTGGTTCCGTGGTCACCGGATGCAAGGGAATGTGCTCCCACTTTTTCATTTAAAAGGAAGGCTCCCACCGGCACGCCGCAGCCCAGCGCTTTGGCAGTTGTCATGATATCCGGCTTTACGCCGTATTTCTGCCAGGCAAACATGTAACCGGTTCTGCCCATGCCGCACTGGATTTCGTCTAAAATAAGCAGAATATCCTTTTCGTCGCAAATGCTTCTGATTTCCCGTAAGAAAGCCTCGTCCGCCGGATGAATGCCGCCTTCGCCCTGTACCGTTTCCATAATAATGGCGCAGGTTTTTTCGTTTATCAGTGCTTTTACACTGTCAATGTCGTTCATGGTGGCAAAACGGATGTTGCCGATGCCCGGCTCAAAAGCCTCTCTGTAATGCGGGTTGCCCGTTACGGAAAGCGCTCCCATGGTTCTGCCGTGGAAGGAATGCTCCATGGCAATGATTTCGTGGTCGGTGGTGCCGTCCTTTAAGTAAGCGTATTTTCTGGCTGCCTTGATGGCGCCTTCAATGGCCTCCGCACCGGAGTTGGTAAAAAATACTCTGTCCATGCCGCTGACGGCTTTTAACTTTTTAGCCGCTTCGATAGCAGGCACATTATAATAATAGTTAGATGTGTGAATGAGCTTGTCAATCTGCTCCTTCAGGGCATTGTTGTAGCTTTTGTTATGATATCCCAAAGCAAACACCGCAATACCGGAAACAAAATCCAGATATTTCTTGCCGTTATAGTCATACAGATAAACACCGTCGCCCTTGTCCAGTACAATCTGGTAACGGTTGTAGGTGTGAAGCAGTTCGCTTTCCGCCTCGTCGATATATTCCTGCATCGTCAGATTTTCTGCCATAATCTTCGTTCCTTTCTCATTGCATTTTCCAGCCGTTTTCCGCCATATCCCCGTCTTTGACAATCGCCGTTCCGATACCGCCCTGGGTAAAGATTTCCAGAAGCAGGCAGTGAGGAATACGTCCGTCCAGAATATGTACACGGTTGACGCCGTTGCGGATAGCGGAAGTACAGTTTCCGAGCTTCGGCAGCATGCCTCCGCCGATAAGTCCGCTGTTAATCAGTTCTTCTGCCTGGGTCGCACTCAGTCTGGAAATAAAGGAAGACTTATCGTTAATGTCGCGGTACAGACCTTCAATATCCGTCAGGAACGCCAGCTTTTCCGCACCGACTGCCTTGGCAATGGCGCAAGCCGCATCGTCCGCATTGATGTTGTAGGTTTTGAAATTGTCATCCAGACCGATGGGTGCCACGATGGGAAGAAAGTCTTTTTCCAGAAGGTCATACAGGACAGTGGGGTCAACCTGCTTGATGTCTCCCACATAACCGATGTCTTTTCCGTCTGCGTACTTTTTATCCACCTTTAAGAGTCCGCCGTCCTTGCCGCTTAAGCCGACTGCCTTGACGCCAAGCTCTTCCACCATGGTAACCAGGCTTTTGTTTACCTTATTCAGTACCATTTCCGCAATTTCCATGGTTTCTTCATCGGTCACTCGCAGTCCGTTGATAAACTGGGCTTCCTTGCCTACCTTGCCGACCCAGCGGCTGATTTCCTTACCGCCGCCGTGTACGATAATGGGTTTGAAACCAACCAGCTTTAACAGGGTTACGTCCTTGATGACATTTTTCTGCAGTTCTTCGTTGCTCATGGCGCTTCCGCCGTATTTCACAACGATAATTTTACGGTTGAATTTCTGTATGTAAGGAAGGGCTTCAATCAGCACTTCCGCTTTCTGCAAAACTTCTTTCATATCCTTTTCTTCCATTTTCCAAACCAATCCTTTCTTAAGGTTTATGACCGGTAATCGGCGTTAATCTTTACATAATCATAGCTCAAATCGCAGCCCCATGCCGTAGCGCTTTCTTCGCCCATGTGCATGTCCACCAGAGCGGTAACTTCCTTGCAGGACAAAATGGCGCTGGCTTCTTCCTCGCTGTAATCGCAGGCAACACCCTTACTGAAAATCGCCATCTTTTTGCCTTCCGCTTCAAAGTACAAATCCACATTTTCCGGGTCAAAGCTGACACCGGAATAGCCAAGGGCACAGAGAATTCTGCCCCAGTTGGCATCATGTCCGAAAATCGCTGCCTTAGTCAGGGAGGAGCAGATAACGGATTTTGCTAAAATACGGGCATTCTGCTTGGTATCCGCATGAATGACCTTCGTTTCAAACAATGCGGTGGCACCTTCGCCGTCACCCGCCATCTTCTTTGCCAGAGTGGTAGTTACCGCATGAAGGGCTTCGCAGAATACTTTATAATCCTCATTTTCTTCTGTAATCAAAGGGTTTTCCGCCATACCGTTTGCCAGCACCAGAAGGGTGTCATTGGTGGAGGTATCGCCGTCCACGGAAATCATGTTAAAGGAGTCTATCACATCTTTTTTTACCGCCTTTACCAGAAGTTCCTTGCTGATTGCGGCATCCGTGGTAACAAAACCTAACATGGTGCACATATTGGGATGAATCATGCCGGAGCCCTTGCACATACCGCCGAGGATCACTTTTTTGCCGGATAGTTCGATTTCCACCGCCACTTCCTTGAATACCGTATCGGTGGTCATAATGGCTCTTGCGGCATCGTTTCCGGCTTTCAGGGTATCTGTTTTTGCCGCTGCCAGTTTCTCAATACCGGCACAAATTCTGTCTTCGGGAATCTGCATGCCGATAACACCGGTGGACGCTACCAATACCGCATCTGCGGGGATGCCCAGCAGCTTGCCCGCACATTCCGCTTCCTTTTTACAGATGTCCATGCCCTGCCTGCCGGTGCACGCATTGGCTATACCGGAGTTGACTACCACCGCCTGTGCGGTTTCTTTGGTATTCACGATATTCTTGTCCCAGAGAACGGGGGCTGCTTTCACCACGTTGCTGGTAAAAGTACCGGCACTCACGCAGGGAACCTTGCTGTATACAAGCGCCATATCCATTCTGTTTTTATATTTAATCTGTGCTTCCGCACCTGCTGCTTCAAATCCTTTTGCTGCGGTTACGCCGCCTTCTGTAAATTTCATGACTTTTCCTCGCTTTCTGCATCAAAACTTCCCTATCAGAGTAAATCTTCTACTTATTAAAAGCAATAATATTTTCGGTGTTTAATACGAAATCATAATAGTTCAAATCGTTTCTCTTTGTCCAGCCGATGCATTTCCAGAACGCATTGCCGATATCGTTTTCGGTAAAGGCTATCAGGGACACCTTGCTGATTTTCTCTTCCTTCAGCTTCTCCATGCAGTACACAACCATGGATTTGCCGATGCCCTTCATTCGTTTATCTTCTCTCACACAGACATGGTACAGACAGCCTCTTCTGCCGTCGTGTCCGCAAAGGATGGCTCCCACGATTTCGCCGTCTTCCTCTGCCACCACACTGATGCCGGGATTTCTTTTCAAGAAGCGTTCCACGCCTTCCTTCGCATCATCGATGCTTCTTATGGCAAAGCCTTTGATGCTCATCCAAAGCTTATGTACTCCTTCAAAATCTTCTAATTCCATGGCTCGTATTGTAATCATGTCCGGCTCCTTTCCTTAAATAAGAACTGCACGCTCCCGAATTCGCGCCTTCTGCGCTCCTTCCCTGCTTCGCAGGGTATTCGGGAGCTACCCATGCAAGAAAAACAAATGCCCCCTATGGGGTCGCTTGTTTTGCTCTTGCATGGGTACATTATAGCACTTATGAATTTTTATGCAAGCATTTCCTTTGTTTTTAATTTTTATGCATTTTGTTCTGTATTTTATGCAATCTTTTTCTATATTATATGCATTTTTCTGCTTGCAATCAAGATAAAGTTGTTGTATAGTAAGGGCAAGTTCAAAAAAGATTCCACATAGGAGGCATAAAAATATGAAGGAAAAAGTTGTTTTGGCATATTCCGGCGGTCTGGATACCACTGCCATCATTCCCTGGTTAAAAGAAACTTATGATTATGATGTAGTCTGTGTCTGCATCGACTGCGGTCAGGAAGAAGAATTAAACGGTCTTGAGGAACGTGCAAAATCCTGCGGTGCTGCAAAATTATACATTTTGGATGTTATCGACGAGTTCTGCGACGATTACATTGCTCCCTGCGTACAGGCACATGCTGTTTACGAAAATAAATATTTATTAGGTACTTCCATGGCAAGACCTCTGATTGCCAAGAAGTTAGTGGAAATTGCAAGAAAAGAAAACGCTGTTGCCATCTGCCACGGCGCAACCGGAAAGGGCAACGACCAGATTCGTTTTGAACTGGGTATCAAGGCTCTGGCTCCCGATATCAAGATTATTGCTCCCTGGAGAAACGACAAGTGGAAAATGGACTCCCGTGAATCCGAAATCGCTTACTGCCAGGCTCACGGCATCAATCTTCCTTTCTCCACCGACTCTTCCTACAGCCGTGACCGTAACATCTGGCACATCAGCCATGAAGGTCTGGAACTGG
>ERZ808242.168-NODE-168-length-50813-cov-4.827672_pt1 | contig 50813 bp, 45 predicted proteins | sample MGYA00521244_ERZ808242 | MGnify/ENA primary metagenome ERZ808242 (study PRJEB31516, sample SAMN03275573) | gut metagenome | biome: mammalia-associated habitat; material: feces | host: Papio cynocephalus | place: Kenya | collected 2012-07-27 ... | reverse complement strand
ATTTTCTACTTTAGGTAGTCTTTTTTGTACTGTCTGCACAATATGGGGCAGTTCAGGAGTTCTCTTCTTTTGTTTCTTTTATTCTTTTTTCGTTTTATTCTTTGAAAGCTCTGATTTTATCACGCCGGCTAAGTCCTTAAAGCTTATCTTATACTTTTTCATAAAGAAAAGCATTGCTCCGGCAAGAAGAACTATAATAACGGCGATTATAATAAGCGGAATGCTTACACTGCTGATTTTCCTTACATTATCGGACATTGAATAGTTAATATCATAAGGAATGTCGTTCATTTCAACCGTATTGTCATAATAATCGTTTACGGTGATATTTATATCGTCAATCGCGGCGTTTTCATTAAGCTTTTTAAATGAGGCGGTCAATATTACATCGGAAATTTCGGTTTTTTCCGTAGTGTCCCAAAGAACTCTGACATAGCCCTTCTGCGCGGTTATCATACCCTTTTTAAGTCCGCACTTTTCGGAGTTTTTGACAAGCTCCCAATCGCTCGAATTATAGGAAACCGAAATGTCAATTCCGCCTATTTCCTTAACGGTATCGGTAGAAACGCTGATATTAACCTCTTTTTTTGCGGGGTCGGAATACAGCACCGAAAACACCGTGCCTGAAGCGCTGACATTTATAGCAAAAACCGTTACTGCAATAATAATCCCCGATATTAGCTTTAAAATTTTATTTCGCATTTGTCACATCCGCCTTAGGAACAGTTATTTTTTCATCGTCATAGGAAAATTCATAATTCTGCTTTGCCCTAAATGAGGTTACCGTTCCGATTTCGGAGCCCGAAGCAGAATAATTGAACACATATTCGGTCTCAATCTTTTTAAGCTTGCCCTTTTCAATATATATCTTTATATCGTATTCGCTGTAGTAATCCTTGTTTTTTATTCCGAGCAAATCATAGAACAGGGTGCTGTCCTCTTTTTTCGGAACATAATATCCGTCTTTCTTCTTAAGCTCTGAGGATTTCACCTTATCAAGCACCGAAAAATCAAAGGAAGGCGCGATATTATAATTATCCGCGCTCACCTCGGTCCACTTGCCGTTGTCCGCGTTTATGCCGTAAAAATCGTCATAATACAAAACATAGTCTTTCTTGTCACGCGAATAATAGTAGCACTTTCCGCTGAGCCCCTCCTCGTAATAAACATCTCCGTCCTTTTTCATTACGCTGATTTCCTCAGGCTCGGCAGAAGAGGTCTCAGATGCCGCCGACTGACTGTCGGTATCCGAGCTTAATCCGTCGGTAATAGTGCTGTCTGTATAATCGCTTGAATATGAAGAATCGTCCGAAAGATTTTCAAGCGACTGGGTTACCCTTACCTGCACTCTTTCATAGCTTTTTGACTCGGGGTCAAGAGCCGTCCCGACCCTGTCGGAATTTAAGGCCAACGCAACAATTGCGGCAATTATCAGAACAAGAGCCGCGATCGTCGCACAAAGAATGATTTTTCCTCTTTTCGAAGCCCAAAGAGCCTGAAAAAGCATGGGAATTCTTTTTAAATATTTAGTAAATTTCATTTTAGGCATATAATTTACCTCCTTAGGCAAGTGATAATAAATCCGAACCCGTTTTTAGGCGGCAGATTTTTCGCATAGCCATGTTAAAATACTCGTTAATCCGACAGGATTAACTGCGTTTTTGCCTCGCTCTGCATAAAAATCTGCCAAGCATAAAAATCAGCGACCTAAAATGAGCTGATTTTCGTGCGGAGTTTTATGCGAAGGATGCAGTGAGACTGACACCTAACAAAGACGACAAGTTAAAATATGCCGAAAATACGCCATTTTAGGCGGGTTCGGATTTATTATCGCTTGCCTACCGTAATATTATCACATATTTTCGCAAAAATTTCAATATTGATTTTATTAACATTTATGATATACTTAAAAATACGAAAGCGGGGCTTTAAAATGATTATTGATATTCACGCGCATATAGGCATCGTAAAAGGAAAATTCAATATGCCGCCCGAATTTCAGCTTGAGGGCATGAAAAAATATAATATTGATTATGCGCTTATCTCAAACATAGCCTGCGGATACGGAAATTATGAGCTTGAGGGAAATATTGAGGCTGTAAAAACCGCAAGAGAAAATAAGGATAAATTAGGCGTCATGCTATGGTGCGCTCCGTCAGAAACTGCCGATATAAAGGCTTTCGAAAAGCTTTATACCGATAACAGGGATATTATAAAAGGGCTTAAAATCCACCCCGATATATCGGGCATAAGAGCCGACAGCGAAGCATTTTATCCTTATTTGTCCTTAGCCGAAAAATATTCTCTTCCCGTGCTTTTTCATACTCAGGACACCGATTTTTCAAAAGTCCGCTATGTTTTAAACGCATCGGAGAAATTCCCCGATGTTAAAATGATTTTAGGGCACATGTCGCTTGCAAGCGATTACAGCGAGGCATTAGAGGCTGTAAAAAATCATAAAAATATTTATGCCGACACCGCATGGGTAAAATCCGACATTATCGAAAGAGCGAAAAATTCCTGCGCCGAGGATAAAATAATGTTCGGCACCGACAGCCCGATAGGCGGTCCCGATACCTACGCAGACCCTGAATATTACCCCGAATACTATAAAAAAACAGGAACCGAAGCAGAAAAGGTTATGTATAAAAACGCAATAAGGCTTTTCGGGCTTGAACTTTGATACCAGATATTAGACAGTAGATTGTAGATACTAGAAAATACCCCTCATACTAGATATTAGACATTAGATGGTAGATGTTAGACTTAAATGAATTTTTATTTAATTTTCGTGCCGATAGGCACACATTGGTCTAATATCTAAAATCTAATGTCTAGCATCTAGAACGCCAGTTCCCCTCTGTATGCTGACGCATAAGAAGGGAGCCTTTTCTTTAGTTTCAGCAAAACCCAAGCCTCCACTTCAGTTGGAAGGGGAGGTGGCAAAGCGAAGCTTTGACGGAAGGGTTTGGTTATATCCGTGCCGTCAGGCACACATTCGTCTAATGTCTAAAATCTAGCGTCTAGTATCTAGAACGGCAGGGGGATTGCTAAAGATTATAAAGTAGGAAAACAAAGAAAAATCCCTCCACCGCGTCATGACGCGGTCCCCCTCCCTTTAGGGCAAGGGAGGCAAAATTTTCGTTTTAATCCTCCTCAAACACCTCTCTTATCAGCCTAACCCCCAACTTAAATCCTGCTGTAAAAGCTCTTACCTCTTCTTCGCAAGAAACCTCGGACTCCGCTTTTTCAAATGCTTCAAACAAAGCTTTTTGTTTCTCTGTAAGCTCCGCTTTAAATTTATCTTCAAGAAAAATTGCTTTATCAATCGTTTCACCGTCGGTTATTTTGCGCTCAAACGGTGCAATGTTTCCGTAATACAGATTTTCTAAAATAGTCATGGGTTTTCTCCTTTTCGGAATTTTGATAACATTTAATCCCGTACTGTTACCTATAATAAAAATAGCAAAAGTGGACCCACTTTTCAAGGGCAAATTTTAAAATTTATAAAGTTTGTAAAAAGGTCTCAAAGTGGAACCTTGAAAAATATAAAAAATGTATATATAATGGTCTCACGGCGGTGATAAAATGACAGAGAAAGAAGAAGTTAAATTAAGATTACCGAAAGATGTAAAGAAATTGCTTAAAATAAAAGCAAAAGAAGAAAAAAGAAGCGTAAACAATCTTTTGGAATACATAATCGACGAATATTTAAAAAACAACGGTTGACTCTGTCGGCCGTTGTTTTTTCATTTTCCATTTTCAATTTTAAATTTTCAATTGATTTTTTATAATTTCAATCTGTTTTTCAACCGAGCCGAGGCCTGTTCCGCCGCGGCTTATTCTTTTTGCGGCGCAGTTTTCAAGCGAAATAAACTCATAAAGGTCACTCTCAAAAAGCGGACTGAATTTTTTATATTCTTCTAAATGAAGCTCTTCGAGCACGGTATCCATGCTGCTGCAAAGATTTACGATTTCGCCCGAAAGCTTATAGGCGCTTCTAAATGGCAGACCCTTTGTTACGAGATAATCCGCAAGGTCGGTTGCGTTTATAAAGCCCTTGCCCGCCGCCTGTCTCATTTTATCGGTATTGGCTTTTAAAGTTAAAACCATTCCGTTTAAAACCTCAAGGCAGATTTTCACGGTTTCGCATGCGTCGAACACGCCCGCCTTATCCTCCTGCATATCCTTATTGTATGCAAGGGGCAGACCCTTAAGGGTTGTAAGCATTGCGGTAAGCTCGCCGTAGACCCTGCCGGTCTTTCCTCTTATAAGCTCCGCCATATCGGGGTTTTTCTTTTGCGGCATTATTGAAGAGCCGGTTGTATAAGCGTCGTCAAGCTTAATAAATCCGAATTCAAAGCTTGACCAGAGAATAATCTCCTCGCAAAATCTTGAAAGGTGCATCATTAAAATTGAAAGACAGCTTAAAAGCTCGGCTATAAAATCCCTGTCGGAAACACCGTCAATTGAGTTTTCGCAAATTCCGTCAAACCCCAAAAGCTCCGCCTCATAAACTCTGTCGGTATTATAAGTCGTTCCCGCCAAGGCGCAGGAGCCTATCGGAGAAACATTCATTCTCTTTTTGCAGTCTGCTATTCTTCCGATATCGCGCAAAAACATAAAGGCATAGGAAAGCAGATGATGTCCGAAAACTATAGGCTGGGCGCGCTGAAGATGCGTATACCCGGGCATTATCGCGCTTTTATATTCCTGCGCTCTTTTAGTCAGAGTTATAATATTTTCCCTTAAAAGCTCTGAAATTTCATCGCACTGCTTTTTAAGATAAAGTCTTGTATCTAAAGCTACCTGATCGTTTCTGCTCCTTGCGGTGTGAAGCTTTTTGCCCGTTTCGCCTATCATTTGTGTTAAACACTGTTCAACAAAAGTGTGGATATCCTCGCTCGATTCGTCGATTTTAAGTTCCCCCGAATTAAGCTCCTCTAAAAGCTTTTCAAGGCCGTTTGTCAGCGCTTTTCCCTCTTCCTCGGTTATGATACCGCATTTCGAAAGCATTTTCGCATGCGCAATGCTCCCCTTTATATCTTCACTGTACATCAGCTTATCAATTCCGATAGAAGAATTGAATTCCTCGGCTGTTTTATTTATCTCTCCGCTCGTTCTTCCTGCCCAAAGCTTTGCCATATTATCACCTTTTTGAATATTTATGCAAAAATCAAATGTCTTTACCGCATTATTATACAGTAAAGACATTTAAAAGTCAACTATAATAAATAATTATTCCGTCGGCTGTTCCTCATCCTTCAAAAGCTTTTCAAGCTTTTCGACGCAAGACGGGCAGACGGTAATTCCGTTTAACTCCACTCCGTCTGTCAGTCTGTCGCAAAAAGCGCAGGTTGGACGGAATTTCCGCAGAACTATATTGCCCCCGTCCATATAAATCTCGACGCTGTCAATATTAGCCCTGAGCCCCAATTGACACCTGAGCTCCTTTGGGATAACAATTCTTCCCATGCTGTCAAGCTGTCTGACAATTCCCGTTGATTTCATTAAAACCGCCTCCGGTTCAGATGTTTTTCATCTCGTTTATAGCCTCGTCTATCTTGGCTATTTTTTCTTCGGCCTTTTTAAAGCCCTCGCGCTGAGCCTCAACAACCTTTTCTGGCGCCTTAGCCATAAAGCCTGCGTTATTTAACTTCTTTTCGAAGAATTCCTTATCGACTAATGCCTTTTGCCTATCCTTTGAAAGTCTTTCAAGCTCTTTTTCAACATCGACAAGCTCCTTCATCGGCATATAAACATTCGCCTTTTCGCAAACTATGCTAATGCTCTTATCGTGCGAAACCTCTTTTGCGATATTTACCTCGCTTGCATAAGCCAAGCGGCAGATATAAGGAATACCTGCGCTGAAAACGCTTAAAAGCTCGGTTTCGATATTAACGGTTACCTTTTTAGAGGGCGGAACATTCATTTCGGCTCTGCGGTTTCTTATCGCCTTGATAACACCCATTATCTTCTCAAAGTCTTCCTTTTCCTCGGAGAAATCACGATTTTTATCGAATACAGGCCAAGGGGAAATCATAAGTGCCTCGCCCGAGTACGGCATAGACTGCCAAATTTCCTCTGTTATAAACGGCATAAAGGGGTGAAGAAGAGCAAGAGTGCCGTTAAACACATAGGTAAGCACCGAGCACGCGGTATCCTTTTCTTCCTTATTATCCGCAAAAAGACGGGATTTGCAGATTTCAATATACCAATCGCAGAAAATATCCCATATAAAGTCATAAAGCTTTGAAACGGCAAGACCGAGCTCGAATTTTTCGAGATTTTCGGTTACCTCGCAAACAAGAGCGTTAAACTTGGTTAAGATCCATTTATCCTCAACCGCAAGCTTTAAGCAGTTTAAGTCCTTAACCTCGCCTTTTTCAAGATTCATCAAAATAAATCTTGCGGCATTCCAGATTTTGTTTGCAAAGTTTCTGCTTGCCTCAACCCTTTCGGGGATATATCTCATATCGTTTCCGGGGCTGTTTCCTGTAGCAAGGGAAAATCTGAGAGCGTCGGCGCCGTATTTATCAATTACCTCAAGCGGGTCAACGCCGTTACCCAAGGACTTCGACATCTTTCTGCCCTGAGAGTCTCTTACAAGTCCGTGGATAAGGACCGTATCAAACGGAACCTCGCCCGTCTGCTCAAGTCCCGAGAACATCATTCTCATAACCCAGAAAGGAATTATATCATAGCCCGTTACAAGGGTGTTTGTCGGGTAATAATGCTTGAAATCCTCTGTCATTTCAGGCCAGCCGAGCGTTGAAAACGGCCAGAGCGCCGAAGAAAACCAAGTATCGAGCGTATCGGGGTCCTGATGAATATGAGTACTGCCGCAATGGGCGCATTTTTTCGCATCCTCTTTGCTGACGGTTATTTCTCCGCAATCGTCACAGTACCATGCAGGAATGCGGTGACCCCACCAAAGCTGACGGGAAATACACCAGTCCCTGATATTTTCAAGCCAGTGGAAATAAACCTTTTCAAATCTCTGAGGAACGAATTTTGTATCGCCTTTTTTAACCGCATCTATGGCAGGCTTAGCCAGAGGCTCCATTTTAACGAACCACTGCTTTGAAACCTTGGGCTCAACCGTTGTTCCGCAGCGGTAGCAGGTGCCGACATTGTGGGAATAAGGCTCAACCTTAACGAGCGCGCCCTCTTTTTCGAGATCCTCAACGATTTTCTTTCTTGCCTCGTATCTGTCAAGACCTGCGTAAGCAGGATAATCGTCGGTAATCCTTGCGTCGTCGGTCAAAACATTTATAACCTCAAGATTATGCCTTAAGCCGACCTCAAAGTCGTTGGGGTCATGCGCAGGCGTAATTTTTACAACGCCTGTTCCGAAATCGGTTTCAACATAGCTGTCCGCAATAACGGGAATTTCGCGGTGGACAATAGGAAGAATAAGCTTTTTGCCTATTAAATCCTTGTATCTTTCATCCTCGGGGTTTACCGCAACCGCGGTATCTCCGAGAAGAGTTTCGGGTCTTGTGGTAGCAAGCTCAAGATATCCGCTGCCGTCGGCAAAGGGATATCTTAAATGCCAGAAAAAGCCTGCCTGCTCCTCATATTCAACCTCGGCGTCCGAAATTGAGGTATGGCAGTGGGGGCACCAGTTTATAATTCTTTCGCCCCTATAGATAAGACCTTTATCATAAAGCTTTACGAAAACTTCCTTTACAGCCTTTGAACAGCCCTCGTCGAGAGTAAAACGCTCTCTGTCCCAATCGCAGGACGAGCCCATTTTTTTAAGCTGTTCTATAATTCTTCCGCCGTACTGCTCTTTCCACTTCCACGCGCGCTCTAAAAAGCCCTCTCTTCCGATATCGGCTTTGGTAACGCCCTCTTTTTTCATCGCCTCAACGATTTTTGCCTCGGTGGCAATAGATGCGTGGTCGGTACCGGGTATCCAAAGCGTATCATATCCCTGCATTCTTTTAAATCTTATCAAAATATCCTGCAGGGTGTTGTCAAGCGCATGTCCCATATGAAGCTGACCGGTTATATTCGGGGGCGGAATTACAATTGTATAGGTCTTTTTGCCCTCTTCGCGCTTGGCATGGAAATAATGCCCGTCAAGCCACATTTGATAAATTCGATCCTCAACGCTTTTCGGATCGTACTGTTTTTCAAGTTCTTTACTCATTTCCTTTAACCCTCATAACTTAAATATCCATTTTTTCCTGTTTGCCGGCGGTATTCTGAATTATACTGCCTGCGGCAGGAAGATTTTTTGTCCTGTAGCGGTGCTCGTTTTCGTAAGCTCCGTTTTCGTAAGCCTTAACCGAATAGATCCGCTGTCCCTTTTTCTGCGTCATAACCGCAATTCCGCCGTTATTCTTGGTGGCTTTAAGAGGCACCGAGGCGGTATTGACGATAAGCATGCGGTTATTTGTGGACCTAAGCTCCAAATCGCAGTCGTCCTTTAAATAAAGCACCGTATGGAGCTCGTATTTTTCGCAGTAAGCGTTTATAAGCTTTTTGCGGTTGGTTTTAGTGATATATGAATTAAGCGGCACCTTTGCTATTCTTCCGTTATCGAACACAAACACGACAAAGCCCGAATAGTCCTTGGTTTCAATCATATAGACCGCGTTTTCGCCGTCCTCAAAGCCGAGCTTTGAAGCGACATAATCACCCAAAACACTTGCCTTTGAATCGCCGAAGTCGGCAACCCTGCTTTTATAGACCTGCTGCTTATTTGTAAAGAAAAGCAGCTCTTTATCGCAGGACGATTCGATAACCTGCGTTATTTCGTCGCCCTCTTTAAGCTTCTGTTCGCCGCTCATTCTAAGCGACTGCGGGGTTATTCTTTTAAAATAGCCGTCCTTAGTAAAGAAAAGGGTTACGGGCGAGGTATCCTCTGGCTCAGCCAAAACATCGTCAAGCGCGTTTTCGTCGGCGCTGATTATTCTTGTGCGCCTGTCCTTGCCGTATTTCTTGATAACCTCTTCAAGCTCGGAGACTATAATCTTCTTTATTCTCGCCCTTGAATTTAAGGTCGCCTCGCAGTCGGCAATTTCGGCTTCTAATTTTTCTATATCGTCAAGCCTTTTTAAAATATACTCGCGGTTTAAATGGCGGAGCTTTATTTCAGCGACATATTCCGCCTGAATTTCATCAATTCCGAAGCCTATCATTAAGTTCGGAACGACTTCCTTTTCTTCCCTTGTTTCTCTGACTATTTTAACAGCCTTATCAATATCGAGAAGGATTTTTTCCATTCCCTTTAAAAGGTGCAGGCTTTTATTTGCTTTTGAGAGCTTGAAATATACCCTGCGTCTGACGCATTCCTCACGGAACGCAACCCATTCGGATATAATTTCCTTAACGCCCATAACTCTCGGTGACGCGGCGATAAGAATATTGAAGTTGCAGGAAAAGCTGTCCTGCAAGGGGGTGAGCCTGAAAAGCTTTTTCATAAACTTTTCGGGATCTGTTCCGCGCTTTAGGTCAATTGTTATTTTAAGACCCGAAAGGTCGGTTTCATCGCGGACATCGCTTATCTCGGTTATTTTCTTAGCCTTTGCAAGCTCGGTTATCTTCTCGATTATCGCTTCTGTAGTCGTTGTAGGCGGAATTTCGCTTATATCGATACAGTTCTGCGATTTATCGTAGGAATAAACGCCTCTTACCTTAAAGCTTCCTCTTCCCGTTTCATAAATCTTTTCCATTTCGGCGCGGTTATACAAAAGCTCGCCGCCTATCGGAAAATCCGGAGCTAAAAGCGTATCCGCGACATTTATATCCTCGTCCTTTATATAGGCGATTGTTGTTTCGCAGACCTCTCTTAGATTAAACGGGCAAATCTGGCTTGCCATACCTGCGGCAATACCCATATTCGAATTGACAAGAATTGTCGGGAATGTGACAGGGAACAGCACCGGCTCTTTCATTGTTGCGTCATAGTTATCCACGAAATCGACGGTGTCCTTGTCGATATCCGCAAAAAGCTCAGCCGCAATCGGGGCGAGCTTAGCTTCCGTGTACCTCGCCGCGGCGCACTGCATATCTCTTGAATAAGCCTTACCGAACGAACCCTTCGATTCAACAAACGGATGCAAAAGCGCTCCGTTGCCCTCGGAAAGTCTTACCATTGTATCGTAAATCGCGGCGTCGCCATGAGGATTAAGCTGCATGGTTCTTCCGACGATATTTGCCGATTTTATCGTATTACCCTTTAAAAGCCCCATATTATACATTGTATAAAGAAGCTTTCGGTGCGAGGGCTTGAAGCCGTCGATTTCGGGAATGGCACGCGAAATGATTATGCTCATGGCATAAGGCATAAAGTTTGATTTTAATGTTTCGGTCACAGGCTGGTCAAGAACCGTTCCCGCGCCCGCAATATATGCGTTATCGGTGCGTACCTTCGGCTTTTTAGGTTCCTTACTCTTTCTCGGAGCCATTATATATCTCCTTTCCTATCAGCTTAAATCCGTGTTGTCGATATAAAGATGACCGTTTTCTGAAATGTACTCTTTTCTTCCCGCGAGATTGTCGCCGAGCAGCAAATCGAACATTGAAGAGGTCATTTCGGCATCCTCGGGAAGAATTTTGATAAGTCTCCTCGTCAGCGGATTCATAGTGGTCAGGTTCATCATATCGGGCTGGTTTTCACCGAGTCCCTTTGAACGCTGCAATGTGTATTTTTCGTCGCCTATCATACCTAAAATTTCGGTTTTTTCGTTTTCGTCATAAGCAAAATAGGTCTTTTTTGCGGTATTTATTTCATAAAGCGGAGTTTCCGCTATAAATACCTTGCCGTCGTTTATAAGGGTCGGCATAAGCCTGTAAATCATAGTGATTATAAGCGAGCGGATATGAAATCCGTCGACATCCGCATCGGTACAGATTATAATTTTATTCCAGCGGAGATTGTTTATATCAAAATTCGAAAGGCTCTTGTTCGCCTTGGTCTTGACCTCGACCCCGCAGCCTAAAACCTTTAAAAGGTCGGTTATGATTTCGCTTTTGAAAATTTTATCGTATTCCGCCTTAAGACAGTTTAAAATCTTTCCTCTGACCGGCATAATTGCCTGAAAAGCCGCGTCCCTTGCAAGCTTACAGGAGCCTAAAGCCGAATCGCCCTCAACGATATAAAGCTCTCGTTCGTTTACATCCTTGCTTCTGCAATCGACGAATTTCTGTACCCTGTCCATCATCGAATTACCGTTTGAGAGAGTCTTTTTAATATTTATGCGCTCTTTTTCGCTTCTTTCGCGGCTTCGCTTATTGACAAGCACCTGATCGGCAATTTTATCCGCCTCGGCTTTGTTTTCTATAAAATAGACCTCAAGCTGATGCCTTAAAAACTCGGTCATTGCCTCGGCGATAAATTTATTGGTTACCGCCTTTTTGGTCTGGTTTTCATAAGATGTAATGGTCGAAAAGGACGAGGTTACAAGCACCAAGCACTCCTCGACATCGGCAAATGTAATTTTGCTTTCACCCGATTTATATTTATTCGTTTGCTTGATATAATTGTCAATCTGATAAACAAACGCGTTTCTTACCGCCTTATCGGGCGCGCCGCCGTATTCAAGCCAGCTTGAATTGTGGTAGTATTCCTTTAAGGTCTTTGTGTTTGAAAAACACATCGCGACATTTATTTTAACCTTATATTCGGGCTTGTCCGCGCGGTCTCTTCCCTTGCGCTCGGTATTGAAAAAGCGCACCGAGGTAAGTCCCTCGTCGCCTACATATTCCGTAACATAATCCTTGATACCGTTTTCATAAACAAACTCGGTCTGAACAAATCTCGGACCCTGCTGTTCACGGTAGATAAAAAGCAAGCCGTTGTTTACTATCGCCTGACGCTTTAAAATATCCCTGAAATAGTCCGACGGGATATTTATATCAGTAAATACGTCTATATCGGGCTTCCATTTTGTTTTTGTTCCGGTATCTTTGCCGGAATACGGCTCTTTTTTAAGTCCGCCGATATTGTAGCCGTGCTCAAAGTGAAGATTATATTTAAACCCGTCTCTTTTTATCTCAACATCCATATACTCCGCGGTATACTGTGTCGAACAAAGTCCCAAGCCGTTAAGACCTACCGAATATTCATAGTTTGTTCCGTCATTGGTGTTGTATTTTCCTCCGGCGTACATCTCGCAGTACAAAAGCTCCCAGTTATAGCACTGCTCCTTATTGTTAAAGTCGACCGGCGCACCTCTTCCGTGGTCCTCGACCTCTATTGAGCCGTCCGAAAAATGGGTGACGGTTATCTTCTTTCCGTAGCCCTCGCGCGCCTCGTCTATGGAATTCGAAATAATCTCAAAGACCGAATGCTCGCAGCCGTCAAGTCCGTCCGAGCCGAATATTACCGCAGGGCGCTTCCTTACCCTGTCGGGACCCTCCAATTTTTCGATACTGTCATTGCCGTAATCAGCGTTTACCTTAGCCACTTCATACAACCTTTCATATCCGTATTATATATCAGTATATATTATATATTTTAAAAGTAAATTAGTCAAGAAAAACAAGAAAAGCTTAAACCGGACGATAGATACCAGATGTTAGATGTTAGACTTAAATGAATTTTTAATAAATTCTTGTGCCGATAGGCACACAACTAAGAGTCCCCCTTGCCTAAAGGGGGATGTCAAGGCGGATTGACTTGACAGGGGGATATGCTAAAGATTTAAAACTGAAAATACAGAATATTTCTTTTAATATTCTTATATATTCAAAGAAAAAATCCCTCCACCGCGTCATGACGCGGTCCGCCCTCCCTTTAGGCAAGGGAGGCAAAATACCCCACTTACTAGACATTAGACATTAGATGGTAGATGTTAGACTTAAATGAATTTTTACTTAATTTTCGTGCCATAAGGCACACCATGGTCTAATATCTAAAATCTAATGTCTAACATCTAGAACGACAGCTCCCCTCTATTTCGCATTCGCGAAAAGAAGGGAGCCTTGTTTTAGTTTATTCAATGCCGTAAGGCACACTTATCTAAAATTTTTCCCGCCGTCTTAAAAATTACATCCCCGATCCGCGGGTTATGATTTCGCTCCATATAATCGGGTCGACCGCTCCGCTGGGCTCCCGTCCGATTTGAGCCTGAAGCACGGCGACTGCCGAAAGCGTTGCGTCATCGTAAACTCCCGTCACATTGACCTTTGGAATTGCAGGATCATAGTCTGCAATTTTATTGAGGTTTTCCTGAATTATCCGCACGCTGTCTCCCGTGTCGCCGAGAACTATCATTTTGCCCGGGAAAACAGTTCCGAGCACTGTCTGATAGTCCGCAGGCAGACTGCTGACAATATCATTATAGACTGAGGTCAGCTTATTCCATGTTTGTCTGCCTACAATCCCGTCGACAGTTAAACCGTAGGTCTCCTGAAAGGCTCTTACAGCCCTTTCGGTCTCGGCGTCGAAAATGCCTGTAAGCGGAACAAAATCAATGATTTCAAAGAAAAACGAAATAAAGCTTAAATAATACTGCACCGTTCTTACAGCCTCGGCGGCAGTCCCGGGGACAAGAGCCCTCGGATATACTCTTTGAGCCTCGGAAATTGTAAGTCCCTCGCCTGTCAGCTCGTTCAACTGCTTAACGCCTGCGTAAATTTCCTTGATTTTATACCATGTTGATTTTCCGACAATTCCGTCGGGCGTGAGATTGAATATTTTTTGAAAGGTTTTAACGGCTTCCTCGGTCGGTGCGTCGAAAGCGGCGTTAGTATAAGGAATTTCGGGAATTGCGGGATAATTTTTTCCTATTCGGTTAAGCTGGATTTTTATTCTGTATACCTCTTCTCCGAAATCTCCCCTTGAAAGAGGAGTCCCCGGGTATGACGGGATATTTTCGCCTACGGGCGCGTCGGTAACAAGGGAAATGTTATCACCGTAATAGCTTTTAAGAATTTCAAGCGCGGTCATTCCGCCGTTTGCCAGCTCAACGCTCCCCCACTGGGAAAGCCCGTTGCACTTAGTTCTTACGCCGTCGCAGAACTGGGCGAAAAGCGGTTCGATATTGCCGTCTCGGACGATATAATTATTAAAAATTTCATCGACCGTCTGACTTATATTTGAAAATACCTCGCCGTTTTTTGTAAACGCGTGGTCATACTGCGTTGTGCTTGTGATATCAAAATCATAACCTCGGCTTCGGTAATATTCGGTGTAAATTCTGTTTAAGGTAAACGATATCTGGGCTAAAATGTTTGCGGTTATCGCTTCCTTGGGCCAAGTAGGATAAATTTCGCTTGAAGCGACATTTTTTATGTACTCGTTAAAAGGCAGGGTTATATTTTCGGCATTTGCGTTCGGAGCGCCCAAATGCACCGTAATCTGAGTCGGAACGGTAGGAATATCCATAAATATCACCTCTTATGTCTGCTCTGCGTTTTTAAGACTTACAGGCAAAATTGTCTCTATTCCGTCATAAATAATTATCGGCATATTATCAATCGGAATAAAATCGGGGTGGAATACCGAAACCCTGTAATCCGCCGATTTTTTGGAAGAGGTAGAATAATCGTTTGTGTTTTCAAATTCCGCGGCAGGAAGCGTAATATTTTCAAGAATTCCCGAGGTGTCGGTCACACCGTTAAAAAGGTCATAAAGCTTGCCGTCATAAAGTGAAGTTATATGCACCGTGGCGTTAGAAACGGGGAGAGTGCCGGAGCCGTAGGTCACCTGAACCTTTAAGGTTCCTTTTCCCGGGAAATCACGCATAAATTCCTCCCGTGTCAGAGGCTGTACGGGTTCTTTCGCTTTTGCAGAAGCGGCATACGCTTTTGCCTGATTTTTATAATAATCCAATTCTTTCGCACTCGGAAATTTTTCCATTTACCTCACCTCAAAATATAATATGCGAAAAAATTTTTTCTGTGAGAAGTTATATGTTAGATATTAGATGCTAGACATTAGACGAATGTGCGCCTTTAGGCTAAAAAAAGGCTCCCTTCTTTTTCACGATAGTGAAAACAGAGGGGAGCTGGCGCGCTTTATGCGCGGCTGAGGGGTATTGTTCTAGATACTAGACACTAGATTTAGATACTAGACCAATGTGTGCCTAACGGCACAAAAATAAAAATTTTTTAAGTCTCATATCTACCTTGAAATAAATCTTTCAAGGAATTCCTTTGTTTTTTCGTTTTTCGGATTTTCGAAGATATCCGAGGGGGTGCCTTCTTCGCAGATAACTCCGTCCGCCATGAATACGACTCTTGAAGAAACATCCTTTGCAAATGCCATTTCATGGGTTACGACGATCATCGTAAGTCCTTCTTTTGCCAGATTGCGCATAACATCGAGAACCTCGCCGACCATCTGAGGGTCAAGCGCGCTGGTAGGCTCATCGAAAAGCAAAACCTCGGGATTCATTGCAAGAGCTCGCGCTATTGCGACTCTTTGCTTCTGACCGCCCGAAAGCTGAGACGGCTTAGCGTTGATATAGGGTGCCATTCCGACCTTTTCGAGGTATTTAAGCGCGGTTTCCTTAGCCTGTGCTTTAGACCTTTTAAGAACCTTAATCTGCCCTATCATGCAGTTTTTTAAAGCTGTCATATTATTAAAAAGGTTAAAGGACTGAAAAACCATTCCTACATGGGAGCGGTAAGCGCTTTCGCCGCCCTTGATTTTTTCTATGTTTTCCGAGTGATACATAACCTCGCCCGAGGTAGGCGTTTCAAGAAGATTGATACACCTGAGCAAGGTTGATTTACCCGAGCCCGATGCGCCGATAATGCTTATAACCTCGCCTTTTTCGACCGCGAAGTCAATATCCCTTAAAACCTCATGCTTACCGAAGGTTTTAGATAAATGTTTAACCTGAAGAATAGGCTCTGTCATCATCTTACCTCCTTTTTATTCTTTGAAACATAGGAATACGTTCCGCTCGTATGAGCTAAGGTATCGGTGGTTGCGACATCGAAGTTAGCAGGTCCGTCCATCTTCTTCTCCCAAAGTCTTAAAAGAAGCGAGCAGATAACCGTCATTATAAGATAAATAGTAAGGGTTATAACCGCAGACGGGAAATAGACATACTTAGCTCCGACAATCGCCTTGTGCGCCGCGAAAAGCTCCGCATAGCCGATAACGAACATAACCGAGGTATCCTTGATATTGATAATAAGGTTGTTTCCTATCTGAGGGATAATATTGCGGATAGTCTGAGGAAGAATTACATAAAGCATAGTCTTGAAATGGTTCATTCCGATAGACTTTGCGCCCTCGGTCTGACCGATATCAATAGACATAATTCCTCCGCGGACGGTTTCCGCCATATAAGCGCCTGTATTTATCGAAACGACAAGATATGCCGCCAAGGTTACATCAAGGTTAATAGCGCCGTCGGTAAAATAAGGCAGTGCATAGAAAATGAATATTGCCTGAATAATCATCGGCGTTCCTCTGAACACCTCGACATAAATTCTTACTATTGCCTTTACGATACCGAGCAGAATTTTCTTTACGATATTATCCTTCTTACCTACCGGAATAGTCTGAACTATTCCGCAGGCAAGACCTATTATACAGCCGATTGCGGTTGCAACCAAGGCAAGTTCTATTGTTTTAAGGGCGCCGTTTAAATACTGGGAAGAGCTGCTTGACCAGCATTCTACTATATCCGCCCAAAGCTCGGAAAGCTTATTCATAAATGTTTCTCCTAAAAATTGCTGAGCAAATTATTTCTCGGCAAGAGGCTGAATTTTAGTAGCCTCAGCCATGATATTATTGAAATCGTCGGCAGTCATTGTCTTTAAAACGCTGTCGATTTTATCCTTAAGCACGGTGTTGCCCTTTCTTACCGAAACGCCGATATTGATATCGCCGTCGTCAACCTCAAAGGAATTGTCCTCAAGGTCAAGAATCTTAAGGTCGGGATAAGCTATAAGTGCGCCCTGAGCCGTAGGCATATCGGTGCAAATAAAGTCAACTGCGCCTGTTTCAAGGGCCATAAGCATTGAAGGAGCGGTTTCGGAAGCGGTCTGAATATTTGCGCCCTTTATCTGAGGAAGGCAGGTATCATACCAGATTGTTCCGAGCTGAGATGTGCATTTACCGCCCGAAAGATCCGAAAGCTTTGTTGCGGAAGCATACTTGCTGTCCTGCTTTGCCATGCAGACGATGCTCGCATAAATATAAGGTCCTGCGAAATCAACCTGCTTCATTCTCTCTTCTGTCATTGACTGACCTGCGATTACCGCGTCAACCTTACCGGTCTGAACGGCGGGAACAAGCGAATCCCAGTCAAGACGGACAACCTCAAGCTTCCAGTTGTTTGCTTCGCAGATTTTCTTTGCCATCATGATATCGTAGCCGTTAGCGTATTCCTTAGAGTCCTTAATCGGAACGGCGCCGTTCGAATCGTCAGCCTGAGTCCAGTTATAAGGAGCATAAGCGCATTCCATGGCGATTGTCAGAACTCCGTCCTCAACGCCGCTTTCTGCCTTTTTGCTCTTACTGCTGCCGCAGGCGGTCATGGTGCATGCCGTTAAAACAACGGCTGTTAAAATTGCAAGTAATCTTTTCATTTTCTTTTCCTCCGATTTAATCGAAATTTTATTTAAAATAAAAAGAACGGTCAAAACCGAATGCTTTGACCGTTTTCATAAACTCAAAAAACTATGAACACGACTGTAGCACTCCGCAAAAGTGTTGCGACAGTAGCACGGATATTATCCTTACTCCCAACCGCCCGTTTCTCAATAAACGCTCGGTTTCGGCAAAAGCACCTTTCATTTCGCTTTTATCGGCAATTGAGTGCCAAAAGCTGATTACTCTTTACTTTTGCGCCTCTAACAATTCGTTATCGACTATTCAATTTATTTTATGAGCACATTATACTCCTTTTTTTATCAAAATCAAGAGCTTTTTTAACTTTCTGTATTTCTGCTTAAATAAAAATCGGAAATATTTTTGCGTTTTATGCAATTTTCACAACAAGCTCAGGCTTTTTTCTTCTTTTTAACCAATACGGAAATTACGATTGCCGCAAGAATTACCGCGATAACCGCCGCAACACCCGCCCAGCCGAGCAGAGCCACGATCTTACTGCCGAGCGACATTATAATTCCCGCAAGAACTACGCCCAAGGACACGGCTGTAATACTTGTTTTAAAATCGAGATTTAAAAAGCTTGCGGCAAGAGTACCCGTCCAAGCGCCGGTTCCGGGGAGCGGAATCCCGACAAATATAAGGAGCGCCCAGAATATCCCTCTGTTTCCTGCGGACGCCTTGATTTTTTTGCCGCCCTTATCGCCCTTTTCAATGCACCATGTAAAAAATCCGCCTATTACCTTTTTGTCCTTGCCCCATTCCAAGACCTTTCTTGCGAAAAGATAGATAACGGGCACTGGGAGCAGATTTCCGATAATCGCAATAGGATAATATAAAAATATATTGAGCTTTAAGGATTCCGCAATCGGGATAGCTCCGCGAAGCTCGACTATCGGCACCATTGACACAAGAAATGTGATAAGATATTTGACCGCAACGGGTAAGCCTGACATAAAATTAACCTCTCTTTTTGATTTAAAAGAATTTAAACAGATGAAGCGCTCGAAGTAAAGATTTCCTTAATATAGCTCATAACATCCTGATTTCTCGCCGCAGGAATGCCGATTAAAAGCACCGCGGTCATAGCAAGGCAGATTATGAGTATAACGCAGATAACAAGTATGGTTACATTTATTCCCTTTGAGTTTTTCTCAGGCTCTTTTGAAAGTCCCTCTGAAGTATTAGAATCGGGCTTAACTATAAATGTGCTTTTCTCTTTTTTCGGTGCTTCGGGGGTTTTCGGAATTTCGGGAATAAAATCGCTTTCCTCGTCTCCCGTAATAAAGCCTGTTTCCCTTTCGGGCGTGCCTAAGGTGAAATCTATCGGCGCCGCAGGCTCTGAGTCCATTATAAATTCTATTTCACCTTTGGGTTTAACAGAACCGGTTTGCTCTTTAATCTCTGCTTTTTCGGATTTTAAATCCGCCTGCTCTTCCTTTTTAGCGGGAAGCTCTTTTATTTCTTCCGCCGTATTTTCTTCTTCGGTCTCCGACTTGGCGGTTTCCTCTGTCTCCTGAGACGGTTCGGCTGTTGGCTCGTCCTCAAAAATCGGTAAAGTCTCCTGCACCGCGTCAGCCTCTTCCTCGGCTTGCTCTAAAGCGGTATCAGATGTAGCTTCGGCTTCTTCTGTTTCTTCTAAGGAAAGCTGTTCGGTTATTTCCTCCGCAAGCTTTTCCTCTTCGGTCTTTAAGGGTGCGGCGTTTTCGTCCTGCGGAATGATACTAAGCTCCGCAATATAAGGATGGATAAGATTTTTCATAAGATTTTTTCTTATTACCTTATCCTCTGTCAGCAGTATTATTGACTGCGGACCGCTTTCTATAACACATCCGCCGAAAACACCCTCCGAGGTTACAAGCGGCAGTGCGCCCTCGATAATCTCTAAGTCTTCTAAAGCTGAAATTCCGAAAGCCGCATTATCGGTTTTCGAAAGGGGTGCGTTTATGGCGGTTGCGACCGTTTTTATAATGCTGTTTTCCCCTGTTACCGGACCGCAGGCGATTATAACCCTGCTTCGGCTTACGGCAGTCGCAAGATTTTCGACAAAGCGCTTAACCGTTCCGTCTCCCTTTTCGGTAAGCAGTCTCATCCTGCAGCAGCCGCAGAGATTAAATTCCATTTCAAAATCCGAGGCCTTGGAAAAATAAACTACATCCACCTTTACATTCTGTAACATTTCCATTTCATCCTTTTACTTATGCGCCTCATACCAATTATACGGATAAACCGCATTCGGGTTGGTGCTTATTTTATGCGAGGAATATTCCTTTATCTGAGCCGAGTTGACTCTTTTCGCGGTAACAGCAAGACCTGCGCCGTCAAAATCGTCAAGCTCGGTTATAAGGGTTAAAAATCTGTCTCCCGAATTTACTCTTACCGAGGTGTTAACAAAGCTTCTTGAAGTTATATTCTTTTGCCACTCGGAAAACGAGCCGTCCTCAAATTTGCTTTTTTGAGGGTCTGCCTCATCGGTAGAAAAATCAAACATATAAACCGCAAATACATAATATTTATATACGCCGTGCTCGGTAGTAAGGGTTATAACCGCATTTTGTCCGCAGTATTTCGAATTTTTGAATTTTATAAGATTTCCGAACATTGAGCCGTCGGACAAATTGTTCCCCTTTATAACCAAATTCCTGTCCTCGGAATAAGGAGAGATATCCGTGCCCGAAAGAAAATGGAGCGCTCCGTAACGGCTCGGCTTTTTAAAGCTGTCATGATTATCGTAAAACCCGTCGGTCCGCGAAAGATAAACAGGGTTGCTGACCGTTTTATCGGAAAATTCGAGCCAAGCGGTAAAATCCCCGTTTGAGGAGCTGAAAACCTCAAATTTATCCGTTTTTGAGCTTCCCTTTTTGTTCCAGATTTTTCTCATTTCGGTAACATTGCTTATCTGCTTTTGAGCGGTTGTGAAATAAGAGGAAAAATAAATTCCCGATATTAAAACCGCCGCCGCGAAAACCGCGCTCATGATTTTAAGCGCAATTTTCATATTCACTTTTAAAAATATGCTTTTAACTGCGCCCTTCATAGCGTATTGCTCCTTTTAGTTTAACTCGAACCTGTCACACTATATAAGAGAATTCCGTTCCCTCAACGGCTTTTTTAATAAGCCCTTCGATATCGAGATTTTTCTCCGCCGCCTCGCACTGACCCTTTTTCGGTCTTGTATGAGGGTGCTTTGGGGTAAATACCGTACAGCAGTCCTCATAGGGCAGAATTGAGGTTTCGAAAGCGTCTATTTTTTTAGAAATCGTTATAATTTCTTCCTTGTCCATTCCTATAAGCGGACGCATGACAGGCATTGTGCAGACCCCGTCTGTAGCGGCGAGGGCAGGAAGCGTCTGACTTGCGACCTGACCCAAGCTTTCGCCTGTTATAAGTCCCAAGCATTCATCATTTTGCGCTATAATACAGGAAATTCTCATCATCATTCTGCGCATAATGAGCGTGAAATAATCCTCGGGGCATTTTTTGCCGATTTCCTCCTGAATTTCGGTAAACGGGACAACGGCAAGCCTTATAGTTCCGCTGTAAACCGCGACCTTTGAAAGCAGATCCCTTACCTTCTGCTCGGCTCTCGGGCTTGTATAAGGGGGGCTAGCAAAATGAATGGCATTAAGAATAAGTCCGCGCTTAGCCATAAGATAAGCGGCAACAGGGCTGTCAATTCCGCCCGAAATAAGAACCGCCGCCCTGCCCGAGGTGCCTACGGGCAGTCCGCCTGCGCCCTTTATCTGTCCTGCTCTTATATAAGCGCCGAAATCCCTTATTTCCGCGGTTATTATGACATCGGGATTGTGCACATCCACCTTTAAATGGTGGAAATTTTTAAGCAACACTCCGCCCAATTCCCGACTGATTTCGGGAGAGGTAAGCGGAAATGACTTGTCCGCCCTTTTTGCCTCAACCTTAAAGGTTTTAACCGAATTTAAGGTATCCTTAAGATAAATCGGCGCTTTACTGAAAATATCCTCGGCGCTTTTTTCGCACACGCAGGCTCTCGAAAATCCGGCAATTCCGAAAACAGTGCCCATTCTATTGAGCGCCTCGGGGAAATCGAAATCCTCGCTTTCGGGGATTATATATATAGTCGACTGAGCTTTTTTAACACGAAATTCACCGAGCGGCTTTAAGCGGCGCTTGATGTTTCTTATCATTCTGTCCTCAAAATTCTGGCGGTTAAGCCCCTTTAAGGAAAGCTCTCCGTCTTTTATAAGTATAATTTCTTTCATTATTTTACAGACCTTCTTAATTTACTTACTGCCTCTTTTAAAGCCCCGACCAACAAATCGGCATCCTCTTTCGAAGAATATTTAGAAAAGCTGATTCTAAGAGCGCTGTCGGTTTCCGCCTTCTTAAGCCCCTGCAAAGTCAGCACCTTGCTGACCTCGCCCTTAGAGCAGGCACTGCCCGAGGAAACATAAATTTCCTTTGCCTCAAGAAAATGGAGCAGGGTTTCCGAGCGGTATCCCAAAACCGAGATATTAAGGATATAGGGAAGCGAAGAATCATTTGAATTTATCTTTATATTGCCGATTTCAAGCAGCCGGTCTTTTGCATAATTTCTAAGCTCAAAAAGTCTTTCAAGGGTGCTTTTAAAATCGGGAATTTCGCTTAAAGCGCCGCCTAAACCCGCTATAAGCGGAACGCTTTCGGTGCCCGAGCGCATTCCTTTTTCCTGTCCTCCGCCCGCAAGCAAGGGTCTTATATTTACGCCCTTTCTTATATACATCGCTCCGATTCCTTTCGGGGCGTGGAACTTATGACCGCTTAAAGTCAGCATATCGACGCCTAAATCCTTTACGCTGACAGGCATTTTTCCGAACGCCTGAACCGCGTCGCAGTGGATAAGCGTATCCTTATTTTTTCTTTTAATAAGGCCTACCGCTTCTTTTACGGGCATAACGGCGCCCGTTTCGTTATTTACGAGCATCATCGAGGCAAGAACGGTTTTTTCATCTACAGCCGCCGCAAATTTTTCGGCGCTTACGGTTCCGTCGCTTTCGGGAGAGACGAATTCCGCCTCTGAGCCCTCGCTTTCAAGTCTTTTAACGGTATTTAAAACAGAGGGGTGCTCAACCGCAGTCGTGACGATTTTTTTACCCAATCTTTTATTTCTTCTGACCGCTCCCTCGATGCAGGTATTGTTTCCCTCGGTTGCGCAGGAGACAAAATAGATTTCATCGGGTCTGCATTCAAGCAGGTCCGCAAGCTTTTTTCTTACCTCATTTATTTTAAGCTCGGCGTTCATTCCGAGAATATGTAACGAGGACGGATTGCCGAAATTTTCATGCAGCGCACTGTTTATTTCCGATATTGCTTTTTCGCACGGCGCCGTCGTCGCGCTGTTATCAAGATATACCATAAATTCCAGCCTCCGGTAAAATTGCTGATTGCATATATATTTTATTATACAATATATACGAAGATTAAACAACAAAAATTTTTTGACTAATTTTTTTTACAATTTTAGGCACTTTTTATTTAAAATTTATCTTTACAATTCAAAAAATATGTGTTAGAATATCATTGTCTCAAAATATCAGCAATTAGGAGGTTATTGAGCATGAAAAAAATTATTGCAACTATTCTCTGCTTAGTTTGCGCATTCTCACTCACCCTCGGCGTCTGTGCAGAAAAGAGCCCCGAGGCAACCGTTAAGTATGAAGTAACCCTTTATAAGGGCACTCCTGTTGACGGACTTTCAAAGACCGGCGAAGCTCAGATCGTTAACGAGGGCGGCGTTGTAACAGCTAAGGCTATCGAAAGCGAAGGAACTTTCAACGGCTGGACCATTTACAAGGCAGCTACCGCTACCGGCACTGCAGGAGCTAACGAAGGCGAGCTTATCACCCTTTCGGCTGCTGCTACTCCTCTTGCAAGCGTTACCGCTGCTGTTGAGGGAACAGATTATACAATCGTAAGCGGAAATCTTAAGTCTGCTACTCTTTCTATCAAGCCCCTTACAAGTCTTATCATCTGCGCTAACTACAACGGCCAGATCACAGACCCTGTAACAGGCGTTGCTAAGAAGTCCGATTCTCCGAAGACCGGTTATAACACCGCAATCATTTTTGCAGTTGTTATGCTCGGCGCTGCGGCAGTAACATTCGGCGCTAAGAAGCAGCTTTCTAAGTAATTCAAATAAGCAGAGAGAAAAACGGAGGACTTAAACGTCCTCCGTTTTTTATTGTTTTTATTGTTCTATTTGTTAGACATTAGATTTTAGATATTAGACAAATGTGCGGCGTTGCCGCTGATGTAACCAAACCCTTCCGTCTTTGCCTACGGCAAAGCCACCTTTTCCTCCGGAAGACGGGAACCCTTTTGTCTGCTGTCGCAGACATTTCCCCTAACAGGGGAATTTCCTTTCGTCTAAAGTGGAGGCTTGGGTTTCTGCGAGACTAAAGAAAAGGCTCCCTTCTTATTGACGAATGTCAATATAGAGGGGAGCTGTCGCAATTTAATTGCGACTGAGGGGTATTGTCTATTATCTACCGTCTAGTTACTAACATCTAAACCGGAAAATTCTATATCTAATCCTTTTGCTTTGAATTCATATTCTCTATATGCTTTTTTAAAGCCTTAAAGGATTCGTCGCTTATGCAGTGCTCCATTTTGCAGGCGTCCGCCGCGGCAGTGCCTTCATTGACGCCGAGCTCTACTAAGAACTTGGTTATAAATGTATGCCGCTCGTAAATCTTTTCGGCGATTTCCTCGCCGCAGGCAGTAAGGGTTAAAAAACCGTTTTTATCAACATTAAGATAGCCGCCCTTTTTAAGCAGACCTACCGCCCTGCTAACGCTCGGCTTTGAAAATTCCATATATTCAGCGACATCCAAAGAGCGGACAGCGCCTGTTTTTCTTTGAAGAATGTACACGGTTTCTAGATACATTTCTCCGGATTCCTGTAATGCCATTGTTTGCCTCCGTAAAAAGCAAAGCTTTAAGCTTTGCCAAAATATAAACATATATAATAATTATATCATTAAACCAAAATAATTTCAAGATTATGGGAAAATTTTAATTTGTTCATAATTATTCGTTGAAATATTAACAAATGTATGGTATTATTAAAAAAGATTAGGGAAATTGTCCTAAATCTTAAATGCGGCAGCTTAGTGTGACACTAAAGCCGCTGCGGATAAAAAAGGAAAAGGTGATTTTATGAACAGATTTATTCTTAACGAAACCTCTTATCACGGCTCAGGCGCCGTAACCGCCGTTGTTGACGAAATCAAAAACCGCGGATTTAAAAAAGCTTTTGTTGCAAGCGACCCGGGACTTGTTAAGTTCGGAGTAAGCGCAAAGGTTACAGATCTTCTTGAAAAAGCAGAAATCCCTTATACATTATATTCGGATATCAAAGCAAATCCGACAATTGAGAATGTTCAAAACGGCGTAAAAGCGTTTAAGGACAGCGGTGCTGACTGTATCGTAGCAATCGGCGGCGGTTCTTCAATGGACACCTCAAAGGCTATCGGAATTATCGTTACCAACCCCGAATTTTCCGACGTCCGCTCTCTTGAGGGTGTTGCTCCGACAAAGAATCCCTGCGTTCCGATAATCGCAGTTCCTACTACTGCAGGTACCGCGGCTGAGGTTACAATCAACTATGTTATCACCGATGTTGAGAAAAAGCGTAAATTCGTTTGCGTTGACGCGCATGACATTCCGGTAGTAGCTGTTGTTGACCCCGATATGATGAATTCCATGCCTGCCGCTCTTACCGCCGCAACCGGCATGGACGCGCTTACCCATGCAATTGAGGGCTACATCACAAAAGCGGCTTGGGAGCTTTCTGATATGTTCCATATCAAGGCAATTGAAATTATTGCAAGAAGTCTCCGCGGCGCTGTTAAGAATGAAAAAGAAGGCAGAGAGGGAATGGCTCTCGGTCAGTATGTTGCAGGAATGGGCTTCTCTAATGTCGGACTCGGCGTTGACCACTCTATGGCTCACACCCTTTCGGCTTATTATGACACTCCCCACGGAAAGGCCTGTGCAATCCTTCTTCCGACCGTTATGGCTTATAATGCTGAATACACCGGTACAAAATACCGTGATATAGCGAAGGCTATGGGCGTTGAGGGAACAGAGAATATGACTCAGGAGGAATACCGCGCTGCCGCCGTTAATGCGGTTAAACAGCTTTCCGAGGATGTCGGAATTCCTACAACCCTTAAGGGAATCGTTAAGGAAGAGGATATTGACGCTCTCGCTAAGGACGCTTATGCTGACGCATGCCGCCCGGGCAACCCGAGAGAAACCTCTGTTGAGGATATCAAAGAGCTTTACCGCAGTCTTCTCGTTTAATAATATTTCTTACCTTTCTGCTCCTGTCTCTTAAAATAGAGGCAGGAGCATTTTATCTTGACAAATTTCATATTTTGTATTATTATAATTAAAAAGCTATGACGGGAATAAGTAATGCAAATTTCGCTTTTTTAAGAGAGAGGGCGGTCGGTGAAAGCCCTAAAAGCACTTTCGCATGAAGCTATCCTATCAGCCGCGCCCGAAAGGGAAAGCCGGAAAGCCGCCGTTAAAGGCTTTGAGTGCGGAAAAACCGATTTTTCCGAATTCAGGTGGTAACACGGGTATTTTGATTGCTCGCCCTGAAAAGGCTATGCCTTTTCAGGGCTTGTTTTTATATTATTGTGACTAAAAACTACGGAGGAAAAAATCATGAAAAGCGAAATCCTTAAACTTCTTTCAAGAAACGCGAAATACACTCTTGCTCAGCTCGCCAAAATGACCGGCATGACCGAGGCGGAGGTCAGCGACGAAATCGCAAAGCTCGAAAATCAGGGACTTATCAGAGGCTATAAAACGGTTATCGACTGGGAAAAGCTTGAAAACGCGCCTGTTTCGGCAATAGTTGAGCTGAATGTTGTTCCGAAAGCGGACTTGGGCTTTGAGGAAATCGCCGAAAAGGTTTCCTCCTTTGAGCAGGTAGAATCGGTGTATCTTATGTCGGGTGCTTATGACCTTAATGTTGTAGTAAAGGGCAAGACCCTGCAGGATGTCGCTCAGTTTGTCGCAAAGGAGCTTGCAACGCTTGATTCTGTCACTCAGACTACAACTCATTTTGTCATGAGAAGATACAAGGAGCTTGATATCAAGCTTTTTGACAAGGACCGCGACGACAGGGGGCAGTTTCTTTTATGATAGATTATTCATCGGTTTTAAGCCCTGAGGTAACTGCGCTTAAGCCGTCGGGAATAAGGAAATTTTTCGATATCGCCGCTACTATGGACGATGTAATATCCTTAGGCGTCGGCGAGCCGGATTTTCAGACCCCGTGGCACATAAGAAAAGCGGGAATTGCCGCTTTTGAGCGCGGTAAAACAAAATATACCTCAAATTCGGGTCTTATGGAGCTTCGAAGCGCAATCACCGAATTTTTAGAGAGAAAATACAGCCTTTCATACGAGCCCGAAAGCGAGGTTTTGGTAACCGTCGGCGGGAGCGAAGCGATTGACGCAGCGATAAGAGCGATAGTGTGCGAGGGAGACGAGGTTATAATCCCTCAGCCGAGCTATGTTTGCTACGAGCCGATAACTCTGCTCGCAAAGGGCGTTCCGGTTATCATTGAAACCAAGGCTGAGGACGATTTCAAGCTCACCGCAAAGGATTTAAAAGCGCATATAACACCTAAAACCAAGGCGCTCATTCTCCCCTATCCGTGCAACCCGACGGGAGCCATTATGGAGAAAAAGGATCTCGAAGAAATAGCAAAGGTGCTTGAAAACACAAACATTGCGGTTATTTCCGACGAAATCTATTCCGAGCTTACCTTCGGCTCAAATCATGTCAGCTTTGCGTCTGTAGGCAATATGAAGGAGCGGACGGTTACCGTAAACGGCTTTTCAAAAACATTTTCGATGACAGGCTGGCGCTTAGGTTACGCCTGCGGTCCGAAGGAAATTATAAAGCAAATGACAAAAATTCATCAGTTTGCGATAATGTGCGCTCCTACAGTCAGCCAGTATGCGGCTGTTGACGCACTGAGAAACGGCGACGCCGCAATAGCTGCCATGAAAGAGGAATATGACCGAAGAAGAAAGCTCACGGTTGCTTCATTTAATGAAATCGGTCTTACCTGCCGCGAGCCTAAAGGCGCTTTTTATGCGTTCCCGTCAATTAAAAAAAGCGGTCTTTCATGCGATGAATTCTGCGAAAGACTGCTTAAGGAAAAGCATGTGGCGATAGTCCCCGGAACCGCATTCGGCAAGGGCGGCGAGGGCTTTGTAAGAGCGTCCTACTGCTATTCAACCGAGCACCTTATAAAAGCGGTAGAAAGAATCGACGAATTTTTAAAGACGCTGTAACAGCAAAAGAAAAATCCCTCCACCGCGCTATAACGCGGTCCGCCCTCCCTTTAGGCAAGGGAGGCTTGAATACCCCACTTACTAGATATTAGACATTAGATGGTAGATGTTAGACTTAAATGAATTTTTATTTAATTTTCGTGCCGACAGGCACACATCGGTCTAATGTCTAAAATCTAATGTCTAGCATCTAGAACGACAGCTCCCCTCTATATTGACATTCGTCAATAAGAAGGGAGCCTTTTTTAGTTTCAGCCGAATTTTAATCTTTGTATCGAGCTGTAAATATTATTTATTTTCAGCTATGATTTTTTCCGCAATATTTGCAGGAACATCCTCATATCTTGTAAATTCAAGGGTGAATGTTGCAGTGCCCTGAGTTATCGAACGCATTGCGGTGGAAAAATCCTGCATTTCCGACATCGGTACCTCTCCTATTACCTCCTGCATTTTATCGGGAGCGGGATTCATTCCGATTATTCTTCCGCGGCGCTTATTTATATCGCTTATAACATCGCCGAGCATTTCATCGGGAACGGTAACCGTAAGCGTGCCGATAGGCTCCATTAAAACAGGGCTCGCCTTTGAGACGCCCTCCTTGAAGGCTAAAGACGCGGCGGTTTTAAATGCCATTTCGGAAGAGTCTACAGGATGATATGAGCCGTCATAAAGAGTGGCCTTTATTCCTACCATCGGATATCCCGCAAGAACGCCTGAGGACATACAGTCTCTGAGTCCCTTTTCTACAGCGGGGAAGAAATTTTTCGGAACGGAACCGCCGAATACCTTTTCTTCAAATACAAGCTCATGGCTGTCGCACGGCTCAAATTCAATCCAGACATCGCCGAACTGACCGTGTCCTCCCGACTGCTTTTTATGCCTGCCCTGCGCTTTGACGCTCTTTCTTATAGTTTCTCTGTAGGCAATCTTCGGCTTTTTAAGCTCAACCTCTACGCCGAATTTCGATTTAAGTCTTGAAACAATAACATCAATATGCTGTTCGCCGAGACCCGACAAAATCTGCTCGTGTGTTTCGCTGTCGGTCTTAATAAGTATGGTGGGATCTTCCTCGGCAAGCCTTGCAAGACCCGAAGCCGCCTTTTCCTCTTCGCCCTTATTCTTAGGATATACCGCAACGGAAAGCGAGGGCATCGGAAAAACGATTTCTATAGGCTCCGCTTTACCCGAAACCGAAAGAACATCGCCTGTAAGCGCATAGGAAAGCTTTGCGGCACAGCCGATATCTCCCGCATGGATTTCCTGCGCGTCCTCCTGCTTAGCACCCTTAAGCCACATAATTTTCGAAAGCTTTTCTTCGTCTCCCGTCCTTGTGGACTTAAGCTTCATATCGGGTTTTAAAACACCCGTTAGGACCTTGAAATATGAAAGCTTACCTACAAACGGGTCGGCAATCGTTTTAAAAATAAGTACGGCAGTATCAGCGCTTTCGGAAGAAAAGCCTTCCTCTTGTGCTGTAGGCATAAGCTCAAAAAGCTCCTCGGCAAAATCAGAGATTGCGTCTCCCCTCTGCTGAATTCCCGAAAATACTGGGCAGATATCGCCTGATTTAATTCCTTTTTTGAGTCCGTTTATGATTTCTTCTCTTGTAAACTGCTCGCCGTTTAAATATTTTTCGAGCAAATCCTCGTCAACGCTTGCAACCGCTTCGAGCATCATATCTCTCATCTGGGTAATCTCATTTGACTCGGGAAGTCTTAAAACGGTCTTTTCAAAGCCGTTATAGGAATAAGCCTCGTTATTTATAAAATCGACAAAGCATTTAACCGTTTCGTCCTCAACGAAAGGAACAATTATCGGGCATACGGCGGCGCCGTAATTAGCGACAAGCGAGGAAATTACCCTGTAATAATGCGCATGCGCGGAATCAAGCTTTCCTATAAAGAAAGCGACGCTTTTATTCTGCGCTCTCGCCTTTTTAAAGCACTGCTTTGCGCCTACGGTAAGTCCCGATTTTCCCGAAACCGTTATAACGGCGCTGTCAGCCGCGGCAAGCGCCTCGCTTACGCCTGCGGCGAAATCAAACTGTCCGGGGGCGTCGATAAGGTTAATTTTAAGTCCGTTATGTTCAAGGGCAAAAACCGATGTACTGACGGATACTCCGCGCTTTTTCTCCTCGGGGTCAAAGTCCATAGCCGCGGTTCCCTCGGGTGTTTTGCCTATTTTGTCAGTTGCCTTTGTATAATAAAGCACTGCGTCCGCAAGAGTGGTCTTGCCTGAGCCGCCGTGGCCTAAAAAAGCAATGTTTTTTACTGCGTTTTCCGAATAGTTTTTCAATTTCGTACAACTCCTTTATGGGTAACTGATTTATGTAAAATCATTATATCATAAAGGATTGTAGATTACAACTAATTATTTTATAAACTCAAAAAAACTTTTAGGAAAATGTCATAAACACTACAAATTTGTTACAAATTAAGGCATTCTGCCGAAAAACAGTATCAAACGGTAACATTATTGAAAACTTCTGTAACACGATTGTTCCTGCAATTTTGAAAAAATTCAAGTATAATGTATATATAGAAAATCTGAAAGGACGGCGTTATATATGAAAAAGAAACTGTTTGCTTTTCTTTCGGCAGCTCTTGTTATCGCCGTCGGAATTTTCGCTTTCGGTATGTCCTATTCAAAGGCAGGCTCTGTAAAGGCCGCGGGAAACGGAGAAGATCCGCAGACAGAGGCGAGAAACGCGCGTTTTCTTAATATGCTCAATCATAATTTTGTTTATAACGAGGATTTTAACGATATAAATTCCATAGTCAACAATTCGGTTATAGCAATTCTTGATAACCGCGACAAGGCAGACGAGGATTATATCTCTGCCGAGCTTGTAAAGAGCTTTGTCAGGTCGATGTACGGCGTAGAGATAGCCGATATTTCTCAGATAAATGAGGACTGCCCGAAAAAGGACGGATTTGTTTACATCATAGGCCGCGGTTATTCGAAATACGAGCATAAGATTTTAAATGTTACCGAAAATGAGGACGGAACATTTACCGTTAAAACCTCTGTTAAGGTTTTAAGCCATGACAGCGAGGATGAAGCGCTCACCGCCTCAACGATTTTCGTTAAAAACGCAAATTCGGAATTCGGATATAATATAGTATCGAGCGAGATTTTCTTCGCAGAAGAAGTAATGTAAAAAGGCGATTTAAAGGGTGCGGAATTTATTTTCCGCACTTGAGAGTGTCGAAAAAGTCGACACTCTCTTGGACGGGAATGCCGTTCGCTCGAAAATCGGAGATTTTCGGACTGTACTCTATCCCCGCCAATACCACCCCAGTGTCCTTGAAAAACCGCTTATTCAGCGTTTTTTCGCTTACAAGGTGTTTTTTCGCCGCACATGTCGCCGAAAAAACAAAATGCGGTGTAAACACCGCAACACTACCTAATTTACAGTTTATCGACAGACTGAATCTTCGTTTCAAAGAATGAAACGAAGATTTTTTTATTTTCTGTCCTTATAAATATCATTGAATGTATATTCTTTTCCGCCTGTTTTATAACCGACCATTGTGTCTAAACAAACGGCATGGATACTGTTGAATATGCTTGTCTCAAGATACGGATTATCCTTTTTGAGCTTTTTAATCAGATTTTTTATTTCCTGCCTTTTTGAACCTCCGCCGCCGTTATCGCACATTGTGCAGTTTTCGGTAAACCGGCAGGCGCACTGAATGAATTCAAGCTCATTGTATCGCTTGAAAGCGATTATATCGTCCTCATGTATGCAGTACATCGGGCGGATAAGCTCCATACCCTCAAAATTCTTGCTGTGAAGCTTAGGGGGCATTGCCTGAAGCTGTGAGCCGTAAAACATTCCGATAAGCGTTGTTTCAATTACATCGCTGAAATGGTGTCCCAAAGCAATTTTATTGCATCCGAGTTCCTTAGCTTTTGCATATAAATGACCTCTACGCATTTTAGCGCAGAGATAGCAGGGAGATTCATCGGTGCTGTTTGCAATATCGAAAATATTCGTTTTAAAAACTGTTATGGGAATATTTAAAAGCTTTGCATTGCTTTTGATTTTTGCTCTGTTTATTTCGTTATACCCCGGGTCCATAACCAAAAACACAAGCTCAAAAGGAACCTCGCTGTGTCTTTTTAACATCTGCATAAGCTTTGCCATGAGCATTGAATCTTTTCCGCCCGAAATACAAACGGCTATTTTATCTCCGCTTTCTATTAAATTATAGCGCTTAATTGCGGCAATAAAGGGATTCCATATAGTTTTTCTGAATTTTTTCTGAATACTTCTTTCAATATTCTGGTAAACTTCAAGCTGTCTTTTCATTTTTTCTCCGTATTTTTAAATATTTCATCAATACAATTTTTAAAAATCATTTTAAATTCCGATATTTCTTTATCGGTTGTTAAATGGCTTAAGCTTATTCTCCAAGAGGAAAGCGCATTTTTTCGGCTTTTGCTTATTTCATATACCGCTCTTGAAGGCGTACCGTCCGAAGAGCATGCGGATTTAACAGAAACATAAACGCCTTTTTCACTCAACATTCTTTGAAATACAGTCGCTTTAACACCGTTAACGCTGATATTAAGAATATGAGGAACGGCGTCCGCAGGGCTGTTTACAGTAACGCAGTCAAATCCCGAAAAGAACTCTCTTAAATCCTTATTTAACTTTTTAACTCTTTCAAATCTCTTGTCAAAATTCTCTGTTGCGAGACTTAGCGCCGTTTCGGCGGAAACCGCAAGAGACAGGGCAGGGGTGCCGCTTCTGTAAACGGTTGTGCTTGCGCCCCCGTGAATTAAGGGCTCTAAAATAAGCTTGTTCTTTTTATAAAGAACTCCCACGCCGTTTAGTCCGTAAAATTTATGCGGAGCAAAAGCGGCGGTATCAATTCCTGTAAAGCTGAATTTTATTTTGCCTATTGCCTGAGTTGCGTCGACATGAAGTCTGCAATCGGGAAAATCCTTTAAAATTTCTTTTATTTCTTCAATCGGCTGAATAACTCCAAGCTCGCTGTCAACCGCGGTAATTGCCAAAAGAACTGTATTTTTATTTAGTAACTCTTTTAAGTTGTCTAAATCAATTTTACCGTCCGAATTGATTTTTAAAATATCAATTTCATAACCGGTTTCCTGAAGATAGGTAAGACTTCCGCTTACCGAGGAATGCTCAAGAGGAGAGGTTATAATATGCTTACCGATATGCCTTGTTGCCCTTGCAATTCCCTTGATTGCGGTATTATTAGCCTCGCTTGCGCCAGAAGTAAAAATTATTTCTGAAGGCAAAACATTAAGTAATTCTGCAGTTTTTTCAACCGTCCGAGACATTTTTTCACGTGCTTTTATTCCGCCATCATGATTTGAATTCGGATTTGAAATAAATTCGTGTTCAGTTTTTATAAATGTGTTAAGAACGCTTTCGTCGGCAGGTGTATTTGCCGAATAATCAAGATATATCATGCGCCTATTCCTCTGCCTTTGATTTTTGTCAGATCCTTTATAACCTCGCCTGCGATAATGAGTCCGACGGCGGGCGGTACAAAAGAAACGCTTCCTGGAATTTGTCTGCGGTTTTCATTTTTTTCTTCGCTTTCCATAGGCTTTAGCGGAAGCTCTTTTGAATAGACCACCTTAAGCTTTTTTATCTTCCTTTTTTTAAGCTCCGTTCTCATAACCTTTGCAAGGGGACAAACCGAGGTTTTATAAATATTGGTTACTTCAAATGCGGTAGGGTCAAGCTTATTTCCCGCGCCCATGGAGCTGATAATCGGAACGCCCGATTTATAAGCATTTTCTGCAAGCAACAGCTTTGAGGAAACCATATCTATTGCGTCTATAATATAATCGTAATCAGTAAAGCTGAACTGTTCGGCATTTTGAGAATTATAATAGCTGTTAAAGGCATTTATTTTTATATCGGGATTTATTTCTCTAAGCCTTTTAACAGCCGCGTCGGTTTTATAAATATCCAGCGTTAAATGGGTTGCGAAAAGCTGACGGTTGATATTTGTAAGACAAACCTTATCGCCGTCAATCAAATCAAGAGTGCCTATTCCTGCCCTTACAAGCGCTTCTGCCGCATAGCTACCGACTCCGCCTATCCCGAACACGGCTACCCTTGAACTATTCAATTTATCCATAGCGTCAGAGCCTAAAAGTATTTCGGTTCTTGAAAACTGATTAAGCATTTATTACACCTTAACTAATAAACTTTTTTAATTGTTCCGCCGCCTACGACGGTATCTTCATCATATAAAACAACCGCCTGTCCGACTGTCATCGCTCTTTGCGGTTCATCAAAGGTTAGACTTATTTCGCAGTTATCAAGAGGGGAGACGGTTGCCCATTGTTCCTTTTGCCTGTATCTTGTTTTTGCCTTGACTCTTATGTCCGAAGTAAGCTTATCAAAAGCAATCCAGTTCATTTCGTCGGCAATGAGATGCTTTTTAAATAAAAGCTTTTCCTCGCCTATTGAAACGGTATTATCAGCCATATTTTTATCGAAAACATATACAGGCTCGCCTAAGGCAATTTTAAGACCCTTTCTTTGACCTATTGTATAGTGAACGGCGCCCTCATGCGTTCCGATAACATTTCCATCCTTATCAAGGTAATTGCCTCTTTCATAATGCTTACCGGTGTAATTCTCCATGAATTTTACATAGTCACCGTCGGGAACAAAGCAGATATCCTGACTGTCAGGCTTTTTTGAATTGACAAATCCGTTTTCTTCCGCAATTTTTCTTGTTTCGGATTTTTCATAATCGCCAAGCGGAAAAAGAGTGTGAGCTAATTGCTCCTGAGTAAGAGAATAGAGAACATAGCTTTGGTCTTTTGATAAATCACGGGCTTTTTTAAGCAAAAATCTGCCGTTTTTATTTTCAATTCTCGCATAATGCCCGGTTACAACAAAGTCAAGCTGTTTTTCCTTTGCAAACTGCATCAGCTTATCGAATTTCATAAATCTGTTGCAGTCTATACAGGGATTAGGCGTTCCGCCTGCCTCATAAGTAGATATAAACTTATCTATTATTTTGTCCTTAAAGTCAAAGGTGAAATCCAGCACTTCATACGGAATGTCAAGGTTGAAAGCAACCTCGGCGGCATCGTCAATATCCTTTTGCGAGCAACAGGTATGAAAATTGCAAAGTCCGATATCCTCATTTCTGTAAAGCCGCATGGTCGTTCCCATACATTCATAGCCTTTTTTTACCATTAAATAAGCCGCAACACTGCTGTCAACGCCGCCGCTCATGGCAATAAGAGCCGTTTTTTTATTCTGCACCGAATCACTCCTTTATTTTTTCGATTTTTTCAACAGTAAGATTTTCCTTTTCCACGAAAAAAGTAAAATCATAGTCATAAATTCGCATAGTATATTCTTTTCCGTCCGACTGATATGAAGGTCTAGGGTCTTCGCTGAGACATTCAGCCGCAATGCTGATAATATTATCGGGAACCTGAGATTTAAGCCCTTCGTCTATAAAAACATTAAGCCTGTGCGATTTTTCCGCTTCCGCATAGCTTCCCTCAGCTTCGGGAATGCTGTCGGCATAGGGAATATAAGGCTTGATGTCATAAATCGGAGTTCCGCTTAGCAAATCTATTCCGTTTACTTTGAGTAGAATTTTGCCGTTTTCCTTATAGATTTTTAAAAGCCTGCAAACAGTAAGCCCTAAATTATTCGGTCTGAAAGGTGAACGGGTTGCGAAAACGCCTATCCGTTTATTTCCTCCGAGCCTCGGCGGACGGACCGTCGGAGACCATTTTTCTCTGTGCGCCTTTGAAAAATCAAATATAAGCCAGATATGAGAGAAATTTTCCAGCCCGCAAAAAGCGTTTTCGTCACAAAATTCGGGTAAAACCGAAATTATTCCTTCGGCAGATTCCGCTCTTAAGCTTTGACGGGGTATACCGAATTTCTGAGTGAACGGCGTATTTATAAAGGCTATAGGATTTATTTCCATTTTTAAGCTTTACCGTTCTTTCTTAAAATATATTTAAAAATTTCACTGTAGGGTATAATCGAAAGCGCAAGCAAAACAGAATATGCAAAATTTTTGAATTCAAGTATCTTTAAACCGAATACCGCACCTGCGGGAGAAAGCACAAGGAAAAATACTATAAATAAAGCAATCAGGGAAGAAAGCAGCATAAACTCATTCGAAACAGCAGAAATTCCGAAAATTGATTTGGAGCTTCTGAGATTATATGAATGTAAAATCTGAATTGAACTTAAGGTTACAAAAAGCATTGATGCCGCAACGGCTGTTCCCGATTTTATTCCTATGCTGTAAGAAATAAGCGACATTGCGGTTATAAATATAATATCAACGGGAATTTGTATAAGAAAGCTTTTTGAAATAAGTCTGTGAGTTTTTCTTTTTCCTTGCTTTAGGGGAGCCTGCGAGGTTATCGGTTCCATACCGAGCGATATTGCAGGCGTACAGTCGGTAATAAGGTTTATCCAAAGTAACTGAACTGCCGCAAGAGGCGGAATTTTGAAAATCAGCAGACCTATAAAGTAAATAAGCAATTCCGCAAAATTACAGCTTAAAAGATAATGAACGCATTTTTGAATATTTTCAAAAACAGCTCTGCTTTCCTTTATGGCTTTTTTCAGACTTCCAAGATTATAATGCTCGTCAATTATATCGGCTTTGCCCTTTGCGACATCGGTTCCCATTTTACCCATTACACAGCCTGTATCAGCGGCGGCAAGAGCCTCGCTGTCTGAAATGCTGTCACCGGTAACGGTAACACATTCGCCCTTTTTCTTTAAAATATTGATTATTCTTAATTTATCATCGGGTGAAATTCTTGCAAAAACGGCAACGCTGTCAATTTTTTCATAAAGCTCTTCGTCGCTCATATTTTCAAGCTCTTTGCCTGTCAGCGCAATCATATCATCCTTGAGAATTCCTATTCTGCGCGCAACAGCTTTTGCGGTTATAACATTGTCGCCCGTTATCATAACTGTTCTGATACCTGCATCCGAAAAATCAGAAATACTTGAAACACTGTCAGTTCTCGGCGGATCCTCAAGACCGATAAGACCGACAAAAATCATATCCTTTTCTATGTCGTCCGCATTAGGATTGGCAGGGATTTCATCAAGCTGTCTTATTGCGATTGCAACCACTCTTAATGATTCCTCGGCAAAGGCTTCGTTTACCTTGACAATTTTTTCATTGTCCTCGCCGACGCATTTTTCGGCAATAATTTCGGGCGCGCCCTTTGTAATGGCTACGGGGTGGCCGTTAATCATATTGACGCTTGTCATCGTCTTTCTTACGCTGTCAAATGGAACGGTGCAAAGCCTCGGATAGAGCTTTTCTATGTCGGATTTTTTAACGCCGTTCATTTCAAAGCAAGCGTTTTCTATTGCGGTCTCCGTCGGGTCGTTTACAAGCGTCGAACAGGAAGCGGCAAGCCTTAAAACCATTGAGTTTTTAGCTCCCGCAGACGGCGAAATATCCTCGGTGATTTCATTTCCGTTGAATATCTTTTTGACCTGCATTTTGTTGTGGGTTAAAATTCCTGTCTTGTCGGCGCAGATTACCGTGGTATTTCCTATGGTTTCGAGCGCCTTTATTCTTTTAACGATTATGCCGTCCTTTAAAAGCCGCTGCATTCCTAAAGCCACAACAATAGTTGAAATTGCGGGCAAGCCCTCGGGAATTGCGGCGACCGCGAGTGCTGCCGCGTTTAAAAACGTTTTAACCGTCAGATAAGCGAAGTGATTTCCCGAGCCGTTTTTTAAGGTGATTAAAAATTCTGCCGTAAAAACCGCGGCGCAAATAATAAGAATTGCGATGTTTGCGACCTTTCCCGTATAGTCAAGAGACTCTTGCAAAGGAATTGTATTTTTACCGGTCTGCTTTTCGATAATATCGGTTTTTCCGATTTCGGTATTTATACCCGTTCCTACAACAACGGCTTTGGCGCTTCCGTGAATAACGCTTGATCCGCAGTAAACCATATTTTTTCTTTGGCTTAAGGGTGTAATATCGGGATAAATCTCCTGAGGATTTTTTTCAACCGGTATGCTTTCGCCGGTAAGGCTTGATTCGTTGCACCTTAAAGAAACCGCATCTATAAGTCTTGCGTCGGCGGAAATATAATCTCCCTCGCTTAAAAGGATAATATCTCCGACAACAAGCTCTGATGAATCAATATATTTTTTAATTCCTTCTCTGATTACGGTGGCTTTGGGGTCTGTTGTCTTTTTAAGCCTTTCAAGCATTGCTTTTCCGCGGCTTAAATAAAAAGCCGAAATAAGTGCGTTTAAAACAACGATAGCGATTATAAGCAGGGGAGATACAAAATCATTGCTTTTATAATAAACAGAAAAAGCAAAGGAAAGAATGGCTATAACAAAAAGGATATAAACGAATTTGTTGTTAAGCTGAGATAAGAATTCCTTTAAAAAGAATTTTTTATTTTCATCATTCAAAACATTTTTACCGAATTTATTTATTCTTTCGGTCGCAATTCCGTTTGCAAGACCGTTATCCTTATCGGTTTTAAGCTCTTTTAAAACTTCTTCGGCAGAAGAACTGTGCCATATCATAACTAATTCTCCTTAAAATTTAAACATTAAGCTCGATTTTAATATCTTCGCCAGCGTATTTTTCAAGTATGGGGTCAACATTTGAGCTTACAAAGCTTTCAACCTGACTTACGCATCTTCCGATGAATTTTTCAGGCTTAAGCTCCGCGGTTATTTCTTCTTTTGTAAGCGGAATTCTTTTATCCTCGGCAATCATATCAATAAGCGGATTTTTCTTGCCTTCAAGCTTGATTTGCTTTGTGGCTTTATGAGAAAGCTCACGGATTATTTCATGAAGCTCCTGTCTGTCTCCGCCCCGTTTTACAGATTCCATCATAATATTTTCGGTTGCCATAAAGGGGAGTTTTTCCATTACGCGCTTTTCGATAACCTTATCGTAGACCACGATTCCGTCGGTAACATTTATAAAAACATTCAGCACCGCGTCGGTAGCAAGGAATGCTTCCGCTACGGAAATTCTCTTGTTTGCGCTGTCATCAAGCGTTCTTTCAAGCCACTGAACGGGAGCTGTAAAGGAAGGATTTTGCAGGTCGCATATTATGTATCTTGCAAGCGCACAAATTCTTTCGCATCTCATGGGATTTCTCTTATAAGGCATTGCGGAGGAACCGATTTGTTTTGTACCGAAAGGCTCTTCCAATTCCTCAAAGGACTGTAAAAGTCTCATATCATTTGCGAATTTATAAGCGCTCTGCGCAATACCCGATAATGCGCTTAAAATAAAATAGTCGGTTTTTCTTGAATATGTCTGTCCTGAAACAGGAACACACTCTTTAAATCCGAAATCCTTTGCGATTTTGTTTTCAACGGCGTCAACCTTGCTTTCATCATTCCCGAAAAGCTCCATAAAGCTTGCCTGAGTTCCGGTTGTGCCCTTAGAGCCTAAAAGCTTAAGGCAGGAAAGCTGAAACTCAAGATTTTTAACATCGCCGCATAATTCGTTCATCCATAGCGCCGCTCTTTTTCCGACTGTAGTAAGCTGAGCCGGCTGGAGATGGGTGTAAGCAAGGCAGGGAAGAGCCTTATATTTAAGTGCGAATTCCTTAAGATTTTGAAGAACAGCGGCAGTTTTTTTAAGAACTAATTGTCCTGCCTCGCGCATGGTTATAATATCAGTGTTATCTCCTACATAACAGCTTGTCGCACCTAAATGAATAATAGGCTCGGCTTTGGGACACTGAACGCCGTAGGCATAAACATGGCTCATAACATCATGGCGGACTTCTTTTTCTCTTGCCTTGGCTACCTCATAGTTTATGTCATCGGCATGAGCCTTTAATTCCGCTATTTGCTCGTCCGTTATATTAATACCCTGTTCTTTTTCAGCCTCCGCAAGCGATATCCAAAGCTTGCGCCAAGTTCTGAATTTGAAATTATCGGAAAAGATATATTGCATTTCCTTGCTTGCATATCTTGAAGAAAAAGGCGAATTGTACGCGTCATGATTATTATTCATTATCATTCTCCTGTAACAATATTTAAATAACTTATATATTTTATCATTATAAGCGGATTTTGTCAATTAAATGTAGATATAAATGATATTTTACCGATATCTGCATATATTCAAAAAAATTTGAATATTTTTGCACCTTTATTCTTGAAATATCAAAGGCAGTGTAGTATAATTTATCTGTATTATTATGAAAGTTGGTGCGGCATGACCCGAAAACAAGCACGAGAGGAAGCTTTTATTCTTATCTTTGAAAAATGCTTCAATGACGACAGCTGTGAAAGCATTTTAGAGCTTGCAGAGCAGGTGAGGGAGATTAAACCGGACGATTATGTCCGTGAGGTATTTTGCGGAGTTTATTCACATCTTGATGTGACGGACAGTCTCATTTCCGAATATTCGAACGGCTGGTCGATAAAAAGAATTTCAAAAACCTCTCTTTGCATAATGAGACTTGCGATATACGAAATAAAATTCATGGAAAGTATTCCTGTTTCGGTTTCGATAAACGAAGCGGTTGAGCTTTGCAAAAAATATGCTACCGAAAGCGACGCGTCTTTTGTAAACGGAATTCTTTCATCGGTTGTAAAAGCAAATGCCTGAGACAGTAAGCGTTTCTCAGCTTAATCTGTATGTCAAGTCCCTGCTTGAAAGCGACAGCAGGCTTTCTTATATTAGCGTCAGGGGCGAAATATCGAACTTTAAAAATCATTTTTCAAGCGGACATTGGTATTTTACTTTAAAGGATTCATCTGCCGCAATAAAATGCGTGATGTTTAAAAATGCCAATATTCGTGTTAAGGCTCGAATTACGGACGGCACCGAGGTGATTTTATCGGGCAGGGTTTCGCTTTATGAAAAAGAGGGCAATTATCAGTTCTATGCAGAGGAAATGTCTTTATGCGGAGAGGGCGATTTAATTGCCGCCTTTAACAGGACCAAAGAAAAGCTTGAAAAAGAAGGGCTTTTTGATACTGGCTCTAAAAGAAGACTTCCCTCATTTCCGAAAAATATCGCCGTTATAACCTCTGCCTCAGGTGCGGCAATACAGGATATTATCAATATAACATCTCGGAGATTTCCGCTTTGCCGCCTTGTTTTATGCCCCGTAAGCGTTCAGGGGGAAAGTGCAGCAGGCGAAATGATAAGCATGCTCGAAAGGGTTTATAAAACCGATGAAATTGACTTAATCATTATCGGCCGTGGCGGCGGAAGCGCCGAGGATTTAAGCGCATTTAATGATGAAATGCTTGCAAGAAAGATTTATGAATCTCCCGTTCCCGTAATTTCCGCGGTGGGACATGAAACCGATTTTTCAATTTCGGATTTTGTTGCGGATTTGCGCGCGCCGACACCGTCTGCCGCGGCAGAGCTTGCGGTTCCTGATATTTCGGAGTTGTTACTTAGAATAAAAAGAATTTCTAAAAATATTGCATCCTGTGCGGTTTCTGCTTGCAATTCAAATGAAGTTAAATATCAAAAGGCATCGGCTCGGGCAAATCTTATGAACCCCGAAAAAGTAATCGCCCAAAAATCGCTTACGGCTGATATGCTCAGCGACAGAATTTTAAATATAACAAAATCAAAAATTGAAATGACTGCTCAGAAGCTTAATTCCGTTATAGTAAAAATTGACGCGTTAAGTCCCTTAAAAACCCTTGCAAGAGGCTACGGCGAGATTAAAAAGGACGGAAAGAAAATAAACAGTATAAGTGAGCTTAAAAAAGACGATGAATTATCAATTTGCCTTTCGGACGGAAAAGCAAATTGCATAGTTACCGAGCTTTTTGAAAGGAGCGCAAAATGAAAGAGAATATAAGCTTTGAAGAAAGCCTTAAAAAGCTTGAGGAAATTGCGGAAAAGCTTGAAAATAAGGATACGACCCTTGAAGAATCTATCACGCTTTTTGAAGAGGGTATGAAATATTCTAAAACTTGCTCTGAAATTTTAAATAATGCCAAGCAAAAAATAATTTCGCTTTCGGATTATGAAGGAGAGACCGTAAAAAATGATTGATAACATTATAAAAGAATATCAGACTAAAATAAATGCAAGACTTGATATTCTTACAATGCCTACGGGTCAGCATTATGACGCTGTAAACGAAGCAATGCGCCACAGTCTCCTTTCGGGCGGAAAGCGGATAAGACCGATTATTCTTCTTGAATTTTACAAGCTTTTCGGCGGTGACGACGACTGCGCTTATAATTTTGCCTGCGCGCTTGAAATGATTCACACCTATTCGCTTATTCATGACGATCTTCCTTGTATGGATAATGACGATATGCGCAGAGGAAAGCCCTCATGCCACAAGGCGTTCGGAGAGGATATGGCTTTGCTTGCGGGAGACGCGCTTTTAACAGAGGCTTTTTCTGCCGCGGCTAAAACAAATGGGATCAGCGCCGACAGAATTGTTAACGCTTTGATTCAGCTTTCTTCTTATGCCGGAATAAACGGAATGATAGGCGGACAGGTAATTGACCTTAAAAATTCCGATTATACCGCTTGTGACCTTATAAAAGAGATGTATTCCTTAAAAACGGCGGCTCTTATAAAGGCCGCATGCGTTTGCGGAGCAATTTTGGCAGGAGCGGACGAGGAGAATTTAAAAAAATGCTCCGAGTACGGAGAATGCGTAGGAATAGCGTTTCAGATAATTGACGACTTTCTCGATAAAAACGCAAACGAAGATATTTTCGGTAAGCCTGTAGGCAGTGATGAGAAAAATGATAAAAAGACATTGCTGCGCGCACTCGGCGAAGACGAGGCAATGAAAACAGCCGTTGAGCTTACAAAAAGAGCGGATGAAATTCTTGAGGTTTTTGACGGAGATACCGAAATTCTCAAAGAGCTTACCGATATGCTCTTAAAAAGAAAGTTTTGATTTTAAAAGGAATGTTATTTCTTGAAATATGAAATTCTTGAAAATATAAAAAAACCCGATGATGTGAAAAATGTCTATCCTATGGATTTAAGCAGACTTTGTGCCGAAATAAGGGATAAAATCATTTCAACGGTTTCACAAAACGGAGGACATCTTGCTTCAAATCTCGGAACTGTTGAATTAACGGTTGCTATACATAGAGTTTTCAATTCGCCTGAGGACGCAATAATTTTCGATGTCGGACATCAGGCTTATACGCATAAGCTTTTAACGGGCAGATATGAGGATTTTAAAAATATAAGAACTTCCGGCGGAATTTCCGGATTTATGAGACCTGATGAGAGCGAGCATGACCCTGTTGTAACGGGGCATAGCAGTAATTCGATTTCCGCTGCTTACGGAATTTTTAAAGCCAAAAGGCTAAGAGGCGAAAAGGGAACAGCCGTGGCAGTTATCGGAGACGGTGCCATGACAGGCGGAATGGCTTATGAAGCCATAAATAATGCAGGAGGCGCAAAGGGCAATTTTATAGTTATTTTAAATGACAATAAAATGTCTATTTCAAAAAATGTCGGAGCGGTTGCCAGAACCTTTACGCATTTAAGAAACAAAGCCGCTTACCATAGCTTTAAAGCCGCTTTTACAAAATTTCTTTTAAAGCTTCCTTTCGGAAAAAGCATTGCAAACTTTCTTTTTAAAATTAAGGAAGGTATAAAATCGGCGGTTTATAAGGACAATATTTTTGCAAATCTCGGATTTAATTATTTAGGTCCGGTGGACGGACATAATATCGCCCTTATGGAGGAGCTTTTCAGGGTTGCTAAGGACTATGACAGACCGAGCGTTATCCATGTTGTAACAAAAAAAGGAAAAGGCTATCAGTTTGCCGAAACAAAACCCAATGATTATCACGGCGTTTCGCCGTTTGATATAGACGAGGGATCTTTAGATTGCGCAAAGCATGATTTTTCAAGTGTTGCGGGAGAAACCTTATGTAATCTTGCCGAAAAGAATAAAAGGATCTGCGCCGTAACTGCGGCTATGGCAGAGGGCACGGGGCTTGCGGAATTTTCAAAAAAATTCAAGGAAAGATTTTTCGATGTCGGAATTGCTGAGGAGCATGCAGTAACCTTTTGCGCAGGACTCGCAAGAGGAGGAATGATTCCTTTTTTTGCGGTCTACTCCACATTTTTGCAAAGAGGATACGACCAGATAATTCATGACCTTGCTATTGCAAAAGTTCCTGTAAAGCTTCTTGTTGACAGAGCGGGAATAGTCGGGGAGGACGGAGAGACTCATCAAGGCTTGTTTGACGCGGCATTTTTAAGCGAAATACCGAATATGAATGTCTATTCGCCGTCCTTTTACTCTGAGCTTATATACAGAATTGAAGAAACCGCGGAAAATAAGGAGCTTTGCGCAATCCGTTATCCGCGCGGCTGTTTCGATGATGATTATGACTTTGATTATAAAGCCGAATACAATTTATTTAAAGGTAATAAAAATTCCTTAGCCGTGACCTACGGACGGGAATTCAACGAGGTTTATAAGGCTTTTGGGGCGAACAAGGATTTCAGCGTACTTAAGCTTAATAAAATACATCCTATATCGCAAAAAGTGATAGAAATCATTTCAGATTATAAAAACATTACATTTTTTGAGGAGGGAATTAAGAGCGGCGGAATTGCCGAACATATCGGCAATATGCTTTCGGAAAACGGATTTAAAGGAATGTATAAAATCAAGGCGATTGATAACAGCTTTGTTCCGTCAGGCAAAACCGAGGAGCTGTTAAAGAATTACGGTCTTGACTCCGAAAGCATAATTAAAGCTTTTAAAAATAATGCAGAATAAAGAGCGAATTGATATAGTGTTGGTTGAAAAGGGTCTTGCTCCCTCAAGAGAAAGAGCAAAGGCGCTTATTATGGAGGGTATAGTTTTTGTCAATAATCAAAAATGCGATAAGGCGGGAACATTCGTAAAGCCCGAGGATACGGTTGAAGTAAGGGGTAAAACTTTAAAATATGTAAGCCGCGGCGGTTTAAAGCTTGAAAAGGCAATGGCGAGCTTTGATATTGATTTAAAGGGCTGTATTTGTGCGGATATCGGGGCGTCGACAGGCGGATTTACCGATTGCATGCTTCAAAACGGGGCCGTTAAGGTTTACTCGGTAGATGTAGGCTACGGACAGCTTGCATGGAGCTTAAGAAACGACGAAAGAGTAATTAACCTTGAAAATACGAATTTCAGAAATGTTACAAGCGAGCAAATTCCTGACACGCTTGATTTTGCTTCGGTTGATGTTTCATTTATTTCTCTTTCGCTTATTTTGCCGGTTTTAAATCCGCTTTTAAAGGATAATGCAAAGGCAGTTTGCCTTATTAAGCCGCAGTTTGAGGCAGGGAGAGAAAATGTCGGCAAAAACGGAGTTGTCAGAGAAAAAACGGTGCATATTGCGGTCATAGAAAAGATTATTGAAATCGTATTAAAAAACGGATTTTCTCTTTTAAACCTCGATTACTCGCCGATAAAAGGTCCTAAGGGCAATATAGAATATTTATGCTGTATTGAAAAAAGCGAAAACAGCGAAAATCTTTGCAGTATTTCAGCCAAAGAGGTTGTAGAGCAATCCTATGCCGAGCTTAATAAATAATTACGAAACGGAGAGCAAAATGAAGGTTGCGTTAATTCCAAATCTTGATAAACGCGGTTCATCGGATATGGTGGAAAAGATAGGCGTTTTTCTTTCTTCAAACGGAATAGAGGCCTATCTTCCTAACAGTATCTGCTGTGAGGGCTATAAATTTGCGCCTGAGGATGAGCTTTATAAAATTGCCGATGTTATAATAACCGTCGGCGGAGACGGAACAATTATCCGTTATGCTAAGCGTGCCGCGGCAGATAACAAACCTATCTTAGGAATAAATGCAGGCAGGCTTGGATATCTTGCCGATATCGAGCAAAGCGAATACAGGCTGTTATCAAAGCTTAAAACTAAAGAGTATTCAATTGAAAAAAGAATGATGCTAAGCATCCGCGTCTGTGAAAACGGAAAAACCGTATCATCTTTTGAAGCGCTTAACGATTCGGTAATAACAAGCGGATATATTTCAAGAATAATTGATATTTCATCCTTTATAGGTAAGGATAAAATAAACTATCTTGCGGACGGTCTGATTGTTTCTACGCCTACCGGTTCTACCGCTTACTCGCTTTCCGCGGGCGGCCCGATTATTGACCCGCTCAGCGAATGCGTTTGTATAACGCCTATATGTTCTCACTCGCTTTCCGCAAAGCCGATTATTCTCGGAAGCGAAAGAGAAATAAAATTAAAAGCCTATTCTAAAAAAAGAACCGATATTTATTTAACGGTCGACGGCAGAAAAGCCGCGAATATAAAGCCTTACACTGAAATTTATATTTCGCGGTCTGATAAGCATGTTCAGCTTGTTAGACTTAATGACCGTTCGTTTTATAAAACTCTCTCCTTAAAATTTTCAGAATCAAGAGGTATGAGCCATGAAAGATAACAGACAAAAAAAGATTTTGGATATTATTTCCGAAAAGTTTGTTTTAACGCAGGACGAAATTCAGAAGGAACTCAATTTATTAGGTTTCAATGTAACTCAGTCGACAGTTTCAAGAGATATAAAGGAATTAAAAATAATAAAAGGTCACGATGAAAACGGGGTATACAGATATATTTCGATTGCTCCTGTTTCAAACGGCGAAAACGGCGGAAAATACCATGATCTGCTTAAAAGCTCAATTATCAGCGTTGAAAGTGCTATGAATGATATTGTTATAAAATGCCGTACTGGTATGGCATCAAGCGCCGCCGTTGCAATAGACAGTCTTTTCAACGAGGATATGCTCGGAAGCGTTGCGGGGGACGATACGATTTTTATTATCACCAAAAGCATAGAAAAAGCGGACGAGCTTGCGGCGGAAATTAAAAATATAATTTAACGGCGGTAAGAAAAATGCTTAAATTTTTACATATCGAAAATATCGCCGTTATCGAAAAAACCGATATTGAGTTTTTCGAAGGTCTTTCAGCCCTTACAGGTGAAACGGGAGCCGGAAAATCCATAATTATTGACGCTATAAACGCGATTTTAGGCGAAAGAACTTCAAAGGAGCTTATAAGAAACGGTTGCGATTCGGCAAATGTTACGGCACAGTTCTGTAAACTTTCGGATATTTCAAAAAATGCGGTAACATCGGCAGGTTATGATTTAGAAGAAGACGGAACGCTTATTATAGACCGCACGCTTTCGCTTAAAGGAAACGGAAGTACCAGAATTAACGGCAGACCTGCAACGGTATCAATTCTAAAAAGCATCGGCATGGATTTAATAAATATTCACGGTCAGCATGACAATCAGAACTTGCTCGATCCCGAGAACCACTATATTTATATCGATAGGCTCGCAGAAAACGAAAAGCTTAAAAGCGACTATTACAGCGAGTTTCATAAATTAAACGCTATAAGAAAAGAAATAGCGAAATTATCCTCGGATTTAGAAGAAAAAAAGCGCAGAAAAAACCTAATTGAGTTTGAAATAAACGAGCTTTCGGGTGCTGATATAAAAATCGGCGAAACGGAAAATTTAAGAAAAAAGCAGAAAATAGCGGAAAACTACTCAAAAATGATATCCTCTTTAAACGAGGCTTATTCTTATCTTAACGGCGGCGACGATTTTGACGGAGCCGTGTCACTTATCAAAAACGCTCAAAAAAGCCTGATTTCTTCGGATTGCGAGGAAATGTCCGACAGCATTTCAAAGACAACGGATATTCTCTCCGTTCTCGAAGAAATATGCTCGGATATCAGAACTGTAACACATAATGAAGAATACGGAACGCTTGATATTGAGGCAATAAACCAAAGACTTGATTTACTTCGAAGACTTTCGGTTAAATATAACGGCGACGAGGCGCAAATGCTTTTAAAGCTTGAAAATCTGCAAGACGAGCTTATGAGCATTGACACCGCTGATGAAAAAATCGAAAAGCTGTCAGATGAGCTTGAATTATCGACAGAAAGGCTTATCACTCTCGGCGATAAGCTTTCGCAGTCGAGGATAAAAGCAGGAGATAAGTTTTGCAAGGAAGTAACCTCGGTTTTAAAATTCCTTGATATGCCCAATGTAACTTTTCAAATGAAGCATGAAAAGGGAAGATACACAAAGCTCGGCTGCGACACAATTGAGTTTATGATTTGTACCAATGCCGGCGAAGCCATGAAGCCGCTTCATAGAATTGCTTCGGGCGGTGAGCTTTCAAGAATAATGCTTGCCATAAAAAGCGTTCTTTCCGACAAGGACGGAATTGATACCCTGATTTTTGACGAAATCGACTCTGGCATCAGCGGAAGAGCGGCAGGCAAGGTCGGAATTCAGCTTAAAAAGGCATCCGCCGATAAGCAGGTGCTGTGCGTAACTCATCTTGCTCAGATAGCGGCAAATGCAGATAATCAGTATTTGATTGAAAAAACAGTCAAAGGCAATAAAACATATACAAAAGTTTCTCTGCTTTCGTATGAGGAACGAATAAAAGAAATAGCAAGAATTATGTCCGGCGATAGCTTAACGGACAGTTTATATAATTCAGCAAAAGAACTACTTGACAGGAGTAAGGAAAATGAAGATTTATGAAGAACTGGTTGCAAGAGGACTTATAGCTCAGGTGACCGACGAAGAGGAAATCAAGGAGCTTATAAATAACGGAAAAGCAACCTTTTATATAGGCTTTGACCCCACTGCCGACAGTCTGCATGTAGGTCATTTTATGGCGCTTTGCCTTATGAAAAGGCTTCAGATGGCAGGCAACCGCCCCGTTGCGCTGATAGGCGGCGGAACAGGCTATATAGGCGATCCTTCGGGAAGAACCGATATGCGTTCAATGATGACGCCCGAGCAAATTCAGCACAACTGCGACTGCTTTAAAAAGCAAATGAGCAGGTTTATTGAATTCGGCGAGGGAAAAGCCATGATGGTAAATAATGCCGACTGGCTTTTAAAGCTTAATTATATTGATTTGTTAAGAGATGTCGGCGCTTGCTTTTCTGTAAACAATATGCTCAGAGCCGAATGCTATAAGCAAAGAATGGAAAAGGGACTGAGCTTTCTTGAATTCAACTATATGATAATGCAAAGTTATGACTTTTATCATCTTTTTAAGGAATACGGCTGTAATATGCAGTTCGGCGGAGACGATCAGTGGTCTAATATGCTCGGCGGTACAGAGCTTATAAGGAAAAAGCTCGGCAAGGACGCTTATGCCATGACTATTACTCTTTTGCTTAATTCCGAGGGCAAAAAGATGGGCAAGACCGTCGGCGGTGCCGTATGGCTCGACCCTGAAAAAACCTCTCCTTATGAATTTTATCAGTACTGGCGCAATGTTGCTGACGCAGATGTATTAAAATGTATAAGAATGCTCACATTCCTGCCGCTTGAAGAAATCGACAAGATGGATAAGTGGGAGGGAAGTCAGCTTAATACCGCTAAAGAAATTTTGGCTTATGAGCTTACAAAGCTTGTTCACGGCGAAGAAGAGGCACAAAAGGCTCAGGAAACCTCAAGAGCAGTTTTCTCGGGAAAAGGCTCACATGCCGATATGCCGAGTGTTAAGCTCGAAAGCTCCGATTTTAATGAGTCCCAAATAGGAATTCTTACCTTGCTAACAAAAGCCGGATTTGCCGCTTCAAACGGCGAGGCAAGAAGGCTTGTTATACAGGGCGGGGTAAGCGTTAACGATGAAAAGATAAGCGACCCTAAAAAAACATTTAATGCCGATGAATTTAAAAATGACTTTATTCTTAAAAAAGGTAAAAAGTCAGTTATTAAAATTACTCTTTAAAAAATAGAAAAGTTCCGATATTTTTTCGGAACTTTTTTATTTTTTTCGAATTTAATTCGTATTCATATCACTTGATGTTGTAAGAAAATAATTATATAATAATTTTGAAATTAAAATAATCACGGAGAAATTTATGACTAATATAACGCACAAAAAAATAGCGGAAATCGCTCATGTTTCGCCCTCGACTGTTTCAAAAGCCTTATCTGACAGCAAGGAAATCAGCGAGGAATTAAAGGAAAGCATTGTTAAAATAGCAATGGATGAGGGATATTTTGCTCAAAAAAGCAAGCGAAAAATTGAATATTCGTCCGAAAAATCAGTAGCTGTAGCCATAGTTTGTCCTGAAATTATAAGCATTGCCTATGCAGGAGAAATAAGCGCAATTAAAAACGAATTGGAATTAAAAGGCGCTGTTGTCTCGGTTTATATTTATGATTTTAATTCAGAAAAGCTTAAAAGTATTATAGAGAGTATAAATGTTGGAAAGCGTGCCGACGGTATAATACTTTTCGGAGCTTTTCCTTCAGAAGTAAAGTCATCAATTCCTATTGTCGGAATTGACCGATTTAGGGCAGATTATGATACAGTATACTGCGATATAAACGGTTATTTTGATGATATAATAAATTATTTAAAGAATTTAGGACATAAAGAAATTGCTTTTATAGGAGAAAAACATACCGCCGCAAAGCTTGAAGCATATAAAAAATCCCTATCTAAATATAATCTCACAGTTGACCCTGAAAATATTTATATAATAAACGAACGTTTTGAATCAATTGGCTATACAGCCGCTGAGGAATTACTGAAAAGAAATGAGTTGCCCACGGCAATTATTTGTGCTTATGACGAAATTGCTTTGGCGCTTATAAAAAGACTTACGGAAAAGGGAATAGAAATTCCGAAAAAAATCAGTGTTGTAGGAATTAACGATATCCCTATGTCCGAATATTCATTGATTCCTCTTACTTCTGTTCATATCTTTGAGAAGGAAGAGGCTGAAACGGCCGTTAAACTGCTTTATGACAAAATATTCAACCGAGCAAATGCAATACAGCATATTAGCGTCGGTCACAGTCTTATAATAAGAAAATCAACCGATTTTGCAAAGGAAGAAGTTTAAAAAATGAGACTTCTTAAGATATTGTGTAAACCTCCGAGACGGTATAAAATAG
>ERZ808242.167-NODE-167-length-50971-cov-22.116741_pt1 | contig 50971 bp, 37 predicted proteins | sample MGYA00521244_ERZ808242 | MGnify/ENA primary metagenome ERZ808242 (study PRJEB31516, sample SAMN03275573) | gut metagenome | biome: mammalia-associated habitat; material: feces | host: Papio cynocephalus | place: Kenya | collected 2012-07-27 ... | reverse complement strand
CCATTACAGCGAACTGGGGGCTTGATATCTCAAAAAAAAGTGTCAAAGATGAGAAAATGGTTAATGCAAATTTTTTGTGGTTTTTTTTGTGTACCTTTGTGAGGATTTCTCGGAGAAGGAAAATGGACATAGATTTGTTTTCGGAGATGGTCAAGAGCTTGATTCTTGACAATGATGAAGTTGCGTTACCAGGCTTGGGGACTTTTGTCTCCGAGGTGATGCCTTCTACCTTTTCTGACAAAGGGTACACCATCAATCCCCCTTACCGAAAACTCTATTTCCGGCAGCGTGGGACGGGGAACGCGACGATGCTCGCTGAGTTTTACGCCGAGACAAACGCCATGGATCTTGAGACTTCCGGGAGGATTCTGGATGAGTTCATCTCCGGGTTGAGGGCAACCCTTCAGTCCAAGAAAGTTGTAGTGTTCCCGGGACTTGGACGCCTGAGGGCGACCAAGGAGAACACTTTCTTCTTCATCGCGGACGAGGATCTGGACATTTATCCTTACGGGGTGGGTTTGGAGCCGGTGTCCCTTAAGACACATGAGGAGACCGTGGATGAGGTGGCCCGCAGCGCGGCCGCGATCAAGGAAATGAAAGTGGGAAAGGTTGAGCTTGTCACCGGCCCCTCCGGAACCGGAAAAGGAAGCGGTGAGGCGGAGGTGGCAAGCGGCGAGGGGGCATCGGAGAAGCCGGCCGGCCATGCATTGAGGCTGAAAGGCAGAGGCGTGCGGAGTGTCCGCAGGACAGTCAGGATCCCGCTGATCGCTTTGGCATGCGTGGCGGGTGCTGCGGCGCTATTGCTGGGAGCCTTCGTGCTTCTTTCCGACCTTGCGCCGGATTTTGTCGATTCGATTCTTTACACACCTGAAGAGCTGAGAATCATTAATTATTAGGACAATGGAAAAAGTTAACGTTTCGGAAAACAGATTCAGTACGGACATGACGATCCCGTGCTACGACACGGACGCGTCTTTCCGCCTTAAGCCGGCTGCGTTCATGGATCATGCCCAGGAAATGGCGTATCTTGCGGCCCAGGCACTGCATTTTGGCTACGATGACCTTCAGAAACACCACACGGCCTGGGTCCTCTCCAGAATGCGGATTGATTTTCCGGATCCTCCGAAGTGGACTGACGAGACTACTTTGTACACATGGCACAAAGGCCTTGACGGTTTGTTCTTTCTTCGAGACTTCGAGCTCCGAAGGCGTGGAGACACTGACCTGGCGGACAAATCAAAGGCTCTTGTGCTCTGCACCTCCTCGTGGATCGTGATGAATGTCCAGACCAGAAGGCTGGTTCGCAGCGAGGAGGTTCTTGATATGGTGCCGACGGCTACCCAGTGCCCGGACAGCGCCATACAGTTCCCTTGCGGAAAGGTCACGATGCCTAAGAATATCCCGGTGGAGGAGGTTGGCTGTCACAAGGTGGCATATTCAGACATCGATGTGAACGGGCACACCAACAACGCTCGCTATGTTGTCTGGGCCATGGACAGCATAGACTACACGGAAGTGTCCGGCGGTCCTGTGAAGAGCGTCAGCATCAATTTCATCAAGGAGACCAAGCCTGGCGAGGTCGTGAGAATATTCCGATGCCGTGAGGAATTAGACGGACGCAGGACTTATTTCATAGAAGGTATGATTGAAGACAAACCGTGCTTCTGCGCACGGATAGATTTTTAAATGGCATGCGTGATTTGTTTTCAGGGGCTGGAATCGCCCATTCCATTCTGGTTTTCGCGGTTGTCATCGCGGTAGGGCTTTATCTTGGCAAATTCAAGATAAAAGGCATTTCCATCGGTTCCACATGGATTCTGTTCGTCGCGATCCTTTTGAGCCATTTCGGTCTCAGAGTGGACGCCACGGTGCTCAGTTTCATGAAAGATTTCGGATTGATCCTTTTTGTGTTCTCTATAGGACTTCAGGTCGGTCCAGGATTCTTCCACTCGTTCCGGAAGGGCGGCATGCAGTTGAACCTGCTGGCCGTTGCCCTTGTGCTTCTTGCCGTCGGAGTGACTGTGGTGATCCATTTCATTACGGGAGAGGATCTAAAGACGATGGTCGGCGTGATGTCCGGCGCCGTGACAAACACTCCTGGACTTGGAGCCGCCCAGCAGACGATGGCCGACTCGATGCGCGCTGAGAACTATCTTGCGTCTGACATCGCGTCATCGACTTCCGGACTGGCATCCGCGTATGCTGTCGCCTATCCTTTGGGAGTGCTGCTTGTGATCGGTCTGATAATGTTTTTCAAGGCCTTGTTCAAAGTGAACCTGGATGCGGAGAAGGAAGAGCTTGACAGCGCTGACAACAGTGAGGATGTGGCCAGGCGCATGCATTGCGAGGTCGAGAACCCGGCGGTTTTCGGGCTTACCATAAAGGACGCCACGAAGGATCTTGACAATTCGATTGTGGTCTCAAGGATTCTCAGGAATGGGCTCATGTCCATTCCTGGACCGGACACAATCCTTCAAAAAGGAGACAAACTGCTGATTGTCACGTCACAGAGAAACGTGGATTCCGTGAGGATCACTTTTGGTGAGGAGGTGCCTATGCATCTCCAGGACTGGGAACAGCTCGACGCAAAGATGGTCAACAGGAAGATCACCGTCACCAAATCCTCATTGACTGGAGTGACGCTGCGGACCTTGAACATAAGGGCCAACTACGGAGTAAGCGTAACCCGTGTCATAAGGTCCGGTGTCGGTCTCGTGGCGCGGCCTAACCTTATCCTTCAGATGGGCGATGTTCTGAGAGTCGTCGGACCGGAGCTTGGAATAGAGGAGGTGGCCAATCTGGTGGGCAACCAGACCTCGACCCTAAACCGGCCGAACCTGATTCCGATTTTCTTCGGGATAGCGGTAGGTGTGATCTTCGGTTCCATTCCGATCGCGATCCCCGGGATTCCCCAGCCTATCAAGCTCGGTCTCGCAGGCGGACCGTTGATCATAGCGATCCTGCTCGGCTATTTCGGCCCTAAGTGGAAGATTACAACCTACACGACGCAAAGCGCGAACCTGATGGTGAGGGAAATGGGAATATCCTTCTTCATGGCCGCCGTCGGTCTCGGCGCCGGACAGAATTTTGTAAGCTCTATTCTTGGCGGAGGTTATTGGTGGATTTTGTACGGTGCGCTGATCACATTCATTCCGGTCTGCGCCATCGGACTGATCGCAAGGTATGTCTGCAAACTGAATTTCTACCAGATCTGCGGTCTCATTTCAGGAGGCACCACAGACCCTGCGGTCCTGGCCTTCACCCAAGGAGCCTACGGAACAGATTATCCGTCTGTTAACTACGCCACAGTCTACCCTCTGTCAATGTTCATGAGGGTGCTTGTCGCCCAGCTGCTGATCCTTCTTGCCATTGCATGACATTATGTTCGGCCTGATCTATCCGGTTTCCCCGGCACCGCTTCTGCCGTTGCCTTCGGCTGACAACCCTGGTGAAGTGCTCCGTCCCGGGGGCGAGATGGTGCCTGTCGTAGAGGCCAACGGCCTTGTGATCGGCCAGGCCACAAGGCTTTCGGTGCACAATGGCTCCAAGCTGATGCATCCAGTGGTTCATCTGCACATAATCAACCGTGCCGGGATGTTGTACCTCCAGAAGCGCTCAATGAGCAAGGATCTTCTCCCCGGACGTTGGGACACGGCGGTCGGTGGCCATGTCGACTACGGCGAGGGCCTGGAGGAGGCGCTTTACAGGGAGGCGTCAGAGGAATTGGGGTTCAAGGATTTCAATCCGGTTTACTTGAAATCCTACGTTTGGGAGTCTGCCCGCGAGAAAGAGCTGGTGAACGTTTTCGCAGTGGTCGGAGATTTTGTTTTGCGGCCGGATCATGATGAGGTCACGGAAGGACGTTACTGGAGCATGCCGGAAATCGGATCGAGTCTCGGCATGGGGGTGTTCACACCGAATTTTGAACACGAGTTCAAGGACATAAAAGACACTTTACTTGCATTGCTCTAATGGACAATCACCAAATTGACAAATTCATCAGGGACCAGCTTTCGGTCTGGCCGCTTGCCGCCGGGAATTACCGTGATCTCAAGAGAGCCGGGACCAAGCGTTTTGCCGTGGGAGATCTGGAAGTCATAGTCCAGTTCAATCCTTGCCGCAAGATCTCTTCGGAGGCGGCTCTTGACAAGAAGTCAATAAGTGAGCGGCCTTGTTTCCTTTGTCCCGGGAATCGCCCCGCCGAGCAGACCAACATGGAGTTCGAAGGGCGCAAAGGCCGGAAATACCGCATAACCCTGAATCCGTACCCGATTTTTCCATCGCATCTGGTCATCTCGAGTTTTGAGCACACGCCACAGTCCATCTGGCACCGTTATCAGGATCTCCTGGACTTCGTCAAGGCGCACGATGGCTATCTTGGATTCTACAACGGTCCGGAAAGCGGGGCGTCCGCTCCTGACCACATGCATTTCCAGGCTTGTCCGCAAGGGATGATGCCTCTCCAGAACAGGGTGGACGGACTGTTTGACACAGACTGTGGCGGAGCGCTGCGATTCCTGACGAGCGTGAAGGAGGCAAGACTGTTCCATCTTAATGAATATGCCCGCGGTGTTTTCGCGCTCCGTGGAACGACAGCGAAATCCACCGCCAAACTGTTCTACCGGTTGCTGGACTGCGCTCCCGTCCCTGATGGATCCGGAGAACCGAGACTCAATCTTATCGCATGGTATCATGGCGGCGAGTACCGATCGGTTGTGGTGTTCAGGGAAAAGCATCGGCCGCACAATTATTTTTCCGCAGGCCCGGATCATCTTTCCATGAGCCCGGGATGCGCTGACATGGCCGGTGTCTATGTGGCTCCCGAAAGAGAGGATTTCGACAAGCTTGATTCCGCGCTGCTCTCACAGGTCGTGAATGAGGTGACGGTGGACGCGGAGACTGAAAAAGAGATCATCTGGAGGCTGACCAGAAGCCAGTGCAGGCTGGAGGTAGGGATAATGAGCGGACAGGAGATAATCTTTGAGATAATCTCTGATGGAGCCGGACTGCAGAAAGTGGAATATTCCGGAGGCCGTGTCTCCTATAACGGAGCGCTCTACGATGAATTGGTCTTTGAGGCGCAAACCGAGGCGACCATGTTCGCGGAGCCATCGTTCGTCCTTTATGGAGTTACCATAGGAGTCGATTTCCACTGGGAGAGGAAGGTGACCCAAAAGTTTGCCGGCACCCTGAAATTCATCGTGGATGGAGACAAGGTCACAGCGGTGAACGTTGTCGGGGTCGAGGATTATCTTCTGAGTGTGATCTCGTCAGAGATGAAGGCCTCCGCCGGCCTTGAGTTCCTCAAGGCGCACGCTGTCATTTCCCGCTCTTGGGTCATCACCCAGATGGCGCACCGTCGGGGGCGGGTCTCCGGGCATGCGGGGCAGGACGTGACTCAGCCGGCGGCTTCGGCCAAAGCCCCGGCGGCAGAGGAAGAGTACATCAAATGGTTCGATCACGAGGACCACACCCTGTTCGATGTCTGCGCCGATGACCACTGTCAGCGTTACCAAGGCCTCACCATGGCGGCGGGAGAGACTGTACGAAAGGCAATAGACCAGACCTGGGGCCTCGTCCTTACCTCAGAGGGTCAGATCTGCGACACCCGCTTTTCAAAATGCTGTGGAGGCAGGATGGAGTTGTTCAGCACCTGCTGGGAGGACAGAGACTATCCTTACCTCCAGGCCCTTCCAGACACGCCTGGCTGCGTGGATGGGGGCGAAGTGTTCTGTGACACGAAGGACGAGAGCATCCTTTCGCAGGTTCTCAATGACTACGACTTGGAAACAAAAGACTTCTACAGGTGGACGGCTGAATATTCCAGATCGGAGGTCTCCGATCTTGTGCGGAGGCGTTCCGGAGTGGACTTCGGTGTCATCCGGGACCTTGTCCCGATCGAGAGGGGGCCTTCCGGCAGGCTGAAGAAGCTGAAGGTCGTGGGGGACAAGAGGACTATGATCATCGGCAAGGAACTGATAATCCGCCGTTGGCTGTCCGAGTCCCACCTGAAGAGTTCGGCCTTTGAGATAAGATGGAACGGCGACAGACTGATCCTCAACGGAGCCGGTTGGGGGCACGGAGTCGGGCTCTGCCAGATCGGTGCCGCCGTGATGGCCAGCAAAGGCTACACGTTCGATCAGATTCTGTCACATTACTATCCCGGCAGCGGACTGAAACGAAAATAAGACGGCAAACACAAACATAACAAACACATAATGAATAACTCTAATGTTACAAAACGAAATCCATGGCTGTGGATCCCTACCCTCTACTTCGTTGAGGGCATCCCATATTTTTTAGTCAACAATGTCTCGGTGCTGATGTTCGCAAAGTTGGGTGTTCCGAACGGACAGATGGCTTTGTTCACATCCCTGCTCTATCTCCCTTGGACGTTGAAGTTCCTGTGGAGCCCCTTTGTGGACATCATCAAGACAAAGAGATGGTGGATCATCACGATGCAGATCATAATGTCCGTAGCCTTTGTCGTACAGGCTCTCACGATGCCGCACCCGTCAGCGGAATCCATAGCTGCCGGTGCCACGCCGATGAGCCTTTTCACTTTCACCATGATCCTTTTCGTCTTCGCCGCATTCGCCTCAGCCACGCACGACATAGCGGCTGACGGATTCTATATGTTGGCACAGAGCCAGAGCAGCCAGGCGGCTTTCGTCGGAGTACGCAGCACATTCTACAGACTCGCCAATGTCTTCGGTAACGGAGTCATCGTCGCGGTGGCCGGACTTCTCGAGACAAGGACAGGAAACGTTCCGCTTGCCTGGCAGCTGACCATCGGAGGGTCCGGCATGCTCCTTACCGCGTTGACCCTCTACCACACTTTCGCGATTCCGGAACCGGAGTCCGATGTCCCTAACATTCAAGACGATTCAGGCAACAAGGTCACTGAGATCTTTGAAGGGTTCGGGCGCACCGTGACGACATATTTCAAAAAGCCGGGTGTTTGGCTCGCGATCATATTCATGCTTTGCTACCGCCTCCCCGAGGCGTTCCTCATCAAGATGTGCACCCCGTTCCTTGTGGCTGCCAGAGAGGCAGGCGGACTTGGCATGCAGACTGCGGAGGTAGGCGTCGCCTATGGTACGCTCGGCGTGATATTCCTGCTCCTTGGAGGCATCTTCGGAGGCTTGCTCGCCTCCCGCACCGGCCTTAAGAAATCCATTTGGATCATGGCCGCGTTCATGACGCTGCCATGTCTGTCCTTCGTCTATCTGGCTATGGTACAGCCGACAAGCTTTGCGACAATCTGCACCTGCATCGCCATAGAGCAGTTCGGCTATGGATTCGGCTTCACAGCCTACATGCTCTACATGATGTACTTTTCCGAAGGCGAGTTCAAAACCTCCCACTATGCTTTCTGCACATGTTTTATGGCGCTAAGCATGATGATACCCGGGATGTTCGCGGGCTTCCTGCAGGAGTATCTTGGCTACCAAGGCTTCTTCTGGATGGTCATTGTCTGCTGCATTGCGACCGTTGTTGTAACCTTCCTTGCCGACCGGAAGATAGATCCAGAGTATGGCAAAAAATAAACATATGAAACATATGAACCCATTGAAAGGAATATTGACAGTTCTGATTTCCGCCGCGGCTTTGGCTTTGCCTGCCGTTGCGGTGGAAAGGCAGGCGGTGAGACCCGGCATCGAGGTGCTTGAGGGCCGTGGCTTTGAAGGCCTTGTCGGCAAGAATGTCGGCCTTGTCACCAACCCTAGCGGAGTGGACCACCTTCTTCGTTCCACGATTGACATCCTTCATGAGGCCCCCGGGGTCAACCTGAAGGCGTTGTTCGCTCCCGAGCACGGAGTCCGCGGCGATGCCTACGCGGGATCGCACGTTGAGGATTCCAAAGATCCAAAGACGGGAATACCTGTCTATTCGGTCTATGGCTCCAACCGCAAGCCGGGCAAGAAGATGCTGGAGGGTCTTGACGTCGTGGTCTATGACATTCAGGACATCGGGAGCCGTTCCTACACCTTCATCAGCACACTCGGGCTTGTGATGCGCGCCTGCGCGGAGGCCGGCATCGAGGTGATGGTTCTTGACAGGCCCAATCCACTGGGAGGCGATAAAGTGGAAGGCTGTCTCGTGGAGCCTGGATTCCATTCGTTCGTCAGTGAATTCAGCATCCCTTACATTTACGGTCTCACTGTCGGAGAGCTTGCGATAATGATCAACGAGGAAGGTCTGAACCGAGGAGAGAAAGGCGACGAGCCCCCTTTGAAATGCAAGCTTTCCGTCATTCCGATGGAAGGATGGCAAAGGAATATGCTTTATCGGGATACCGGACTCCCTTGGGTGCTTCCTTCCCCGAATATTCCTTATCCTCAGTCCGCTGTGAATTATCCTTCCTCCGGCATCGCGGGTGAGTTCCAAGGCTATCTGAACATCGGCATCGGGTACACGCTTCCGTTCGAGGTCTTCGCCGCCGAATGGATAGACGCCGATGCCTTGAAGGCACGTCTTGACAGTTACAACCTTCCCGGGGTGGCGTTCCGTACAATCCATTTCAAGCCATTCTCGGGAAGCCTCGAAGGAAAACTCATCCATGGCGTTCAGTTCCACTACACTGACTATAATGCCGCCTGCTGCACGATGACCCAGTTCTACGTGATGCAGGCTGTGAACGAACTCTATCCGGACAGGAATCCGTTCGCCCTGTCCAAAGGGCGGAACAGCATGTTCGACAAGGTCTGTGGTACAGATTATGTAAGAACGGCTTTCGGAAAACGTCTGAAGGTAGAGGACATCGCTGACTACTGGTCAAAGGATGTCGAAGCCTTCAGGAAGCTTTCCAAAAAGTATTGGATCTATAATTAACCACTTAACACCGGATCATCATGAAGAATATTCTGAATATCGCCCTTGCGTCAGCTGTTGTGCTGGCCATGCTCGCGGCTCCCGTTGATTCATACTCACAGGAAAGACGCTCCTCCGCCTCGAGGGGCAACACCACTTCCTCCCAGACTAGATCTTCGTCCAGAGGGTCATCGTCCAGAAGTTCTTCTTCCACAGTGAGTTCCGGATCTTTTTCCACAAGGGGCTCGAATTCTTCTTCTACGAGGGGTTCGGGTTCGTCCATGTCCAGGAGTTATCAGGGCAACAACCGCAGGAGTGGTTCGAGCGTTTCGAGGAGTTCTCGGGACAACAGTCGCAGGAGTTCTTCCACGGACGTTTCACGCGGCTCTCAGGACAACAACCGTCGAAGTTCCTCCGCTAATGTTGGCCGTGGCTCGCAGCATGACAACATGAGAAACTCTGGTTCTTCTGTAAGAAGTTCATCATCAAGGTCCTCTTCACGGGTGAACGACAGCGGTACCTATCAGGACAACAATCATCGTCGTACTGGCTCGTCTGTCAGGGGATCATCATCGGCGAGAAGTTCCAACTCCAGAGTCGCGAGACAGATAAACGGTTCGTCTTCGGCCAGAAGCACTTCAACCCGCGGTCCGGCGGCAGGCACCGGAAGAGAGCGGTCCCAAAAGGTAGGCAACGCCACCAGAGACGGTCTGACATCCTTCGACCGCAACGCCCATGGCGGAAGAGATGTCATTAGGGAAAGCCGCAGTGACTTCATGAGGATCGGCGAGGACAGGAATGTCCACAGGATCCCGCCGCGAGAGCGTGACTTCATGCCGTACGACCGTCCGAAGCATTTCTGGGCGCACGACCACCATTGCTACGGCTACAGGGTCCATAGTCTCCCTCCGCGTTACAGGAGAATGACCTACTGGGGAGTTGAATATTGCATCTATGATGGAATATATTACCGTCCGTACGGGGACATATTCGTTGTCTGTCGCCCTCCGTCCGGAGTTTGCATCGACCGAGCCGTATCGGATCTGGTGTTCGCCTCGGTTCGTTTCGCCTACTATAACAACACCTACCGGATGTACCGCGCCATCGACTCCAACAACCGGATCATCGAGGAGCAGAACAGGATAATCGCTCAGAACAACGCCACAATCGCAGCTCAGAACAACGAGTTCGCATTGAACTCGACGAGGGCCAACAACGCCTATTCCCTTGCGGACAGGCTGGGGCTCGTCCAGAGTTACGCCTACGCCAACCAGCCGTACTTCTATCAGGACGGAGTCTTCTACATCGTCAACTCAAACGGTCAGTATGAGGTCATAGTCCCTCCGTCCGGCGCCTTGGTCGAGGATCTTCCTGACGACTACGACACGGTCACGATGGACGGGATGGACTTCTACAAGGTCGATGACACGGTCTATCGGCTGACCCTTGTGGAAGGTAAGCCTTACCTTGAGGTTCTCGGGCAGATGTACGGAAAACTGGCTGACCAGTACAACTATTATTCGAACAAGACTGCCTCCTACAACAGTCTTTACTAACAAGTTACTCATAATGGACAAACTCAAGCAACTATTTGAAAAATACACAGGTCAGAAAGTGAACGATGCGGAGGAGCTAAACTCCTCCGGAAGCAACAGGAGATATTTCCGTCTTAAAGGCGGAAATATCTCGATTATCGGGGTCATCGGAACGAACCGCGAGGAGAACAACGCGTTCATAAGCCTGAGCTCACATTTCCTCGGGAAGGGGATCAAAGTCCCTAAGGTCCTGGCTGTCAGTGAGGATGAAATGCGGTATGTGCAGGAGGATCTTGGCGACGATCAACTCTACAAGGTGGTTGCCCAAGGCCGGGAGAGTGGTGAATATAGCTCCTACGAGTGCCGCCTTCTGTGCCGCGCCATGGAGCAGCTTCCCAAGCTTCAGTTCAAGGGGGCCGAGGGCCTTGACTGGTCGGTCTGCTATCCTGAACCGGCATTCAATGAACGGATGGTGCTTTTCGACCTGAATTACTTCAAGTATTGCTTTCTGAAGGCCACGGGTCTGGATTTCAACGAAGTGAGACTCCAGGATGACTTCGAAAGACTTAAGGTGGATCTGATGCGGGACATGGGCGACACATTCATGTACAGGGACTTCCAGGCGCGGAATGTCATGATTAAGGATGGCGAGCCTTACTTCATTGACTTCCAGGGAGGTCGTAGGGGCCCGATTTATTACGATGTGGCCTCATTCATCTGGCAGGCCAGGTCACGCTACCCGGAGAATCTCCGTAAAGAAATGATTCAGACCTATTTAAGAGCCTTGAAGGGCTACACGGAAGTAGACGAGGATTATTTCAATGAAAGGCTGAGGCTGTTTGTCTTGTTCAGGACCTTGCAGGTTCTTGGAGCCTATGGTTTCAGAGGCTATTTCGAGAAGAAGCCTCATTTTCTTGCCAGTGTTCCTTACGCATTGGGCAACCTGCGTCGCCTTCTTCAAAAGCCTTTCGATGATTACCCTTACCTGAACGAGATCCTTTCGAAATTGACAACGATGTCACAGTTCAACAACATCGCCGAGGACAAGCGTTTGGAAGTCAGGGTTTTCAGCTTTGCCTATAAGAAAGGCATTCCGGTTGACACGACGGGCAATGGCGGCGGCTATGTTTTTGATTGCCGCGCGATCAACAATCCGGGCAAGTACGAGCATTACAGGCAGTTCACAGGCTTTGACAAGGAAGTCGTCAAGTTCCTTGAGGATGACGGTGGGGTGACAAGTTTTCTGAACAACGTGTACAGTCTCGTGGACAATCATGTGAAGTGCTTTATAGAGAGGAAATTCACTCATTTGCAGGTCTGCTTCGGATGTACTGGAGGGCAGCACAGGTCAGTTTACTGCGCGGAGCGTCTGGCCCAGCACCTCGCTGACAGGTTTGACATCAAGATCACGGTCTCGCACAGGGAACTTGACATCGAAAAGATCTTGTAGATGAAAGCGATGATCTTCGCGGCCGGCCTCGGCACGAGACTCAGGCCCATCACCGACACGCTGCCCAAGGCGCTTGTTCCGATAGATGGCAAGCCGCTTTTGTACAGAGTGGTGTCTAGACTGAAAGCTGCCGGAATAAGGGATTTCGTAATAAACGTGCATCATTTCCCTGATTCCATCATTGGCTACACCCACGAGCAGGATGATTTCGGAGTCAACGTCCGTTTTTCGGACGAGAGAGATTTCCTGCGCGAGACCGGAGGCGGAATCAAATTCGCCCGTCCTTTGCTTGAAGGGGCCCCGTTCATTGTCCATAATGTTGACATTCTCTCGGATCTGGATGTGGACTGGTTTCTGTCCCAGGTCCGTCCGGACGCCCTTTCCACTGTCCTGGTAAGTGACCGGAAGACTCAGAGGTATTTCCTCTTTGATGATGACATGAGGCTTGTCGGTTGGACCAATGTCTCCACCGGAGAGGTCAGAAGTCCTTATGGCGACATTGATCCCGGGAATTTCCGGAAATATGCGTTCGCCGGGATCCATTGCGTCTCTGACGGGATATTCAAGGTCTTTGATGAGGATGGTTGGGGAGACCGCTTCTCAATCACTGATTTCTACATCATGGAATGTGGCAGGCATCCGATCTACGGGGTGGCGCCACGGCATTTGCGCCTTGTTGACGTGGGCAAGTTGGAGACCCTGTCCAAGGCGGAGGAATTTGTCAGAAATACTACACTAAATAACAATTAATTATGGCAAAAAGTAAGTTTTGGTCAGAGTTCAAGGACTTCGCGATGAGAGGCAACGTGATTGATCTGGCGGTCGGTGTTGTTGTCGGCGGCGCTTTCGGGAAGATTGTCTCGTCACTTGTCAACGACATCATCATGCCGTCAATCGGCGTGCTCATAGGTGGCTTTGACTTCTCAAATCTAAAGATCGTTCTCCATAAGGCGGTCATGGACGGGACAGAGGTCGTCAAGCCCGCTGTTACCCTGAACTACGGAAATTTCATTCAGGAGACGGTCGACTTCCTGATCATCGCGTTCAGCATATTCCTTGTCATCAAGGCTTTGGCCAAACTGCAGAGGAAAAAGGAAGAGGCTCCCGCCGCTCCCGCTCCTAAGTCTGATGAGGTGGTTCTTCTTGAGCAGATACGGGACTTGCTGAAGAATCGGGGTTAGATAGCTCCTTGAACATCTTCGGGGAGCACCCGATCGCTTCCTTGAAATATTTCCCGAAGAATGACTGGTTCGCGAAGTGCAGGGCATCGCTCACTTCCTGCACGGTGTAATTGCCGCTTTTGAGCATTGTTTTGGCATCCCTGATGACGAAGTCGCGGATCCAGTCCTTCGCGTGTCTGCCCGATTCCTTGTAGATCATCTGGGCAAAATATTTAGGTGAGGTGTGCAGTGTTTTAGCGTAGAATTGGACACTGCGCTCAAAAGTGTAGTTCTGCCCAAGCTTGGTCAGGAAGCGGCGGAACAGTTCGTTGCTTCTCCATTTTGTCACTGTATGCTCGACTACTTTCTCGTCTTTAATCGCGAGTTGCGCGGAGAGAAAACTTGCCAGCATGATGTAGGCGCCCTTGATGGCCTCGGCCTTGAACAAGTCGCTGTCATTAAGTATGATGTTCTTTACGGAAGAGAAGAAAGACAGCAATCTCAGGCTCTGGCCCTTGTCAAGGTGCAGGATTTTAGGGTCATAGAGCGCATCTCTCAGGAACCTTGCGCTGCTGATCGTGAAGTCCATCAGACTGCTGTCGGGGGTGATCGCGACCGAGATGGCCTTGAAATCGGCGGAGGTTGAAATCCTCTCCACAATGTTTCCAAGGCTGATCATGATGACATCGTTGGCCTTGACGGTGTAATCTTTGCCCGAAATTCTAGTATGGCCTTCACCTTCAATGCATAAGAAGATGACGGAGAACCGGATTTTCGCGGGCAGGGAAGGGAAGGTTTTGAAAATGGAGTTCCAATGGTAATTGATGTTGTCGTTGAGGAAGAGTTGTCCGTCATAGACAGTCAGCCCTGGAAAACTGTTGAGCAGCTGGATGTCAAAGTTGTTGATTTTCCTGAATTTGTCCATTATGAGTCAAGCCTTTTTCTTTTTTGAATACCTTGAAGCCGACCGCGGCCACGGTAATGCTCATCAGAGGACTGATGAGGTTGAAGAAACAATACGGCAGATAAGTCATCGTCGGTACGCTTAGAATGGTCGCCTGTGTCATTCCGCAGCTGCTCCAAGGGAAGAGTGGTGATGTCACTGTCGCGGAATCTTCCACGGAGCGGCTTAAAAGGCGGTTTTCGTAGCCCTCCTTTTCGTAGACATCCCTGAACAGGCTGGAAGTGAGGATGATCGCCAGGTACTGGTCGGAGACGATTCCGTTAAGCGCGGTGCCGGTGACCACAGTCGAGGTCACAAGGCTTGTCCTTCGTTTTGTCAGAGGGAGCATCAGAGATGCCAGGTGATGCAGCATCCCGCTGGCTTTCAGCGCGGCTCCGAAGCACATCGAGCAGATGATAAGGTAGACGGTGTTGAGCATCCCCAGCATCCCTTTCGAGGAGACAAGCTGGTTCACTTCCGGGTTCCCTGTCTCCACCGAGACGGAATTGTAGACGGCCTCGATCGTTCCGGTGAACATGATCTTGGCGTTTGACCCCTCCGGGGAGACGCAACTTCCGATCTCGCGGATGATGTCAGGCTGGAATATTACGGCCGCAACCGTGGCCATCGCGGTGGATAGTGCCAGGACAATGATTGCAGGCATCCTGCGCGCTATCATCACGGCAGTCAGCGCCGGCACTGCAAGAAGCCACGGGGTGATGTTGAATTTCGAGTCGAGGACGGAGGTATATTCCTGGATCAGGGAGGAGTCGTTCCCTGAATGGGAGAAACCGAGGATTGTGAATATGCCGAGGGTGATCACGATTGAAGGAACCGTCGTGAACATAAGATAGCGGATGTGTTCGAACATGGGCACCTTGCTCATTGACGAGGCCAGCACTGTGGTGTCGGACAGGGGGGAGATCTTGTCTCCGAAATAGGCTCCGGAGATGATCGCCCCCGCAATCATTCCATCGCTGAAGCCAAGGGCCTTGCCGATGCCCAGAAGGGCGACGCCGATCGTCGCGATGGTGGTCCAGGAGCTGCCTATCATCACAGAGATGAGAGAGCAGATCACACAGGCTGTGAGGAGGAACACCTTTGGACTTATGATCTTGACTCCATAGTAGATGAATGTGGGCACGATCCCGCTCATCGTCCAGGTGCCGGAGATCGCCCCGATGAGGAAAAGGATGACTATGGCGGTTGTCACATCGCCGATGTTGCTTTTGATCGCCTCCTCGAAGTCCTGCCACGGAACCTTGAACAACCACATTGCCAGCCAGATGGCCACTCCTGTGGAGAAAAGCAGCGCCACTTGGCTCGCCCCGAGTATCGCATCGCTGCCGAAGATGCTGATGTTCAAGGCTAAAAGAACTATCAGAATCAGGATAGGAATCAGGGACACTCCCACTCTGAACATTGTTATTCTCTTCATTATGACAAGTCCGTTTTTATTTCATTCCAAACAGAAGCGCAAGTTAGATTTTTTTTTGCATTTTTACGCAAGATTTCAGGCGATGTGGATTTAGAAATCTGGTAAAACAAAAAAAAGTATGAAACAGATGAAAAATTTCAGATTTGCTTTGTCGCTCGCGGCCGTAGCGGCCGCGTTGACGGTGTCGTCCTGTTCAAAGGATGACGGCTATGACACCTTTCCTGGTCCCAACGCTATTGTCACAGTCAAGACAAGCGATGAAGGCAAGACTTATTTTCAATTAGACAAGGAGACGACTTTGGATCCGTTGGATTGGAAGAATCCTTATGCGCGTGAGGTAAGGGCTTTGCTGCGTTACTCCGAGGAGCCGGGAGACGCCGGCCGGTTCTCGAAGAATGTCAAGGTTGAATGGATTGATTCTGTCCGTACCAAGAACGCGGTCGTCTACGATGAGAAGTTCAAGGAAGGGAACAATTCTCCGATCGCTCTTTATAATGATTGGATCACTTGCTGCGAGGACGGCTATCTTACCCTTCATTTCGCCGCGTGGTTTGGACAAGGCGGCAAGATTGTCCACATAATAGACCTGGCCGTTGATCCTCAGACACACGATCTTTACCTGAAGCATGACAATAATGGCGATAATGGCTACGGTGCTCCGGCGGAAGGCGTTATCGCGTTCAAGATCGATGATCTTTTGAAAGATGTCAAGGACGGTCAGGAGCTGACATTGCATTGGAAGGATTCCGAAGGAGACCAAACGTCAAAGGTTAAGTATCTGTCTAGATTCTCTCTCCCGGAGAAATAGAGGGATCTCTGACGTGACAGGATGGGAACATTGTCTGGAGACATGGAAAAGGCTCTTGTCGAACAGGCAAGAAAAGGTGACCGGACCGCGATGCGGCAGATCTACGACTGCTACTCAAGGTACTTGACGGCCATCTGTTCCCGTTATTTGCCGGAAAATGACGATTTGCGAGATGTCCTTCAGGACAGTTTTGTGAAGATTTTCTCATCTTTGGATCAGTTCGACTATCGCGGTGAAGGCTCTCTGAAAGCGTGGATGAGGCAGATATCCGTCAATGAGGCTTTGAAATTCATCCGTAAACGAAAGCGGTCCGACACCGTCGAGTACAAGTGTGAACTTCCGGACAAGGAGGATGAAGTGGAGCCGGATGTGGAAAAAGTTCCGCCTGCGGTGATTCAGAAAATGATCCAGGCTTTGCCCGTAGGGTACAGGACTGTGCTGAACCTTTATGCTTTCGAGGGAAAAAGCCATAAGGAGATAGCCGCCTTGCTCGGAATAACGGAGAGCACATCGGCTTCTCAGCTTCACAGGGCGAGAGCCATTCTGGCAAGATTGATCAATGAATATAAAAGGACGGAGACGACATGAAGAAGGAAAATGATTGGCTGAAAGGTCTGCAGGACAAGATGAAAGGCTATGAGGAGCCCGCTCCGGAAGGACTGTGGGGCGATGTCGAGTCTTCGATTTTCCCGGAAAGAAAGCGCGGTGTGATCGCTATGCCGGTTTTCAGGCGAGTCGCCGCTGTGGCTGCTGCGGTGGCCCTGGGTGTTTTCACCGGACTGCGGATCTTTAACTTTGAGAAACCTTCAGATGATGATCCCCGGAGGTTCCTGGCCTCCGGTCAATCTTCATCAGTCATTTCTGCCGGAGGCCGGGAATCATCTGTGGAAATCGTGGACGCCCAAGCGGGGGATGACCTTGTGGCGGAGGCAAAGCCTGTCAGTGAGAGTCTGGCGGTGACTTTTTCCGGATCCGGGTTGGAACGTGACGAGCCTGTTGTCTACGAGAAAAAGGATGAGACTCAAGTCACTGAACTATCCGAGACATCCGGAACAGATCCGGGGCCTGTTGCCGTCACCGGTTCCGCGCTGCATGATGCTGAGACACAACCGGACATTGTGTCGGACACTTCCTCATCCAACCATGAGGGAGAGGATTGGTCCGGCTATCTTTCCGCAACCGAGGACACCGGAAACCAGGAAGCAAAAACAGCGGCAGTGAATATGTCCTTGGCGGGTTCGTCAACCGATGCGCGGAGAGAGAGCGTCTATGACCTTCAGATGTTCTATAGAGGATCAGCTCCCGCGTCAGCCAATGGTTTGATTCCTGACAATGATGATTATTCAGGAGATGGCTCTCGGATTCAGTCGAGGGGAACGGCTCCGAGGGATCTAGTCGACAATTCAACTACGGTCACTTCCAATGTGGATCACAGACGACCTGTCCGTTTTGCGTTGACATTGATTTATCCTTTCTCACGAACTTTAGGTGTGGAGTCGGGGCTGGCCTACACTATTCTAAAGAGCACATTCTCGAACGAAGTCGGCAGCACGGTTTCCACTACGGAACAGACATTGAGATATTTAGGGGTTCCGGTCAGCGTTTCGGCCTCATTGCTTGACACCAAGAGGGTCTCCCTCTATGCCATTGGAGGAGGCATGGTTGAGAAATGTTTGGCAGGCAAGTCGGTGACGACTGACGTTCTGTCGGGTGTAAGGCAAGGTGATCTTTCGAAAAAAGAACTGTGTGTCAAGCCTTTGCTATGGTCTTTGAATGCATCGTTAGGTGTCCAGGCCAATCTGACCAGGCGCCTTGGCGTCTATGTCGAGCCCGGTCTCAGTTACCATTTTGACGATGGATCTGATGTTCAGACTATCTACAAGGAGCGTCCTTTGGACTTCATGCTGACATTCGGCGCGAGGTTCTCTTTGAAATAATTGTCCGACAAGAATTAAAGCCTGATGCTTAAACATTTTTTGGTTAGGTTCTCTTTGAAATGATTGTCCGACAAGGGGAGCGATAATGGGCGATTGTGCTCCTGTCGAAGGAAAAAAAGTACACAACGGCGGCATTTTCGAGAGATAATGCCGCCGTCGCTGTCTTTTGATCGTTCCAGGCAAGGCCGTTGGTGTACCCAGGAGGAACGAGGGCTATTCGAACCCTGGCGCCAGACCTCTCAATGCGGCTGTTATCGCTTTGGCAAGTCTCTCGTGCCCCTCGTCTGTCGGGTGCAATCTGTCATTGTCCCGTGGAAAATAATCCTTCTGCGAGCGGTTGAGCGGGAATATTCCCGAAATGGCGTTGAGGTCTATCACCGGCACCGCCCAGACATTTCCGGCCTCTTTCACCGCATTGATGTACGCGTCAACATATTCCTTGCATCTGTTGGTGTAGTTCTCGTCCGGCTGGATGTTGGTCTCGCCGAAATCGGCGTAGCCCCTGTGAAGCGGAGTCATAAGGATGATCTGCTTTCGCGGGTACATATTCTTAAGGGAGTCGAGCGCCATGTTGATCCTGCCCTTGAATGTGCTCGGATCAAGGTTCGGAGTGCGGCGCCTCCTGGTTTGCATTGACTTCGGCTCTCCGTTGGCGGCCTCCACTTGGACATATTCCTCGGCAAACCATTCTCCGATCGGTACTCCGGCATTGAAGTCATTGGTGCCCAACAGGATGAGAATCGCATCGATGTCGTCTCCATACTCGCTTTTCAGCCTGTTTGCCTGCGGAAGAACCTCATTCCATTGCTGCCCGTTTTTGGCCACCACGCAAGGGACTATGCCGATTTCCCGCGCCATGTACCAGTAGTACTTCTCCGGCCCGTTCGCCACCTGCGGATCCGAGATCGAATCACCGATGATCCCGACCCTTGCCCCGTACCACGGATGGGTTGTGTCGACCGGTTCTTTTCCGGCCACTGCCGCGCCGGCTTTTCCCTGCGCCAATGCTGTGTTGACTGAGAGTGCGCCTGCCGCCAGCAGGGCGATGCCTCTGATGATGAGTGAAGTGTTGCTTTTATTCATTTTTTAATTTATTGTGGCTGCGGCATCATATTCAAGATCTTTCGGAAAGGCTCTTTTATATGGTAGGACGACCGATGTCAAAGATACAATTTTTTTTAGTAGATTTGCAACTGGTTTTCCATTAGAGAATCTTGCTTTGGGATGATGAACGACTCTGAAATATCGGAAACTGCGCTCTGGAACAAGTTCACGGAAAGAGATTCCGAAGCGTTTTCCCGTATTTATGATCTGTATGTCGACGAGATGTATCGCTACGGGATGAAAATCGTTTCCGACCGGGACATCCTGACTGATGCGATTCATGATGTTTTCGTAAAGTTGTTCAGCGCGGTAAGGCTTCCCGCGGACATCAAGAGTCCCAGAGCTTATCTTTTCAAGTCTCTCCGCGGGCAGATTTACGACAACATGAAGCGTGAGAGCAGGCTTCCTTCCATAAGCCTTGACGACTTACCGTTCAACGTTGAGTGGAGGCTCTCGGATGACGCGGCGTGCGAATTTGAGAATCGTGCCGAGACAGAGGAAAAGTACAAAAGCGCGCTGTCTGCCATGACGGACAGGCAGAAGGAGACCGTTTACCTTCATTACACATTAGGCTTCTCTTTCGAGGAGACCGCCGCGCTGATGGACATGAACGTCCAGTCAGTGCGGAACCTCTTGTCCAGGGCTCTCGCCAAGGTCAGAAAAATAATGTCTTTGGCTGTTTTCCTGCAATTGTTTGTCTGATTTTGACAAAAAAAAGTTAGACCGTATGAGTATAAAATGCGTGCTCATGCGGTCTTTATGTTGTGTTTTTGGGAGAGTGACGCTCTGTCAACGCATTGGGATAAACTGATAACTAATTAGTAATGAATATAAAAAACGATTTAGGAGACGAGATATTCTCTGTCATGGAGCCTATCGAGGAACACATCAGCGAATCGGACAGGAAAAGATTGTGGATTTCGATTTTCCGGGATTGCAAGATCACCTGGAGGCGGAATCGACGCGTCAGGATCCTTTTCAGGGCCATCGCTGCGTCTGTGGGCGTGGCCGCGGCCATCGCGGCGGGAGTGTTTGTGCATGACGAATTTGTCTCGGGTGATGCTCAGGATGATTTCGGACTTCAGCTGGTGGCGGACTATTCTCCCGAAAAATCCAGGGAGATCAGGCTCGTCCTTCCGGGTGACACCCTCAAGGTCGGCAGCAATGCGGAGATATCCTACAGTGGAGACTTGCTGTCGATAAGTTCCGGCGGGGCGACATACTCGCATGGCATCACTGCAAGAAACGATATTCACAAGTTGTCGGTGCCTTACGGAAAGACAGCCCGCCTGAAGCTGTCGGACGGTACGAGCCTGCATCTTAACGCTGGGTCGATCATCGCGTTCAAGGCTGGAATGTCCGGAAAGAAGAGGACATTATACCTCAACGGAGAGGCTTATCTTGATGTGGCGCGGGACGAAAGCCGCCCTTTCGAGGTCATAACTGACAGGATGAGCGTCTCCGTGCTCGGTACAAGTTTCAATGTGGAGGCCTACCACGGTGAGGAGAGCCAGAGTGTGGTGCTCGTCTCCGGAAAGGTCAAGGTCGGCTCAGGCCAGATGGACGGAGAATACCTGATGACGCCAAAACAGAGGCTGAGCCTTGGCCGGTCAGGAGGTGCGGCCGTGGAGACAGTGGATCCTGAGGACTATGTTTGCTGGACAAATAATTTCTTGAAGTTCAATCATTCAGACATCGCGGACGTGCTCAGGCGGCTCGCCCGTCACTACAACGTGGAATTCACATGTGACGAGACCGTCAAGGGGCTGTCCATCACGGGCAATATGGATGTCTCGGTGGACTGCGAGAACGCACTGGAAACCCTTTCCATCGTCTCAGGCATAACCTATCGCAAGGATAAAGACGGTACCTATTCCATAACTATGGGAAGATACGAAATCATATAACAATTAACTCTATAACCAATCTAATTCTTCTGATAATGAGCAGAATAAGGAAACTTGTCGGAATTGTCCGCAGGGTGGTCTGTTGTGTCATGAGCATCGCGCTGCTTGCCTCGGGTACGGCGGCGCAGACGAAGGGCATCACATTCTCCATGAATAATGTACCCGCCAAAAAGGTGCTCGAAAAGATCGAGCGGGATTACGGCTATGTCTTTCTCTACAACGAGGAGCAGGTCAAACTTGACAGGAACGTGAGTGTCAGCGTGAAGGACGCCGGCATCGCCGAGGTCATGGACAAAGTCCTTTGGAAAGGACTGGACTACAAGGTGAGAGGCCGTCAGGTCACGATCACTAAAGCACCCGTTGCCCCGCCTCAGCGTACAGAAACCCAGAATGCCAAGAAGACTGAACGGCCGGGCAAGGTCACGGGAGTCGTCACTGACGGGAACGGTGAACCGCTTATCGGGGCCGGTGTCATGCTGAAAGGGACCAGGACGGGAACCACAACGGACATCGATGGGCGTTTCTCCCTTGATGTGAAAGGAGATGGCGGGGTGCTTGAAGTGTCCTACATCAACTTCATCACCCAGGATATTCCGATAAAAGGGAAGTCCGACTTCCACATCACGTTGCAGGAAGATGCGATGTCCATTCAGGAGACTATCGTTGTGGGCTACGGCACGCAGAAAAAGGAGAGCGTCGTCGGAGCCATCGCGCAGACTAAAGGAGAACAGCTGATGAAGACCGGTGTGCAGGGAAATGTGGGTCAGATGCTTTCAGGACTCATGCCCGGCCTGTCGACCCAGACCGCGTCCGACATGCCAGGCAACGATGATCCGACCATCACCATCCGAGGCCTTTCATCATGGAACGGAGCCTCCCCGCTGATACTCATCGACGGAGTGGAACGCAAGATGTCTGACATCGACGCCGGACAGATTGAAAGTATCTCCGTGCTGAAGGATGCCTCAGCGACAGCCGTGTTCGGTGTGAAAGGAGCGGAAGGTGTCATCCTCATCACGACAAAACGTGGAAAGGAGGGAAGGGCAAGCGTCTCCTTCTCGGCCAACACCACTTTCAAGGTCATCGGTGAGATGCCCGACATCCAGGATGCCTATGACACCTACCGTTATCAGAATGAATTGGTGGAGAAGTCTCTCCCTTACGATGAGGCAAGCTGGGGTTACTTTTCCCCGGTCGGTGAGACCAATAAATACCGTCATCCGGCATCACGCGCGGAGGCCGACCTCTATCCGAATGTCAACTGGCCAGACGCCATCACCAAGGATTTCGCCATGACACAGAGGTATGACCTCAATGTGACGGGCGGAGCCAAGTTCGCCAAGTATTTCGCCGCGGTTTCCTATCTGAAGGATGACGACCTGCTCAAGTCCGGAGGCAATGATGATCTGCCGTTCAAACCCCAGTTCGGATTTGAGCATTACAACATAAGGCTTAATGTGGACCTTAACTTCACACCCACGACAACCGTCAGCGTCAATCTTGCCGGCTCTCTCAGGATGAGGGATGAGGTTCCGACACAATACGGAGAGATCTGGGACGCGTTCTACAGCCTGCCTCCGTCCATATTCCCGATACAGTATGAGGACGGGGCTTACGGCAGCCCTTATGGAGGCACAGAAAAGAACCCGGTCGCTGTTCTTAGCGGATCGACCAATTTCCAGAAGAAGAACACGGCTCAAATGATGTCAGACATCACATTGAAGCAGAAATTGGACTTCGTCACAAAAGGCCTTTCCGCGTCGGGTACTTTCTCGTTTGACACCCGGTTCTTCTCCTTAAGGGATTTCGGATGGTCGAGTGTGCTCTCCAAAGCGGTTGACAGAAACACAGGTTCAGTGATCTACTACCCGGCCACAGGCGACAACGACATGGACTATTATCCAACACCGCCTTGGTTCGATGGCGAGAAACTGTCGGTCAACAGCACTGTGCGCCGCACCTATTACAAAGTTCAGGCGGACTATGCCCGCAGCTTCGGCAAGCATGACGTGACTGGACTTGCCCTTATGAGCCGCGAGCAGATGGCGGAGGGCAGTGAGTTTCCCCATTACCGTGAGGACTGGGTAGGAAGATTCACCTACGCCTACAACAACCGTTATTTCGTGGAGGCCAACGGCTCGTACAACGGTTCCGAAAAATTCGCCTCAAAATACCGCTTCGGATTTTTCCCGTCCTTGGGTTTGGGCTGGCAGATTTCGGATGAGCGTTTCTTCAAGTCTCTGGACAAGGTTGTTGACAAATTGAAGGTCCGCTATTCCATCGGTCAGGTCGGAAGTGACAACTTCGCGGCGCAACGTTGGGCTTACATGAGCACATGGAGCGTCGGAGACAACAACGCCAAGGGTGTGTTCGGCACTGTCTTCCAAGGACCTTATGGCAATTCTCCGGGAGCCAGCTACCTGCAGTACAAAGAGGCCCAGGTCGGCAATCCGGAGTTGCAGTGGGAAGTCTCCACAAAGCAGAACATAGGCATCGAGTTCGCCTTTCTCAACCATCTGATTTCCGGTTCCCTTGACGTGTTCCAGGACAACAGGGACAAGGTTTTCCTGTCAGCGGCCCAGCGCGCGAGCAGCGTTCCGGGATATTTCGGGGCAGCCCCTGTCGCGGCGAACTTAGGCAAGGTGCGCAACCGGGGATTCGAACTTGACGTGACACTGCGCCGTTCGTTCAGCGAATGGAACACGTGGCTTCGTTACACCTTCGCGCATGCAAAGGAGGTGGTTCTGGCCATGGATGATCCGGAGCTTATACCTGACTACCAGAAAAACGAGGGCTTCAGGATCAACCAGCCCAAGACTTACGTTGACCAGGACAAGTTCATCACAAGCTGGGACGATGTCTATGGACGGGTAGGTGGAGAAAACAACACGACAAGACTTCCTGGCAGCGTGGCGAACATTGACTACAATGCCGACGGTGTCATCAATGAGAACGACAAGATACCTTATGGCTATCCTGAGCGTCCTGAGAACACCTACAACATCTTCCTCGGCTTCGACTACAAGGGACTTAGCGCCCAGGTTCACTTCCTTGGCGTCTATAATATCTCTCGTAATTTCGCGCCGACTCTCACGGAAAGCGCATTGGCTCCTTACGCGACTCCGAGGCTGTGGGATTATTGGACTCCGGACAACACTGACGCGTTGTATGCTTTGGGCGGAGGCAACTCGACACGCGGGGTATGGCTGGACGGATCATACCTGCGTTTCAAGAGCGCTGAAATCTCCTATACCTTCACCGGTAAGATACTCGACAAATTACGTATGTCGTCATTGAAACTGACAGCAGCAGGCCACAACCTGTTCTTTTGGTCCAAGATGCCTGAAGAGCGTGAGGAGTACAACTACACGAACCGCTACCCGCCTGTGAAAAGGTTCAGTTTTGGTCTTAATGTCACATTCTAAAACGCGATGAGATCATGATTAAGAACATATTATATAAAACACTTCTACTAATCAGCTTGTCAGCCGGCTGCCTGACCGCGGTCTCGTGCAGCGACTATCTGGACAAGTCTCCCGACGCCGGACTGACCGAGGAGGACATATTCGGCTCCTTCGAGAAGTTCCAAGGGTACATAGAGAACGCATATTACTGCATGAACGACCCCATCACCTACGGCCCTTTCAATTTTGCCGATGATGTGGTTTCCACCAAGGCATGGTACATCGACAACATCACCAACGATTACCGTACGTTCTACGACATCAACCAAGTCTATTTCTATGCCCAGAAGAATCTGAGCGGCAATGACAGGTACGACTCGGACCCATGGGCGCAAGGAGGCAACAACGGCGCCACCCGTCTCGGCTACTGGGAAGGGGGCTGGCTCGGAATCCGTAAGGCCAACATCGCCCTTGAGCATCTTGACATGCTGAAAACCCCTTACGGCAATGTGGATATTGAGGAACAGCGCAATCTTATCGAAGGGCAGGCATTGATGCTGAGGGCGATACTGCATTTCAACATCATCCGCATCTGGGGAGGCATGCCTTACATCACGAAGTCTCTTTCCGCCGACGAGGAGCTGCGTTATCCGCGCCTTAGCTACCATGAATCTTCCGACAAGATAGAAGAGGACCTGATTCGCGCGGCTGAGCTTCTGCCGGATGACTGGCAGGACACTCCCACGGGTCAGATGACCTACGGCACCAACAAGGACCGTTTCACCAGGGGCGCCGCCTACGCGATTCTGGGCAAGGCCATGCTCTATGCGGCAAGTCCGCTTATGAACGGCACCTCGACAGGTTCCTACACCTACAACGAGGAGTATCTCCACAAGGCTGTCAAGTATCTCGGCAAGGTCATGGAAAAGTCCGAGATCATGGGCGGCGGCATTTACGGGTTGGAAGACTGGGAAGACTACTCTGGTCTTTTCTACCGCCGCAATTCCGAGATCCCATGTTCGGGCAAAGAGGGTGTGTTGAATGTCCCTTTGGTACAGGCTCAATGCCAGCAGATAGGTGACTGCAACAAACGTATGGGAGCGTGGGTGGATGTCTGCGGCGCCACGGAAAACTACGTGCAGAACTTCGGCATGAGCAACGGTGAACCGTTCGACCCGTCTGTCTATGACAATCCTTCCATCAACCCTTGGGCCGACCGCGATCCGCGTTTCTACACCAACATAGTGACAGACGGCTCTTTGCTGATGCAGCGGAACAACGAGAAGTGGATGGCTGAACTCTATGTCGGTGGCATAGACTACGGTGAGGAAAAAGGCACCATCACAGGCTACATGTGGAAGAAATACCGTGATGAGTTCATCTACCCTTCAGGAGAGAACTGGCATGCCCAGCGCCTCCCTGTGATCAGACTGGCGGATGTGTACTTGATGTACGCTGAGGCGGCCAATGAACTGTACGGCCCGGACGGCACTCCGGCTGAATGCAGAGTCACTGCCGTACAGGCTTTGAAGGCGGTGAGAGACAGGGTGAAGAACTCTGACGGCACTTCTCTTCCGACCCCGGCGCACCTTGTCGCATCCAAAGAAGAACTCAGGGAAACCATACGCAGGGAAAGGGCCGTGGAACTTTGCTACGAGAACCACAGGTGGTATGACACCCGCCGATGGTACGTGGCTCACCTGCCGGAGTACAAGGACATAAAGATCCTTGAATATGACAAGGACCACACCTACTATAAGGTAAAACCGTACCACACACCGCGCATATTCGAGCAGAGGCACTACTGGTTTCCGTTGAAGCGCGAGCAATCCTATCTGTACGAGGGCTTCTACCAGAATCCCGGTTGGGAATAATCATTAACAGACCATTGCATAATGAAAAGAACACAACACAACCATATATTCCGGATGTCCGCGAACAGCCTTAGGGGCTTATTTGTCTCGGTTTTGCTGATGGGCGGCATTGTGTGCCCGGCCCAGGAGGACAATGTCGTCGCAAACGGCGCCGACACTCTCAGACTGGTGTTCAAGACCGTCTCCGGGAAACTGGCCCCAGGAAGCGTCACATCCATTGACATGCCCCGGATAGTCAAGAAAGACAATTATTCCGGAGTCTCCACCCTTGTCTCATCCTACGGAGCGGGCATCCAGTCAGGGCTGAACCTTTACGGCATAGGTGATGTCCTCGTGCTGATAGACGGCCAGCCCCGTGACATAGACAACCTGCAGCCGGAGGAGATAGAAAGCATCACACTGATGAAGGACATCAACTCGACTGTCCTTTACGGTTCCCAGGCCAGGAACGGAGTCCTCTCCATTGTCACCAAACGAGGCAAAGTCGCCAAAAGGGACATCCGTTTCGGTGTGGAGACGGGAGTGCAGGTGCCGATCCGGCTTCCTGAATATCTTGGCTCCCGCGAATACATGACCCTCTACAACGAGGCGTTCCTCAACGACTCTCCGGACAGCCGTCCACCGTTCAGACCCGCTGAAATAGCGAAATATGACGGCAGCAATCCTTACCGCTATCCTGACGTGGACTACTACAGCTCGGACTTCCTCAAGCCGATGACCAATTCCACGAGGGTGCTGGGCGAGTTCACCAGCGGAAACGATGTGGCGCGTTTCTACGCCAACATAGGATGGGAGAATCACGACAAGCTCTACAAGGTTGACGAATATAGTACCGGCTACAACCGTTTCAAGATTCGAAGCAACATTGACTTCAACATCACTCCGTCCCTGAAGAGCTTTGTCGATGCGTTCTTCGTCTTTGACCTTGACCAGAACCCGCGTACCGATTTCTTCACACTGGCTTCGACCCTTCGTCCGAATGACTACGCTCCGCTGCTGCCAGTCGATCTTATTGAAGATCCTTCAATTCTGGAGGGTGTGGACATCATTGACGGCAAAGGAATATTGGGCGGACATACCGAGTCCGGGAAAAACAGCTACGGTAAGAACATCTACGGTGAATTGAACCGCAACGGCTACCAGCGCGATTACCGCAGGACAATGCAGTTCAACATAGGACTCGTGTATGACCTTTCCAAAATAATGAAAGGCCTCTCGTTACGGGGAACAATGAACATAGACACCTATGGTGGCTATTCCGAGGCAATACAGAACACTTACGCCCTGTACGAGCCGGTTTGGAGCGACGCCACAGGCAAGATATTCAAGATCAACCGCATCAACCAGGACACCAAGACAGGTGTGATGACCCTGCAGTCAGGCACGTTCAGCCGAGGGATAGGAGCGAACATAGCCGCTGACTACAAGCGTACCTTCAATGGAAAGCACACTGTCTCGGCTTCGGTTCTCGGCTTCTACAGTTACCGTTCATTAGAAAACAGCGTGTACTCTGACAGGAACTCCCACATAGGATTCAATGCGGCTTACAGCTACAATGACAGGTTTATGGTGGATTTCAGCGGAGCCTTGATCCATTCCCTGAAATTGGCTTCCGGACACAGGAACGCCTTCTCCCCGACATTGGGCTTGAGCTGGATTCCGGTGGGAGCCGCAGGGAGGAATGATTCCTACTGGATCAATTTTCTGAAGCTCAAGGCTTCAGCTGGCATTCTGCACACTGACACAGATTTAGGCTACAATCTTTGGAAGTACACCTATTGGGGATCCGGATTCTTCGGCACCGGGGACAATGGCGGCTACAGCTTCGAGGCACGTCAGGCAGTGGAAGGCAACTACGACCTTGGCATGGAGAAGATGAAAAAGCTCAATGCCGGCATTGAGACCCGCCTCGCTGGGAATTCCCTGTCACTGAACGCGAATTTCTTCTATGTCATCCACGATGATCTGGTGATGCAGAGAAAAAGCTACTACCCGCAGATGATCGCCTCGCATATTCCTTACGAGAATTACGGCAGAAATGACTATAAAGGCTTGGATCTGTCCGCGGGATATGTGAAGAATTTCGGAGAGGTGAAATTCAGTTCCATGCTTAACGTGCTCTATGCCACATCCAAGGTGGTGCGTACTGACGAGGCTTACAAAAACGCCTACCAGAACCGGACCGGCAAGGCTCTCGATACCTTCTGGGGTCTGCGCAGCCGGGGCTTCTTCAAGACTGACGAGCAGGCCGAGGCTTCCAACCAGCTTTTCGGAAGCGTGAAGAAAGGAGATCTCAGGTATGCCGACAAAGACGGAGACGGGTACGTCAATGATGACGATGTGATCGCCTTGGGCAATTACAATCCCCGTTGGGTAGGCACCCTGAACATGAGCGCGGAATGGAAAGGACTTACCCTGTTCGTTTCCGCCTCCACACGCCTCAAATACAACTGGGTGATGAGCGGTGACTATTTCCGTGTCAACGGAGACATGAAATACTCCGAGATCGTGAGAGGACGCTGGACAGAGGAAACGGCCGAGACCGCGACCTATCCACGCCTCTCCGCCCAGGCCAATGAAAACAACTTCCGTGATTCGGACTTCTGGATGCGTGACGGAAACTGCTTCTCGCTGGATCGCCTGCAGCTGAGCTATCTTCTACCTTCTTCACTGTTCGCGGGTTCCATTGTGAAAGACATCCGTGTCTACCTCAGAGGAGACAACCTCTGGTTCATCTCCGAGGAGGCCAAGTACCGCCAGACTGGGTACTGGAACACACGCAACGTGGCTGTAGGTCTTAACGTGTCATTTTGATAAAGAACTATGAACATGAAATTTTTCAATAATATCTGCTTGATGGTCGCCGCGGTGTTCCCGCTATGCTCCTGCGACAGCATGTTTACTCTGGAAGAGGACAACAACTATGACATCGGGGAGGTGAACGGGATCCCGGAAAGGGTCCTTGGCTTTCTGGACATAGCCTACACGGCTCTGCCGACAGACTATTCCTACACTGAATGCGCCACAGACGACGCCGTGATGAACGAGTACAACAACGAGTACCACCGCATGGTGAACGGCGGCTGGGGTCCGACCTTCGACCCGCTGTCTGTCTGGGAGTCTTCCTACAAGGCCATTGACGGCATCAACCGTTTTTTTGAGATCCTTCCGCAAACCTCTATTTCCAAGAATCAGGAAGACGACCAGGCTTACCGCAACCGCTGGACAGGCGAGGCCCACGGCATGCGTGCCTACCATCACTTCGTCTTGCTGCGCCATTACGGCGGAGTGGGTGTCTCCGGCAGAAAGCTGGGAATACCTTATCTTGACAGAAGCCTTGACCGGGACAGTGAGGAATGGAAGCAACTGCGCCGTCCTTCTTTCCAGTCAACGGTAGAGTCCATCTCCAAGGATCTTGATGTGGCCATCAGGCTGCTCCCGGAGAAGTACGAAGGCGATGACAGGGTGACGGGGTGGAAAAACAGAAACCGCATGGACAAGCGCATCGCATTGGCGGTCAAGGCTCAGCTTTACATGCATGCGGCCAGTCCGGCCTACAACGATGGCTATTACAACGTGGAGTATTGCGACTCCGCCATGAAATATTCCGCCAAGCTGATAGACCTGAACGGTGGTATTGGGGGATTGGGCTATACCGACAATTCCATCTTTTGGGAAAGCGACAACATCCCTCAGGATGTGCTGTGGCGCACCAACCAGACGGACGGGACAGAAATCGCTGATTCACGCGAGGCCCGCAACTACCCTCCGTCACGTTATGGCAAGGGGCAGGTGAATCCCACCCAGGATTTTGTGGACGCTTTCCCTGACAAGGACGGCTATCCGATAACGCAAAGTTCGGTCTATAACCCAGGCCAGCCTTACCTCAACCGTGACCCACGCCTTGCACGCACTGTCATCTATAACGGGGCGTCATTCGGAATAGCTCCGAGCACCATTGCGGGAGACAAGATCTACACGGCCAAAGAGGACACCAAGGACGGAATCGAGAACCCGGAAGCTACGCGCACCGGCTACTATCTGCGCAAGACCCTTCGCCCGGACTTTGTGATAAACGATCCCAATCGTTGGCCGATAGGTCAGAAGACCATCCGCCCGCTTATCCGCTTCACCGAGATCTATCTCATCTATGCGGAAGCCGCCACAGCCTCTTATGATGCCGACGGTGCATCCGATTATGCGGACTACACAGCCCGTGACATCATCAAGGCCATAAGGCAGAGGGCCGGTCTGGGACGTTCCGACAGTTACGCCTCGACTCTGCCGGCATCCGAGTTCATGGACTTGGTGAGAAACGAAAGGCGTCTGGAGCTGTCATTTGAAGGATTCCGCTTCTATGACCTGCGCCGCTGGAAAGCAAAGATCAACGGACCTGTGTCCTGCGTGCTTTTCCAACAGAAGGATTCCAACGAGGCTCCCCAGTATTTGCCTGTGGATGGAGAGGACCGAATGTACGCGACCTTTACCTATTACGCTCCACTTCCGGAAAAGGAATTGCTGAAATCCCCGAAATTGGAACAGAACCACTTTAACAATTAAAATCAGCTATTCAGATGAATGACAAGAGAATAAACAGATTCCTCCTGTGCCTGTCGGTCGGCATGGCACTGACCGCCTGCCAGAGTGGAGTGCCGGATTTTGAGGATTTTGAATATACCACCGCATACTTCGCCTTCCAGTACCCTGTACGCACCATTGTGTTGGGTGAGTCGGAGTATTATGACCTGACCAATGACCACAACCACCGGTTTGAGATCCAGGCGGCGATGGCCGGAGTCCGCGAGAACAAGGAAGACATCGTCGTGAATTTCGAGATTGAGCCTTGCCTGCTTGAAAATCTGTCGGGAGAGTCCACCGTAAGCAAAGAACAATTCGCGCTCAGGATGCTTCCATCCTCTCACTATGAAACCATCGGAACGGATGAGATGGTGATCCGGAAAGGCAACTTCAGCGGAGGAGTCACCATCCAGCTGACAGACGCGTTCTTCGAGGATCCTCTTTCCTGCCAGAACTGCTATGCCCTGCCACTGCGCATAACGAAAGCGGCCACGGACTCTGTGCTGGTCGGGCGCGCAAGCACTCCTCTTGCCTCAGGGCTTCCGGCATGGACAGAGAAATGGGGCGGAGCTGATCCGCGTCAGGCAGCCCAATGGCTTGTGAAACCCAAGGATTTCACCATTTACGCCTTGAAATATGTCAATCCGTACCATGGCACCTACCTGCGCCGAGGCATGGAGCAGGTAGAAGGCGAGGCCACCGGCAAAGGCTATGGCTGGGAAGGCGGATACATCGAAAAGACCAACTACAGGCCACAGCTTCTGACACGCGGGATGAACCGCCTGCTTTATGCTGACCGGCTGGCCGTTTCCTCATTGAATTTCCGCGCCCTTCTGGATGTTGACACAAAAGACAACTCAGTCAAGATCTCCGCTGACGAGGGCGGCGAGAACGCTGTCAGCGGCAATGGCAGATTCGTTAAGGACACTGAAGAGTGGGGCGGCAAGAAACGCATAGCCTTTTACCTGGACTACAAGGTGAAGGCTGCCGGCAAGACCTATGCCGTGAAGGACACATTGGTGTTCCGCGACAACGATGTCGCGTTTGAGGAGTTCACCCCCACTGTGTCAGATTAATGGAAATGAAAGATTACAAGAATATGAACAATAAGAAACTTACGGGATACATAGCGTGCCTTCTGGTCATAGCGGGAGCGTTCGTCTCCTGCACCGGAAAGGGAATGGCTGACAGTCTTCTGCCAGAAGTGGACATCAAACCTGAGCAGGACAATCCCATGGACACCACCTACATCTATGACCTTTGGGGGATTAACTGGAACGGCACTGCGGCTGACAATCTCAAGTACGCGAAGCAGATGCGCCATAAGGCCATAATGTACTTGGACGACATGGAGTATGACGCAAACGCGGCGGACATGGAGTTTTTCGTTGATTCCCCTGAGCCTTATGCTTGCAGCAATTACCAGATTTGGCCCGGTACCACATATTCGGAGTCACTGCAGAAAGAAATGGAGGAGGCCTTGGTCTGGAGGGATCCGGATGAGAAATTCCCAAAGAACCTCGCGGCGGGCTATATACATAACGGAGGCCAATTTTATGAGCTCATAGCCGATGTGCGCAAACAGTGGGTGATAGACAGGATTGTGGAAAAGTGCATAGAGGATGTCAGGAAAACAGAGAGAAAAGACAGAGGCTTTGTTTTCGGAGGAGTGGGATGGGATATTCCAGGACTGGCGTTTCCCGGAGTGGATCTTCCTGCAAAGTATAACGGTGAGCCTCCCAAGATCGAAGGCATGCATTACGACTATGACACCTTCGTTGAAGGACGGGCGGCATATTTCAAGACGCTGTTCAGAGAGTTAAGGAAAATATGGCCGGGTGCCAGGTTCATTTTCGAGCCTACCAGCATATATTCCCACTGGTTAAAGGATGTCGAGAATCGTCCGGACGCAAAGGAACTCATGCCAGATCTCCTGATACAGGAAGGTTCCGGCATGGGAGGCGGTGACATTCAGTTTGTCAATGACAAGAACATTTTCAACTCCCCGCTTCTCAAAGGAATGCCGGAAGCCAGGCTGCGTTCCATGTTGGGCTGCACCACTCCTGACGTGTGGAGGGAAGACCGCAACAGGATCATCGCGGGGAACGCGGCCGCGGTAGGTTCGACATTCTTCTGGAAATCGCGTTTCGGAGGCACGGGAGACATGCCAAGCTACCAAAGCATCAGGGAAGTGCCTGACAGGCTGAAGCTTATCAGGATCGTTTCAATCTGGGAGAACAAGAATGCCACACCGCTTGAGCAGCGCAACTGGGATTCCACAACAGGCATTTACACATCTCCTACAGCATATCTCTCGCCTGACGGCTATGCGGCGGTGCAGTACGAGACAGGACGAATCTTCGTCGTCTTCAACAAGGCTGACGGGAAGATCGTGTTCCCTCCCGCTGTCGGCAAGCGTGTCTTCGACACAGACGACATGTTCATCGAATGGGGCGAGGTCAATGACATCGAAGTGTCCCCGGATGGTGTGATGACATTGAGGAATCCTAAGGGAGTAGGAGAAGGGTATATTCTTAAGTAATCAAATAATAACAATAGAAAATGAAAAGATTCAGCATTGCAGGCAGGAGCTTGGGAATGGCAGTCGTTGCCTTGGCGCTATTGGCAGGGTCGTGCAGCCCCTCGGCCGAGGATGACAAGGAAGTGGCCGGCTACTTCGAAATGTCGGAAGAAAGCACAAAGCAGTTTGAAGACGGTGTCGATGTGGACTACAACCATAAGACCGTGACATTCAACTTCAAGACAAATTACAGTTGGAAAGCCTCCGTAGTCTATCTGTCGGAAGATGAAGGCTGGTGTTCTGTCCGTCCTGCGGAGGAACAATCCGACGGGGAGACTAGCTTTGATCTGGTCATCGACCAGAACGATGGCCAAACGGCGCGTGAGGCTACCCTGAAACTCACCGCCGGTGAGTACAGCGGGACAATGAGCATCAAGCAGGCTTCAAGCATATTCTTCGAAGTCTCGTCCGAGGAAGACTTGTCCAAATACCCTGCTGCCGGAGGTATGATCCAGATCATGGTGCACACCAACGTCAAGTACACCCAGTCTGTGAGCGCAGCGGGCAAGGATTGGATAAAGCATGCCGAGACAAAAGCCGATGAGGCGGATCCGTATACCTTTATTGAGGTCTATAAGGTTTACGAATATGACAACGAGGAGACACCACGCTCGGCGACCATAAAGTTCAAGGGCGAAGGAGTCCGCGGTGAGAAGTCCATGGTGATCAACCAGAAGAACAAGCCGAACCCTTACCTTATCGCCGATCCGGGAGGAAAGTCCTGGCTGTTGCTTGACATGGAGACCGAAGGCCTTATCCCTGCCTATGGTGATAATCAAAGCGCTGCCGACTATCCGTTCAGACCGGAGGGAATACTCGCGAACAAAGGCGTTGTCTCATCTATTGTGGACAACCCTAATCCAAGCGGAGTGAACACCTCCGGCAAATGTGTGGTCTGGAATTATCCTGTGGACGGCTACGGCGGCTACAACCAATGGTGGGAAGGCGGATTCGCCGTGTCGGACAATACCAAATACATAGATCTTTCCCGTTGGGACCGCATGTCATTCGATGTTTACTATGAGTCTGACGTAGCCGATGTCGAAGGCATCTATGAGTACCGCTTCTATCTGGGAACGAAAAACGGTGACACCAAGGTTGAAATCGGTTCGCAGGACCTTCGTAAAGGCCAGTGGCACAAGATAACGGTGTATTTCAAGGATCTGGACTTCGGTGGCAAGGACCGGAGCATCTTGGAGCAAGGCCAGTCATTCCGCACCCTGTTCAACTGGTGGAACTGGAAAGAGGACAAGCAGAGGATTTACCTTGACAATTTCACCCTTGAGCGCGACATAGACCTTGGAGAACAGTAATAGGAAATGAACAGGTTACTACTCATAATCATGTCCCTCGGCCTTGCCGTCACCGCGCCGGCGCAGGAGGTCAAGGAAATTGACATCCTTCCCGGCGAGAAATGGTGGGGCGGGGCGAGCGGATTTGGAGAGAAGATGCCGTTCGGCGAGATAGACGCGGACCTGCAGCGGCAGAACTTCAACAGCCAGACCACGCCGCTGCTCGTGTCGAGCAAGGGACGCTACGTCTGGTGCGACGGCCCGTTCCGCTTCCGGGTGAACAGCGGAAAGCTCCGTGTTGACGCCGCAAGGGGAAAGGTCGAGCTTGCCTCGGCTGGAAGCACATTGAGGGACGCCTATCTTGTAGCCTCAAAGAAGCACTTCGCTCCTGACGGCAAGCTGCCGCCTGAACTGTTCTTCTCCAGGCCGCAGTACAACACCTGGATAGAGCTGATGTACGACCAGAACCAGGCGGAAATCATTGAATATGCAAGGGGCATTGTCGGCAACGGCTTTCCCGCCGGCATACTGATGATCGACGACAACTGGCAGAAGGACTACGGCAACTTTGAGTTCCGCCCGGATCGGTTTCCCGATCCCAAAGGGATGGTGGACGAGCTCCACGCCATGGGCTTCAAGGTGATGCTGTGGGTCAGTCCGTTCGTGTCCGCTGACAGTGAGGAATACAGGTCCCTGATGGAGAAGGGCTTCCTGACCAAAAGGAAAGGCAGCGGCTTGCCGGCGATCCACGACTGGTGGAACGGTGCGAGCGCATGCTATGACCTTAGCAACCCTGAGGCTCGCGCACATCTGCGGGACATCCTTAAGAAAATGCAGCGGGACTACGGCATCGACGGCTTCAAGTTCGACGCCGGTGACCCGGACCAGTATCAGGAGGACAAAATCGATGTCTTTGACGGCAAGTCCTATGACGATGACCAGACCTTGCTCTGGTCAAGGTTCGGCCTTGATTTCCCTTACAATGAATTCCGGGCTTCATGGAAGGCCGGCGGCTTGCCTCTGGTGCAGCGCCTGGGGGACAAGAAATACTCGTGGGACGGGGTCGCGAGCCTCGTGCCTTCGATGATAGCCTCAGGCCTTCTCGGCTACGCCTACACCTGCCCGGACATGATCGGCGGCGGGGAGTACGGCAGCTTCCTTGGCGTCGACCCGAAGGAATTCGACCAGTCACTGATCGTCCGTTCCTGCCAGATACACTCGATGATGCCGATGATGCAGTTCTCCGTGGCTCCATGGAGAATCCTCGACAAGGAGAATCTCGAAACGTGCGTCAAGTATGCCAAATGGCATGAGCGGCTCGGAGATTACATACTCTCCCAAGCCAGAAACGCGGCCGCCACGGGAGAGCCGATAGTGCGGCACATGGAATATTCCTTTCCGGGCCAGGGCTTCGAGGAATGCAACGACCAGTACATGCTGGGAGACAGGTATCTAGTCGCCCCGGTCATGTCGGCGGAGAACACCCGCACGGTCAAGCTCCCCGAAGGCGGATGGCGCGACGACGAGGGGAAAGTCTACAAGGGAGGAAAAACCTACACCATCGACGTGCCTCTTTCCCGGCTTCCTTGGTTCGAGCCTGTTGACAGAAAAGTCTCGGAAAACAAGCACGCCGCATTCCTTCCCGCACAGACATGGACGGACACGGAGGGGAAAATCATCAATGCCCACGGCGCCGGCCTGCTGTTCCATAAAGGAAAGTACTACATGTACGGTGAGCACAAGAACCAGAGCGGACTGGCCCTTGACGGAGTACATTGCTACTCCTCCACAGACCTTTACAATTGGAAGGACGAAGGACTCGCGCTGAAGGTGGATCCGGACGGCTCAGGCAGCGACATAGAGTCCGGCTGCATACTGGAACGCCCCAAGGTCATCCATAACCCCAAGACTGACAAATACGTCATGTGGTTTCACCTTGAGCTCAAAGGTCAGGCCTACATCGCGGCAAGATACGGAGTCGCAATCGCTGACAACCCCGTCGGCCCGTTCAAGTTCCTGCGCTCCGGGAGGGTGAATCCCGGCAAATGGGCGCTCAACGTGACCGAATGGCAAAAGGAGCAGGATTGGAGCGATCCCGTGTTCTGGGTCGAGAACACAGACCTTTACAACGAGAGCATAAGACAGGGAATGCTGTTCAAAAGAGACTTCTCCGGAGGGCAGATGGCTCGTGACCAGACCGTATTCGTTGATGATGACGGCAAGGCCTATCACATCTACGCCTCTGAGGAGAACTACACCCTGCAGATAGCGGAGCTGACAGATGACTACACCGCCCACACGGGAAAATATTCAAGGGTATTCGCCGGCAGGTCAATGGAAGCACCCGCCATATTCAAGAAAGACGGCAAATATTATCTGATGATGTCAGGCTGTTCGGGTTGGGCTCCCAATGCCGCGAGGACAGCTGTCGCCGACAACATTTTCGGCCCGTGGAAAGAACTCGGCAATCCTTGCGAGGGAGAGGGCGCGGAGTTGACTTACCGCTCCCAGAGCACCTACATCCTAAAGCTTCAGGAGACAAAGGACATCAAGCTCTCTGGCAAGGAACTGTACATCTACGTGGGTGACAGATGGAATCCGGACGACCTGCTCGACTCCCGCTACATCTGGCTTCCGATACGCTTTGACGACGGGCGCTTCCTTGTGGAATGGAAGGATGCCTGGAGGTATTGATCGGCTTGGCTCAGAATGGGGAATTCATCCCATGTTGCGGATTAATTGAATCAAGAAGATGATAATGGAGAAGGCGCTCGTTGATTCGCTTGAGAGAGAATGGGATGTCGTCAGGTAGACGGAGAGTTCAGGCCTGCTCTCTACCGCGAAGATTTTATTAACACAAATACTACAGTTATATTATGTCTAAAGAACTATCCAGAAGATCATTTATGAAAGTCGGAGCCGCGGCCGCGGCCGGTATCGCTGTCGCTCCGAATGTCCTTTTTGCCGGCAATCCGGAAAAAGCAAACAAAAAGAAGCAGCCTAAGCCCCTTGACAGAAAGCTCAAGATTATCGCTGTCGGCATCGGTGGCAGGGGAGCAAGCGTGCTACAAGCCCTTGAGACAGAGGATATCATCGGACTGTGCGATGTTGATTGGAAATATGCCGACCACGTCTTCAATCGCTATCCGAAGGCCAAGAGGTACAACGACTACCGCGTGATGTTCAAGGAACTGCTCCCGGAATGTGACGCTGTCATGTGCGCTACCGCTGACCACACCCACGCGGTCATCTGTGCCGAGGCTCTGGCGGCCGGCAAGCATGTCTACTGCGAGAAGCCCCTCACCCACACCGTGTATGAGTCCAGGCTTCTGACCCGGCTTGCAGCCAAGGCCGGAGTGGCCACTCAGATGGGCAACCAGGGAGCGTCCAATGAGGGCTTGAGACTTGCCTGCGAGTGGATCTGGAACGGTGAGATCGGAGAGGTGACCAAGGTTGACGCCTTCACAGACCGCCCTATCTGGCCGCAGGGTCTCGAGCGCCCTGCCGAGAAGATGAACGTGCCTTCCACACTCAACTGGGATGCTTTCATAGGTCCGGCCCCGATGCGCCCGTACCATCAGATCTACACTCCGTGGAACTTCCGCGGCTGGTGGGACTTCGGCACCGGTGCCCTCGGTGACATGGCCTGCCACATTCTCCACGCCCCGTTCAAGGCTCTGAACCTTGGTTATCCTATCCACGTTCAGGGCTCTTCAACCAAGCTTCTCAGCGAGTCCTGCCCTTCCGCGCAGCACGTGAAGTACATCTTCCCAGCCCGCGACAACATGCCTAAGGTCGCGATGCCAGAGGTCGAGCTGAACTGGTACGACGGCGGCCTTCTCCCGGACAGACCGGAAGGACTTCCTGCGGGAGTGGACATGAATTACTGGGGTGGCGCCGTGATTTTCCACGGCACAAAGGACACGCTCATCTGCGGCTGCTACGGAACCCGCCCATACCTTGTTTCAGGAAGGGTCCCCGATGCTCCCAAGCTTCTTCGCCGGGTCCCTGCCATAAGCGAGGACTTCACTGTCAACCACGTCCAGGACTGGGTTCGTGCCTGCAAGGAAGACCCTTCTGTCCGCGTGCCTTCGGCTTCCGACTTCAGCGAGGCCGGACCGTTCAACGAGATGGTTGTGATGGGAGTGCTTGCCATCCGTCTTCAGGGGCTCAACCAGATCCTCGACTGGGACGGAAAGAACATGAGGTTCACGAACATTCCTGCCGACGCGACAGTGAAATCTATGGTCAAGGACAGGTTCTCGATCCATGATGGCCACCCGACTTTCGAGAACACCTACACCGATCCGGTCAACGCGAACCAGTTCGCCGCCGAGTTGATCAGGCACACCTACCAGAACGGCTACGAGCTCCCGCCGATGCCGGAGCTATAATAGAAATCATGAACCAGGCCGGAAGGGAACGCCCCACCGGTCTGGCTGATCTACTTATATAACAAACATTTTAAAATCTAACACACATGAAAAAAAACAAGTTAAACTACAGCGCTCCGCAGGTGACGGTTATCGCACTTTGCGTTGAGAAAGGTATTTGCAATGACAGTCCCTACAGCGTTGATGGGTTCGACTATTACGAAGGCACGGAAAGTTGGGAGTAATCTTCCGTAAAACTAAATTTCTTAAAAGCACGATCATGAAAAGATTTTTCTATTCGACAATAGCCATCGCGATGATTTCGTCCGCGTTTGTGGCTTGTCAGAAAGAACAGCCTTCCGCAGAACCCGAAAATCCTGTAGTTGAAGCGAAGCCGTTCTCCGTAACTGTAAACGACCCGTTCTCCGCATCCGACCCACAGACCAAGGTGACGCTCGCTGACGGAGAGAAAATGTCGTGGGAGCAAGGGGACGAGAACCTTTTCCGCATGGTTGTCGGTACAAAGGCTGACAACGGTGAGGTTCTCTATGCAAAAAGCATGACAATAAATCAAGACGGAACCGCAACATTCACGTTCGAAAAAGCTCCGGCAGAAAACGCGACCGTCTCGTTCTTCTATGGAAATAAGGATTATGGGGACCTCGCTTACTGTTTTGAAGGTGAACAGAAACAAGACAAACTCGGAGAAATCAATTCGAAGAGTTTGTTTCTCAAAGCAGTGAATGTCACGGATAAAACAAAACTGACGATGAGTCTTGCAGGCAACATCCGGCGTTTCTACATCTATTCCCAAACCGGAAAATACTCCAGCGAAAAAGTTCAATCAATCACGATGACTTCAACAGTCAGTTGGGAAACCATAGCCGGTAAGATCACATATGACTATTTTGGAGTAACAACGGGGAACGTAAGTGAGTACGACAAAAGTACTGTAAAAGTGTCGGTTAGCAATCCGTCAGAAATTGTAGCGAAAACTAAGGATGAAACAAAAGGGAAAGGAATCTATCTGTTTGCTCTTCCATTATCAAGAGAAGATTCGGGGGTTAATTATGTTATAGCAACTGACAAGGCCGAGTATTTCCTTGACTCAAAAAAACTTAATTTTAAAGAAGGAGAAGTTACAAATCTGAATGTAAATTTGGAAAGTAATTCAGTGTCTCGTCAGGAATTAGGTTCTACTGCTGATAAAGTAAGTTACAAATGTTATTTCCCGAATGCTGAAAAAGTAGGTGCTTCATCCGTGACAAACTTTACTCTAGGTTGGTGCACGGCAGAGATTGACGGTAAGGAAGTTAAGAATGGAGCGGAGTTCTATTCCGATGAAGTTGTATCTTTTGTGTACAAGGACGATAAAGGAAATAATGTGAATTGGATTACCTGCAAGCACAAAGTGGGAGATGACGGTGAACCAACAAATGAAGTTCTATATACTTGTGATGCCAATGAAACAGGATCCTCTCGTACGGTAATCATAACAGCGACATACAAGCCGAAAGGCAACTACATTGTTATTCCACCTTCGTCCGCAGTGGTGACCGTGAAAGTAACCCAGCCGGCACAATAAACGACAACTCAGCAGTAATTTGCTGGTTAATCCAAAATCAAAAGTCTCCGGAAGCCGTTCTCCGCGCTTCCAGGGACTTTTGTAATCTAAGATATTTGTACCTTTGCAGGCTAAAAGTGCGGTTATCCGCAAAAATATCCTTTAGAAGTCTTCACTCGCCATTCTTCCTCATCGCTGTCTTCTTTGCCGTCTCCGTTTTATCGGATGTCCCAATCTACCTAATCTCGTCCATCCGGTAGAGACTGTGACCCTTAATCTGCACTACAATCAGGTGCAACGCGGCCTTCCCGGCAAGAGCCCTGACTGCCTTGCCCTCACCATAGCCACGTATCTGCTCCACGGCCTCGTCCCACTGCTTCGCTGCCGCCTCCTCGGTCGCGTCCGGCTTGAGGTACTTCAGTTCGACGATGTAGGCGTGTGCTGTCGTGGCGCAGCGGTGGAAGTCCGGCATGAGGAAGAAGTCGCAGTAGCCGTGGCTGAGTTCCACTTCCGGGTTCGTGAGGTAGTAGGGGTCGAGGCTGAAATAGGCAGTCATGAAGCCCTGGATGTTCCTCTCTCCCTCGATGAGGCTGCGGACGGAGGTGGTGTCGTGGTACTGCCGGCAGATGTATTCCATCATCGGTCGCCAATCGCCGTCGAGGGCCGCGGAGTCGAAGGTCTCGGACAGTTTTGACATATTGACCTGAAGTATCTTGTTGTATTCGATGACGAGGTACTCGTAGAACTGCCTGCGGACGTTGTTGTTCGGAATACTCAGAATGGTGTTCACCCCGCGTGTCCCGCTGATTGTGAGCAGCCCGTAGTAGTAGAGCAGGCTCTTGAACATGTCCGGCTCAATCAGCCTGTGTGCCGGGAACGAGGGCTGCACCCCGCCGAGGGTGAATCCGTTCTGCGCGACTTCAAGGAGCACGCTCTTGCGGTCGCCGTCCAGCTTGTCGAGCCGGATGAGCTTGTCGAGTTTGTTGTAGTCGGTGGCGGTGTTGCGGTCGAGCATGTCCCTAGGGGCCTTACTGCGGTTGATGTAGTGGCGGAGATAGTAGCTGACCATGTCGGTGTTGTACATCTTCGGATCGGTGTCAAGAGCTTCCACAGAAAAGCAGTATCCGTCATACCAAGGCTTCATCTCTGCAATCAGTGCGTTCTCGTCGGCATGCAGCGCGCCCACGCCCTGATAGTACCGTATCATCTCCCTGACCTCCGTCTCGCTGAACCCTAGCATCATGTTGAACTCCAGATCGAGGGTGAGGGAGGTGGCGATGTTGTATCCGCTGGTGACGTCGTCCATGGTGACGGGGCTCACGCCCATCATTAGTATGCGGTCGAACATCCCCTTGTACTGCTTGAAAACGCTCCGGTAGAAGCCCTCGGCGTGAGTCATGGCATGATAGACCTGTTCGCCCTTGACATTGAGCACCACATTCGTGAAGTTGTCGTACTCGTCGACGATGAGATAGAGTTTCCTCTTCATCCTCTTGGCATAGAGGTCGATTACGTTCAACTTGCCGACAAAGGTTTTCTGTTTAAGCACTTCGGAGAGATATTCCGGTGGATAGAACGCCTCGTACCTCCTCGCGAAGTCCTCCGCCACGGCACTGCAATAGACATCGAAGCTCTGAGACAGCGTCTCGATATCCCCGCCGACCCTCGAAAAGTCCAGGTACAGCACCTGGAACTCTCCCATAAGCGGAGTCGGGTTCTTCTCAATCCAGAGTCCGGAGAACAGACTGACGAAATTGTCCTTTTCCAGAATGTCGTAGTAGCACCTCATCATGGACAGGAACAGGCTCTTCCCGAAACGCCTCGGTCTGATGAGGAACAGAAAATGCCCCGCTGCTTCCATTTTAGGAAGATACTCTGTCTTGTCCGCGTAGTAAAGATTTTCCCTGCGCACCTGCGCGAAGTCGGAAATCCCGTAAGGTATGAGCTTGTACGATGCCATAGCACTAAAAATAACAAACGATGGCAAAAATACGAAAATTCGGCTATATTGCAACGAATCCGAAACCATCTCGGCTTTATAACAAGAACCTGGCAATCTCTTTCTTCTTCTGCGTCCTCCAGAAATAGTGCTTTCTGGAAAATCTAAGCTCGTTCCGTTGTTTTTTTGCGATTTCTCTTCCCGCATATTTCCATAAGCTGCGAAACTGAGCAATACCCGGTAGGCATTATGGTGACTAATTCTGAAATAAGTGAAGAACTGAGGATTCTAAATAACGGATTCTAAATTCTAAATAAAAGTATCTTTATGGCGTTTACAAGTAAAAACACTACCTTTGTACCCTTTGCTTGTTTGCTTACGTTGCTTATCCACGAAATTGCAGCGCGCTCACGCAAAGCGGACAAGATTCGGGCACAGAAACGTGCCCGGCCTTTATACACCGGACGATGAATATGTATGTCGAGGTCTTTGTCTCCGCGCCAGGATCTCCGGTTCTGGACAAACCAAAGGTGGAGCTCAAGGCCTTTGCAAAGACTGGACTTCTCGCTCCTGGAGAGTCGGAGGTGGTCACGATGGGAATTGCCGTGAGGGATCTCGCTTCGTTTGATGAGGCGGCTTCGCTATGGCGCGCCGATGCGGGGAAATATGTGGCAAGGTTCAGCCGCGATGCGGACACTGAGATTTGTTCATGCAATTTCCGCCTCAAAAGGAAGTATGAGGAGAAATGCGGCCGTATACTTGGAAGGCAGCGCTGACTCATCAGCGCCCGCATCATCGCTCTTGGTTTTCCAAACGTTTGGATTCTTGGTGATGGAATCAGTGTGAAATGGTATCTTTTGTGTACAAGGACGACAAAGGAAAGGTACGTTTAGTATTTTAGAGGATCAAAAGCAGGCGATTTCGCTCCTGTTGAAGGCAAAATAGCACACAACGGCAGCATTTTCGAGAGATAATGATGCCGTCGTTGTCGTTGAAGTCTATCGCAGGCCCTGCTATCAGCAAATATGCTTGCCCCGGAGAATCACCATGCTGATGAACGGGGTCTGGTGACAGTACGGGATGAAGGCGAGGGACGGGACGGGGTTCGTGACGATCAGGTTGGCGAGTTTGCCGACGGTGACCGAGCCCAAATCCTCCGCGACGCCCATCGCGTAGGCGGAGTTCAGGGTGCAGGCATTGAAGGACTGGACCGGGGTGAGGCGCATTCTGATGCAGCCGAGGGCCATCACGAAACGCATGTCACCGGAAGGGGAGGAGCCGGGGTTGTAGTCCGAGGCCAGAGCCAGTCCGAGACCCGCGCTGACATATTCCTTGGCCCTGCCGTAGGGGATTCCGAGGAAAAATGAAGATCCGGGGAGCATCGTAGGCATTGTGCGTGAGTCCCTTAGCGCCTCGATCTCCGCGTCGGTGGTGCGCTCAAGATGATCGACCGAAAGGGCGTTGTGCCTCACGGCCACCTGCACGCCGCCCGAACAGGCCAACTCGTTGGCGTGGATTTTCGGGATGAGGCCGTAACGCTCACCGGCTGTGAGTATGCGGTCCGTCTCGTCAACGGTAAAGAAGCCCTCGTCGCAGAACACATCGACATATTCGGCAAGCCCTTCGGCGGCGACGGTGGGGATCATCTCCTCGCAGACCAGGTTGACATATTCATTCTGCCGGCCTTTGAAGGCTCTGCCGACGGCGTGCGCCCCGAGGAATGTCGCCTTGATGGTGGCGGGAGACTCGCTCTTGATGCGGCGGATCACCCGAAGCATCTTCAGCTCGTCCTCTGTCGTGAGACCGTAGCCGCTCTTGATCTCGATCGCACCGGTTCCCTTGGCGATCATCTCCCGGACGCGGGCCATTGTCTGTGAATATAATTCCTCTTCGCCCGTGCGGTGGAGCAGGTCGGCGGAGTTGAGGATTCCGCCTCCGCGTGCGGCTATCTCCTCATAGCTCAGGCCGTTGATCTTGTCGATGAACTCCCGCTCACGGGTTCCGGCATAGCAGATGTGGGTGTGGGAGTCGCAGAAAGCCGGCATCACCATACCGCCCTCAGCGTCAATCACTTCATCCTGTGGCCCTGACGTGGGACACTCCGACATATTCCCGAATCCGGAGATCCTTTCGCCCTCGACCGTGAGATAGGCGTCCTTCAACGAACCGACCTCGTCCATTTCGGCGCCCCGCTTGCGCGGGACACCTTCGGGAACGATTCCTATGAGTTCGCCTATGTTGGTGATTATGGTCATCTTATGAATTCGATGGATTTCTGGATGAGCGGATGCATGTAGACATCATCTCTGATGAACGGCACGACCTTGCGGTAGTCATTGAATATCCCCTCGATGGTCTCGGAGGACTTGTTGCCAGCTGTCTGGTGTCTGAAATCGAGAGCCTGAGCCGCGTTGAACAGCTCTATGGCAAGGACCTCCTCGCAGTTGTCAATCACGCGCACAAGTTTCGTGGCGGCGTTCGATCCCATGCTCACGTGATCCTCCTGACCCTGTGAGGACGGGATTGAGTCCACGGACGCCGGCCAGCAGAGGCCCTTGTTCTGGCTCACGATCGAGGCCGCCGTGTATTGCGGGATCATGAATCCGCTGTTGAGGCCAGGAGTAGCCACCAAGAATTTCGGCAGGCCGCGCTGACCGGAAATCAGACGGTATATTCTTCTCTCCGAGATGTTTGCAAGTTCGGACATCGCGATCGCCAGCGTGTCCATCGGGATGGCGATAGGCTCCCCGTGGAAGTTGCCGGCGGAGATGATCATGTCCTCGTCAGGGAATACGTTCGGGTTGTCAGTCGCGCTGTTGATCTCGTTCTCGATCACCGACTCCACGTAGCGGATGTTGTCCTTGACCGCCCCGTGAACCTGCGGGATGCAGCGGAATGAATATGGGTCCTGGACGTGCTCCTTGTGGTTCTTGATCAGCTCACTGTCCTCAAGCAAGGACATGAATCTGGCCGCCGTGTCGATCTGTCCCTTGTGCGGGCGGAGCTTGTGCGTAAGAGGCAGGAACGGCTCGATTCGCCCATCATAGGCTTCAAGGGACATCGCCCCGATCCTGTCCGCCCACTCCGAAAGCCTGTGGCACTGGATCAGAGACCAGATGGCGTGCGCGCTCATGAACTGAGTTCCGTTAAGAAGCGCGAGACCCTCCTTGGACTGAAGGCTGATCGGCTTCCAGCCCATCTCGTCCCAGACCTCCTTGCTCGGCCTGACCTTGCCCTTGTAGAGAACCTCTCCGAGTCCGATCAGCGGAAGGCTGAGGTGGGCGAGGGGAGCGAGGTCTCCGGACGCGCCCAGAGATCCCTGCTGATAGACAACCGGCAGGATGTCGTTGTTGAACATGTCCAGAAGCCTCTGGACTGTAACTAGTTGCGCTCCTGAATGCCCGTAGGACAGGGACTGCGCCTTCAGCAAAAGCATCAGCCTCACGATCTGCGGGCGTACAGTCTCGCCGGTTCCGCAGGCGTGGGACATCACCAGATTGTGCTGAAGCTGGGAAAGCTGGTCGGCAGGGATGGTGACGTTGCACAGCGAGCCGAAGCCCGTGGTGACACCATAGACCGGGCGGCCTATGTCCTCCATCTTGCTGTCCAAGTACTTACGGCATTTCTCGATGGCCGCCACGGCCTCAGGGCCGAGCTCGACCCTTTCGTGGTTCTCAAGTATCGCTTTCAGCCTCTCGAGGCTGAGATGTTCGTGTGAGATGATGTGTGTCATAGTTCTTCAATCGCTTTTCTGACAATGTTTTCGTCCGCAATGTTCGGTACCGTCACCTTGAGCTCAGGGGTGCGGCCCATTTCCCTGAGGATGGCGTGCTCCGCGCCCTCGTTGCGCGCCCAGCTGCGGCGGGCTATTCCGTTGTTCACGTCCCAGAACAGCATCTGGGTGATGTGCCTGTCAGAATCCGCCGATCCGTCGATCACCATTCCGAAACCTCCGTTGATGACCTCGCCCCAGCCGACTCCGCCTCCGTTGTGGATCGAGACCCATGTGGCCCCGCGGAAAGAGTCGCCGATGACATTCTGGACGGCCATGTCAGCGGTGAACCTCGAACCGTCGTAGATGTTGGAGGTCTCGCGGAACGGCGAATCGGTTCCGGACACATCGTGATGGTCGCGGCCCAGCACGATCGGAGCTGAGATCCCACCCTTGCGGATGGCCTCGTTGAAGGCGAGGGCGATCTTGGTCCGGCCCTCGCAGTCAGCGTAGAGGATGCGCGCCTGCGAGCCTACCACGAGATTGTTCCTGCCTGCCTCCTCTATCCAATGAATATTGTCGTTCAGCTGCCCCTGAATCTCCTCCGGAGCCGTCTCAAGCTCCTTTTTAAGAATATTCACGGCTATCTCGTCGGACTTTGCGAGGTCTTCCGGCCTCTCGCTCATGCACACCCAGCGGAACGGGCCGAAACCGTAGTCGAAATAGAGCGGCCCCATGATGTCCTGGACGTAGGACGGATAGCGGAACGAGCCGTCGGCCTTGAGTATGTCCGCTCCCGCTCTGGAGGATTCCAGCAGGAAGGCGTTGCCGTAGTCAAAGAAGTACATTCCCTTGGCTGACAGCTTGTTGATCGCGGCGACGTGCCTTCTCAACGACACGCGGACCGCCTCGCGGAACTTCTCCGGCTCCTCGGACATCATCCTGACGGACTCCTCGAATGACAGCCCGGCAGGGTAGTAGCCGCCCGCCCACGGATTGTGGAGCGAAGTCTGGTCCGAGCCAAGATCCACGGGAATGTTCTCGGCCGCGAGCCTCTCCCATAGGTCCACGACATTGCCCACATAGGCCAGCGAGACGGTCTCCTTGCCTTCCATCGCCTTGCGGATGCGAGGGATGAGCTCGTCCAGATTCTCGTGCAGCTCATCGACCCAGCCCTGGTCGTAGCGCTTGCGTGCCGCCAGCGGGTTGATCTCGGCGGTGACGCTCACGACTCCTGCGATGTTGCCGGCCTTTGGCTGCGCTCCCGACATTCCGCCGAGTCCCGCTGTCACGAATAGCATCCCCTTCATGTTCTCCCTCGTCCCGGCGATGCCTCTGGCTTTCAGTTGCTTGCGGGCCGCGTTCATCACCGTGATCGTCGTTCCGTGCACGATTCCCTGAGGACCGATGTACATGTACGATCCGGCTGTCATCTGGCCGTACTGCGACACTCCCAGCGCGTTGAATCTTTCCCAGTCATCCTGCTTCGAATAGTTCGGGATGACCATTCCGTTGGTCACCACGACCCTCGGAGCGTCCTTGTGGCTCGGGAAGAGTCCCATCGGATGGCCGGAGTACATCGAAAGCGTCTGCTCATCGGTCATCTCGGCCAAATACTTCATTGTCAGCCTGTACTGCGCCCAGTTCTGGAATATCGCCCCGTTGCCTCCGTAGATGATCAACTCGTGCGGATGCTGCGCCACCCTCGGATCCAGATTGTTCTGGATCATCGCCATGATGGCCGCCGCCTGACGGCTCCTGCAAGGATATTCATCAATAGGTCTGGCGTAGATGTCGTAGGACGGGCGGAAGCGGTACATGTAGATGCGTCCGTAGTCCTTCAGCTCCTGTGCGAACTCCGGCGCCAGTTCGGCGTGGAACCTGGCCGGGAAATATCTCAGCGCGTTCTTCAGCGCCAGCACCTTTTCCTCTGGTGTGAGGATGTCCTTGCGCTTCGGAGCGTGGTTTATGGTCTTGTCGTAAGGCTTCGGCTCCGGGAGCCTGTCCTGCGGGATGCCGGCGAGAATCTCTTCCTGAAACTTATCCATTGATCTTCGAGTTTACGATGTCCAGAATCTCCTTTTCTTCTTGCACGGCTTTGGCAGCGATCTCGTCGGCCTCGGCTACCAGTTCGGCGGACTTGGCCTTGTCGTTCAGGGAGGCCGCGTTGATCTTCACGTTGAGCTGCGCACCGAGAACCGCGCTTCGTGCGGCCAGCGCGCCGACTCCCGCGTCGGAGACGGAATTCGGATTACCGATCTCTGCCATCGCCCTTACAATCTCGAAGGCCTTGAACGATGCCTTCATCGTGCGAAGAGGCACCTGTGTGGCGTAAAGTGTGGCCTTCTCGATGGCCTGCGCGCGTGCGGCCTTCTCTTCTTCCGTGCCTTTAGGAAGTCCGAAAGCCGCCATGATCTTGTCGAACGCCGCCGTGTCCTCATCCACAAGACCCACAAGCTCCCGCATCACCGCGTGTCCCTTCACGGCCCAGTCCGAGAACTCCTTCCAGCGGTCATCCCAGCCTCTCTTGTGGGCGGAGAGATTGGCGACCATCGTGCCGAGAGCCGCCCCGAGAGCGCCCATGTAAGCTGAGATCGAGCCTCCGCCAGGGGCAGGGGACTCTGACGCCGTCTCCTCCGCGAATCCCTTGAGCGTCATTCTGATGAGTCTTTCCTTGACGGCGAGTTGCTCAGGGTCTTCCATAAGATATTCAATGACTTTCTCGTGCGGGTTGAACGGCTTGAGGTCATCGAGGCTCATTGACTTGACCGCTATCTTCATGATCTCGTCCTCGGAGATTCCAAGGGAGCGTTCCTGCCTCTCAAGGTAGAACTTTCCGGCCTCCATCAGAACCCGTTTCGGCACAAGTCCCACGATCTCGGCTCCGGTGACTTTCAGACCTCTGGCCGCCGCCGCCCTGGAGACCTCCTCGTAGGCCACGTGCAGAGGAGTCGCCTTGATGTTCGTGATGTTCATCGAAACCTGCGCGATGCCATATTCATCAATGTACCAGCCGATCGCCTTGCATCCCTTGAGCGTGCCCGGCTGCCAGCGGTCCTTGCCGTTCTCGTCCTTGAGCACCTTTCCGGTCAGGCTTCCGCCCTCGCGCATCTTGCGCCCTTTCTCGCGCACATCGAAGGCGACCGACATCGCGCGGCGGGTGGAGGTCGTGTTCAGATTATAGTTCACCGCCACGAGGAAGTCTCTGGCTCCCACGTTGATGGCCCCGCTCTTGGCCACTGTCTCGTTATATTCCTTAGGCCCGAAGTCCGGTGCCTTGGCGGGATCCGCTATCTTTTCCGGCAGGGCTTCATATTCCCCGGCCCTGCACACCGCAAGGTTCTTCCTCTCAGGCTTGAACGCCGCCGCCTCGTAGCAGTAGCAAGGGATTCCGAGCTCGTCGTAGATCCTCTTCGCAAGCCCGCGCGCCAGCTCTGCGCACTCCTCCAGAGTGATTCCGGCCACAGGCACGAGCGGCAGCACGTCGCATGCTCCAGAGCGGGGATGCGCCCCGTGGTGATGCCTCATGTCGATCACCTCTCCGGAGCACTTAACCCCTTGGAAAGCCGCCTCCAGCACCGCCTCAGGGCTTCCCACGAAGGTCACGACGGTCCTGTTGGTCGCCTCTCCCGGATCCACGTCAAGCACCTTGACACCCTCCTCGTTGCCATCGACGTTCACCTTGGCCGAAGCGATCGCCTTCACGATCTGGTCTATCACATTCCTGTCCCGTCCCTCGCTGAAATTGGGCACGCATTCTATAATCTTTGCCATAATGGTTGTGTGTTTTTAATTTGCGGCAATAAATTTATGAATATTTTCCCAATATCCATTGCAACCCCAAGGGAATCTTCCGATTCTCTTTGAAATGTGAATCTGAAAGCCTGAAAAACCTACTCCGCCTTCCGCCAGCGGATGTAGGACTCGTTGCGGTAGGAGCGGCGGTGCACGTTGAGACTGAACTCCACAACTCCACCTTCTTCAGGAATATACCAACCGTACGATGACGCGCTTCCGACAAGGTATATGGCGTTGTCCACTCCGAAGGCGGCGAGCGTGGCCGCGAAATCCTGCATGGTCATATCTTCCTGAGAGACGGTGATGAATATTTCGCCACCTTTCGAGCAGAGTGCCTTTCGTACCGTGGCGCTCTTGAGATTGTTATCGACAGGCACACCGTTGTCCACGAGAGGATATTGCATGAAGAAATAGCCCTCAGTCTCAACGGCCTTGTCGAAAAGATCCGTGCTTACAGAATAAATCATAAACCTGCAAGATAGGAAGTGGGAACACCCTTTTTTATGCGGGATTGTGGACGCGATACTTTACATAATCAAGTTGCGGATAATGTTAGAAAAATGTGTATATTTGCACAAAACACATTAGAAAAATGTGATAAACGTCCAATTTGCCCAATGAGTACAGAAATTAAACGAGACGTCATAAATGACTTGCTTCAGTGGAAGCAACGGCCGGACCGCAAGCCACTTATTATATGCGGAACCCGTCAGATCGGCAAGACCTGGGCTATGCGCAGATTCGGAGAGGAGAACTTCGA
>ERZ808242.166-NODE-166-length-51240-cov-8.061678_pt1 | contig 51240 bp, 44 predicted proteins | sample MGYA00521244_ERZ808242 | MGnify/ENA primary metagenome ERZ808242 (study PRJEB31516, sample SAMN03275573) | gut metagenome | biome: mammalia-associated habitat; material: feces | host: Papio cynocephalus | place: Kenya | collected 2012-07-27 ... | reverse complement strand
TCTTTTGATTATCTTTGGTGACTCCGGTGGGATTCAAACCCACGACCTTCAGAACTTTTTTCTATACCGATAGAAGTTACAGAAAAGCTCTTTTGATTATCTTTGGTGACTCCGGTGGGATTCAAACCCACGACCTTCAGAACCGGAATCTGACGCTCTATTCAGCTAAGCTACGGAGCCAAAGCGAGTGCAAAGATACTTTTATTTTGTCTTATTACAAAATTTATTGCTACTTTTGTAACCTAAAAAAATAAGAACAAGTTTTTTTGCCTAAACAAATATATGATTGAAACTATGAAATATAGAAGCCTGTACGCTGCGTTTATGCTTATTTTATTGTCTGCTTTATGCACGAATACAAGAGCTGAAGAAATAGATAAGGTAGCGGCAGGAACAACAATCAGCAGTAGGGATGTTGAACATGCCTGTATGGAAAAGTACTTTTATTCCGAACCTATCCCCGATGCCGTATTTGCAAGAATGAAGGGGAAATCGTATAAAAGCTACTGCACGGTAAAACGCCAGGATTTGAGATACGTCCGTGTACTGCATTATAATATAAGAGGAGAAATAAAGGTTGGCGAACTTGTATGCCACAAGAGTATCGCCGCCGACCTGGTGGATATTTTTCGTAATCTGTATAAGGTAAAATATCCCATAGAAAGAATGGTGTTGATAGACGATTACGGAGCCGACGACGAACGGGCGATGGAGGCAAACAACACGTCATGCTTCAATTTTCGCTATGTCTCCGGCACAAAAGTGCCGTCTAACCACAGCTGGGGCAAGGCGATAGATATCAATCCTCGTTATAATCCGTACGTCAGACGCGGACGAAACGGAAAGATACAAGTAAGTCCTCAGAACGGCAGACAATATGCCGACCGCTCAAAGGACTTCAAGTATAAGATAGACCGAAACGACCTATGCTACAAGGAATTCATACGCCACGGTTTTACATGGGGTGGAGGCTGGCGACGGGTAAAAGACTATCAGCATTTCGAAAAAAATAGGTAAAGTTATTTCTCCTCGTCTTCCCCTATCGGCATAAACTGCTCCACCTTGATACCATCAACGATACTGTCGGCAAGACTGATGTTCGGCACATGGATACTTGTACATCCCAAAGCCTCAGCCGCCGTCATATAAATCTCGGCAGCAGGGATGATAACATCAGCACGGTCAGTCTTCAGTCCGAACTGCTCGATGCGCTCCTCAATGCTCAGCGGCTTCAGTTTTTCGTATATATCCCGTATTTCACTTACGAGAATCTCCTTAGCGTCTTTCTTAGTATGAGTAAGCTTGAAGAGTTTGTTTATATTACCTCCGGAACCGATAAGATGAATATCGGGAATCTCCTTAGAGTATAGCGAGAGGTCAGTTTTCATCTCGTTGATAGCCGACTGCGATACTTTTCCGCTGAGCATTCTCAGCGTTCCGATGTTATACGATTTGCTGTGAGCCAGCAATCCGTTGTGGATAAGAGAAATCTCCGTGCTTCCGCCGCCCACGTCGATATAAGCAAAGTCGCCTACAACACATTCGCTGTTTTCTATCATATTGTTGCATAGCAGTCGAGCCTCCTCCTGACCTTTGATGATTTCCACCCTTATGCCAGTCTTCTTGTAGAGGCGCTTCAATACCTTATCCCCATTCTCGGCATCACGCATAGCCGAAGTAGCACAGGCACGATAGCTAATCACGTCATTAAGTCGCATGATATGCTTGAACGCTTTTAGCATTTCGCGCATCTTCTCCTCGCGTTCCTTCGAAATCTTGCCCAATGTGAATACATCCTTTCCCAGTCGCAGAGGAACACGCATATACATGACCCTTGAGATCTTTGGTTCCTCAATACTGTTTTTCCTGAAGAAATTTTTGATAAGCAGTCGTGCTCCGTTAGAACCTATGTCGATAGCCGCAACATTATAAGATATGTCAAAGCCTTTAATTTCAGAATCTTTTATTTCAATATTTTCTTTGTCTGTCATTTATTCAAAAATATTTTTTGCGTGAAAGAAATCAGTTTTCTTCAATCCCTTGCCGACAACGTTTTCTTCTGTATCTCCTCTTGCGAGCGGAAAGCCATTCCGTCTTCGCCCGTTTGCAATGGGTCGTTACCCTTGCCGTCAACAAGTCTGCCGTTGGTCGTGTCGGCAAGTCCATACTCAACGGTGCGCAGCAAATCGCGCTGCATGTCGAGATCATAGACAGGAGTGTACACCTCGATACGGTTGAGCAGATTGCGCGGCATCCAGTCAGCACTACCGATAAAGTATTTCGGCTGTCCGTTGTTGCATGTGATGATAATCCGCGAATGTTCCAGATAGCGGTCGATGATACCCACTATCTTTATGTTGTCGCTCACTCCCGGTATTCCAGGCACGAGCGAGCAGTTGCCCCTTACGAGCAGTTCTATCTTCACTCCAGCCTGAGAGGCTGCATAGAGTTTCTCCACCATATCACGCTCCGTGATATGGTTAATCTTCACCTTAATCCAAGCCTCCTTGCCAGCCTTGGCATTCTTAATCTCGTTATTCAAGAGCTGCAGCAATTTCGTCTTCATAGAGTTCGGCGATACGAGAAGTTCACGGAATCGAGGCTGCGAGAACGGACGGTTGATGAAGTCGAACACACGGTTTACCTCGCTAACGATATCCTTCCTTGCCGTCATCATCAGATAGTCGGTATATACCTTTGCGTTGCCTTCGTGGAAGTTACCGGTTCCTATACAGGCGATGCTTCCTTTCTTTGATTCTATATAGAGGAGCTTGGAGTGAACCTTCAGTCCTTCAACACCGAAAATAACGTTGATTCCCTCTTCCTGCATGCGCTTGCTCCATTTTATGTTGCTCTTCTCGTCGAAGCGTGCAAGCAGCTCCACTACTGCCGTTACTTTCTTGCCGTTGCGTGCGGCGCAGACAAGAGCCTTCACCACCTTTGAGTCTGAAGCCAAACGATACAGTGTAGTCTTTATCTCCTTCACGTCGGGATGTAACGCAGCCTCGCGGAGCACACGGATATACGAGTCGAACGAGTTGTATGGCACATGTATAAACCTGTCCTTCTCCCTAATCTGCTTCAGAATGCTCTCCTCCTTCAAGAACTCATCTTTCATTACATGTTCCCACTTCGGGTATTTCAGTTCCTTGTGTCCGAAGTCGGGGAATTTCATCAAATCCTTATGGTTCTGATATCTTCCGCTCGGCAGTGCAGCATCGAGGTGGTCCACATTGAGTCGCGCCATAATTTTCTTCTGCATATCCTTAGGCATCAGCTTGTCGTAGATAAGTCTGACGGGTTCTCCCTTCTTTCGGCTGTTCACTCCCTTGGCGATAAGCTGCAACACGCCGTAGTCGGAGTCGTTCTCCATTTCCATCTCGGCATCCTTGGTGAATTTAAACGAGTAAGCCTCGTATGTGCTCGCCTTGAAACCGATGAAAATAAGCGGCAGACAGAAGCGTACTACGTCGTCGAGATATATCGCATTCTGGCATCCGTTGCTTGGCGGAAGAACGAGGAAGCGTCCAAAATCGCTGTCGGGCACCTTTATGATAGCATAGTCCGTCTTCGGCTTCTTGCCGAAAGTTTCCTCCTTTTCAGTTTTCTTCACTATCAGATAGATGCGGTTGTCTTGCAGTTTCCCTATTTCTGATATGTTGTCGAGCCAAATAGGGTTTGTCGCTCCGTTCAGCTTGTCGTAATAGAAATCCTTGATAAACTTCTTCTGTTCCTCGTTCAGGTTGTTTTCGTTGAGCAGTTTGATGTTGTGCTCCTCCAGTTGTCCGAACACATGTGCGATGGTATCGGTATATTCCGTACTATATGTGGCATTCAGTTTATTTATCGTCTTAATGGTTTGCTTCAGTCTTTCCCTTTCCTTCTTGGCACTCTTGTCGGCAGACTCAAGCAGTCGGTTGAGTGATGCCATTCTGACGCGGAAAAACTCGTCGAGATTGTTTGAGTAAATACCGAGGAACGACAAGCGTTCGAGCAAGGGGATATTGTCTTTCTGAGCCTCTTTCAGAATACGGTGGTTAAAATACATCCAGCTCACATCGCGGTCGACATAAGCATTCTTTAAATCTTTGTCTTTCATTTTGCTTTATACATTGGTGGTACGGAATATTTCTTGGCTTTCTTGCTTTTCTTGGCTTTCTCGACTTTCTTGGACAACTCAGACGTCTCTGAAGAGCCGGAGTTCTCGGACGACTCTGATTTTTGGCACGATACAGCGGTTGCCTTTTCAACAACTCTATCTTCGAAATCCCTTGTCGGTTTCTTGAATTTTCCGGTAGAGTCTTTTGGTATCGTTATCTTGCGTATATCCTCGCAACCGGCAAGCATCGTGCGTTTCATCTTCTTTGGAACGCCATTAAAACAAACGTTTCTCAGTGAAAGGCAGTCGCCAAAGGCACATTCGCCGATATACTCTGTGCTTTCGGGTATTATGACTGAAAGTAATGCATCGCAGTCGAAGAAAGCCTCATCATCGATAACCTTCAGCGACTGTGGCAGTACGACTCTTTGCAGCTGTCGCTTACCAGAGAATGCCTTTTCTCCGATACATTCCACTCCTTCAGGAACAGTATATTCCCTGTCGTCGGAAACGAAAGAGACGAGAGTCTTGCCGTGGTCGGTAAAGACAGCCTTGCCGTCGCATACAACATTCTCCGACAGACTGCTTATATGAATATTATGAATACCGATAAACGGATTGACGCCAATTTTCTTGATAGACTTCGGGATGCTTATTTCCCTCAGTGAAATGCATTTTCCGAAAGCCTCGTGCCCGATACTTTCAATCCCTTCAGGCAGAATGAGTTCTTCCAGATATGCACACCCCCAGAATGCATCGGCATCAATTTCCCTTACGCCTTCGCATACTTCGTATTTTCCGTTGAGGCTTTTAGATGCCATGAGCAGATGACGTCCGTTTTTAGAATAATACACGCCATCGAGGTCTTTACGGCTTCCCGTGGTTCGTCTGATAGCATAATCAATAACAAGCTTCTCCAGTTTGTCATCGGTTCTTAACTCCTTTTTCAGTCCGCTTACAGTAGACTTCTTAATCTCTTTCATAATCGTTTTGTTAAATCTGCTGCAAAAATACGCTAAATACTTGATGTACAGGTTGTATATTATATTACGAGATTGTTAAAATGATATTACAAACGTATTTTCATGTGACGTGCAGACAATTTGTCTGCATATAAAAAAGTTCGAAGCTCCTTATTCTTATTTGGGGCTTCGAACTTTTTTATTACCAGATATAACCAATGTTGAGTGATAAGTTCTTTTCTTTCAATCCGTATTGAGGCGACAATTTTGCCAGTCCGTATTTGTATCCAAAGGACATACAATAGTGCTTGTCAAGAACAACGCTTACATTTGCGGTTATACCATAGTCGAACCGTTTGAATGCATCAATATGGTGGGCTCCATTATTATAGTTATCAAAGCAATTCCATTTCTCTTTTTCTTTAGAGTAGGCAAGTTCTACATTCTCTTTAAATGAGCCAACAGCATACCTTCCATAAAGTCCGAGATTAGGATTTATTGTTATTCTGCTGCCTATAGATATGTTGTATCCTACAGTTATCGGCACTTGGATGTACAAAGGTTTCGTATTCACTTCTTTAAATTCCGTGGATTGTCCTTCGCCGGAATAGTAGTCGCTCATTACGGAGAACTTGCCTCCACCTGTCAATAGTCCTATACCAAAAGTAATAGTAAACTTGTTTTTTGTCGTATAAAAAATATCAGCCCCGATTTCAGCTCCAACTTTGTATTTATTGTCGTTAATCCGGTATGTATCGCCTTTGGAAAAATTCGACATATTGGCTCCAATATGCATACCGATTTTAAATTCCTGAGCATAGGATGCACAGATGCTACAAATGGCTAAAGTTAGAATAAATAATTGCCTTTTCATGTTATTCATATCTTCTTTGTTTTAGATAAATCTTTACGGTTTTTGCATTTGACTTTAAACATTTTGGGACTACTTGACCGCCTTTTATTTCCGTTATTTCATTTCCTTTAGAGTCATGTTCAGATGTCATGTCTGTCCATGTATCTATCTCGCCTGTTACATAATCATAGTTCGGGATTTTACCCAGAATAAAATCGAAACCTTTTTGAGCGTTTTTATTTATTATATACCTTGGCATTGGTCCTGTTGGGATTTCTTGCCCATACCTTCCGGCTGCCAAATAAATGAAATTGCTTAAGTTCGTATCAAAATAGTAATATCTGTTAGGGTCATTTTTCCATCCATACCACATTTTTTTCTTGCAGTACATTCTTACTCTCATCCTTTCATTTTGCATATAGGCATCGAAATATACCCTTTTATGTTTCTTGGGACTGTATACGAATGTGTTTACTGGTTCTGAGTTGTTGCTTTTTACAGCCTTTGTCAATCTCCTGGTTGATTCAGATAAATCTTTTGAAAGGTTTGCGTTGCATATTTTATTACCAACAACATATAAGCCTTGTTCGTTTCCAATGTATGACATGATATTGTCTTCATCTGGTACATATAGATCCAAGTCTTCATTATCCATATCATTCTGTATGAGTTTTCCATTGTATTTTTTTACATATTCAGCATACATTTTTTTGAATTCGTCTTCTGATTTTGCCTTTTCCCCTATTTCTTCAAGTTCATCTTCTGCTTTTTGGGCGATGTCATAAAGATTCTTAACCCCGTATTCTTTTATAACATTTTCTTTTTCAAAATCAGTCATTTTTCTGAGTGAATCCTTAAAATTATTAAGCGTTAGACTGTCTTTGAAACGTAGTGCAGCCCCTCCATTAAGTGCAGCTCTTGATATGGTATTTCCATTGTTGATATAAACAGCCGAAACGTTATTCATTTCATTGTTGTTCACAAGTTCGTCATCGTTGACAGATAGTTCGTTACAGCAAGATACTAATACAATAGCAATCAGCCCCATAAGTGGTTTAAATTTCTTCATTTTAAATTTATTTTTAAATTATTACTCAATAATATGACGCTAAAGAGTGAAGAAACCCTTAGTCATGTTTTTATTATTTTATCCAACCACTTTCTTTCACATTGTAAGCTGCGATACAGCCATAGCCATTTTCCACATTTGAATATGTGGAATATATGAAAGCCATGCCATATTTCCCGAAGTCATTATTTTGGAAATTATTTAGCGACCTTAGCATGTTGAAATACTCTTTTGACAGTGAATATATTTTTGTGTTGAAGGCATTATACCGTGGTTGTTGCATTACATACAGATGTAAAGATGTCAAGGAGTTCCTGAATGTTTCGTCATCAAATATATACATGTTGCCATAGAAAGAGTTACTTGCTTCGAAGTTAAATTTCGTAGATGTATATTTTTTTAGTAATGGCTCATTATCAACCTCCAGTTCAACAGTCTCGTATTTCTCTTGATCATTATCGTTGTCAACAGCGCATACTACACGTGCTGCATAATATTCAATAGACTTGTTATCATGAATATTAAGTAATATACGATTATAAGTGTCGCCCTTATATGAGATTGTATCCATATTTTCATATTCAGCCTTTGGTTTCTGAGGAATTATGGTAGTACCACTTACAGACAATACCCCTTCTGCCGAAACATTAATCGTTATTGTATCGCCGGGCGTATGTTTACCTACAGCGCAGAAACAAGTTTTGTATATGCCGTTCTCGTATGAGTCATCTTTATAAATGATTTTATCTTCTTTTCCATTGACGAGACATTCTATTGATTTTATAACAGGTTTATTTGTTTTTCCGTTCTTGACTTTTCCGATGCAAATATCAATGAATATAGAATCGTTTGTAGATGGAAAAGCATATACAACAAGTTTTTCCTTTCCTTTATTTAGTTGCGGCTCTGAGTATATGTTATCTTTACAAGATGCCAATAAGACTGCAAATAATAATAATATATATTTCATTGCTTAAAATTTTATCGTGTATGAAACTGATGGAATTGTCGGTATGAAACCTTTCGGTTTAATATGTATATTACCGTTTTTGTCGGCATAAGTCTTTATATACATCGTATTTAAATGACAGTAAAGATTGTATATACTGACATTCCATATATATTCGTTTCCGCTTTTGTTTCCTTTTCTCGTAAAATTGCATCCACAGTCAAGCCTGTGATAAACAGGCAATGTGTAGTTGTTAGGCTTTGAATATACAAATCCGTACACATTGTTGGTATTTTCGGTAGACAGATTAGGTAAAGGAATATAGGCTGTGGGAACAGTAGTTTTATTCCCGCTATGTAGTGTCCATTGTGTGAATACCGAAAAGCTCTTTGTCGGATGGTATTCTAATGATATGTTCAATTTATGTCTGTTGTCGAACTGGTCAGGAAACCATACTTTGTAAAGTTCATTGAAATAGCGCTTGCTCCATGACAATGTGTATGCCAGTGTATAGCAAAAATCTTTCTTGCGGAACTTTATCATAGTTTCAAGTCCATACGACAATCCTTTTCCAGAAGTGCTGTTTTTCTCCCAATCAGTGGCGGAAGGATTTATTCCGTTCCAGTTCTTGAACTGGAAAATGTTATATGTCTTCTTGTAAAATGTTGTAATGTCAATGTTTAAATAATTTTTTATTCTTGATTTTAGTCCTGCTGTTAACTGATAAGATAACGAAGGCTTGAATTTCTCAGTTATAGGAGTCCAAAAATCCATAGGCAAATCAAGAAAACAACTAGATATGCGATGGATACCTTGCGACATTCTCGTGGCAGAAATATTAAATGATGTAGCTTTTGAAATAATGAAATTTGCTGATAACCTTGGGTCAAACATGTAATAGGTCTTTCCTTTCACATTAATGATGGTCAAACTTGAACCTATGTTCAGTTTTATGAATTCAACAGGTTTAGTTAAACTTTCTATATAAAAAACTGACTCTATTGATTTAACTTTAGAGCCATTGCATACGGCTGTAGTATCAATATTATTGTCTGTATTGTAGAAGTAGAATGATGATGTCATTTCTTGAGGTTTGAATTTATGTATTGTAGAGGAAAGTCCCACTCTTAATTTCTGTTTTGAAGATATGTTCCATAATGCGTCAGCTCTCACAGAAAAGTCTTGCATCTTTATCTTATCTGATCTTATGTCAAGACTGTTTCTGTGTAATATGTCGTTGTCGTCACGGTATGTATCGTCATCGTCATATCTGTATACAGATTTAGACTCTGCATAAATGAGTTTTGTCTGTGCAAATAATCTGTCAGACAAATTGAAGTCGCCACCCAAACATACATTTACATTTCCCCAGTTCATTTTGTTGTTTGTCGTGTTGGAATATCCGTTCCACGAGCTGTCGTCTTTTATCCCATACTTGTCGTGGCTTGTGTATAGACTTGCCCAAATTGAGTTGTCTTTAAACCTATGCGTTACTTTAGCGTTGATATCGTAGAAAGCATAGTCATAACTGACATTATCATTTTTGTCTTTTGTAAGAGCATAGACTAATTTAAGCGGGAGATCCAGCCAACTTCTTCTTAGTGCAATATTAAAAGATGTTCTTCCTTTTGCGATAGGTCCTTCAATATGTAGTCTGCCGTCAAGCAATCCTATGGAAAAACTTCCGCAAACCTTGTTTGTGTTTCCGTCTCTTGTCCGTATGTCGGCGACAGACGACAATCTTCCGCTGTACCTTGCGGGAAAACCATTCTTGTAGAAATCAATATTTTTGATAATGTCTGTGTTGAATGCTGAAAAAAGTCCAAGAGAATGGTTCGTTTGGTAAACAGGTGCTCCGTCAAGGATGAAGAGATTTTCATCATTGTTTCCTCCCCGAACATAAAGACCGGAAGTCAATTCGATGCCATCACTTATTCCGGGTAAGCTTTGTAAGGTCTTGATAACGTCCGGTGATGACAACAAAGAGAATTCTTTGTTTATATCATCAGCCGTTAAAATTGTCTTTTCGCTTTGTTGGGAAAAGTTGTTTTCGTTAACCACCACTTCTTTCAGTTCAAAACTTTCAGTATTTATAGTGAAGTCTGTTCTCTTTTTTGACTTCATGTATATTCTGGTTTCATCAGATTTGTTGCCGAAATAATAGGCAACTATAGTGTGTTCCCCCTCTTTCAGATAAATACGGTATCTACCGCCAGCATCAGTAGACGCATGGCTTCCTGTTATAATATCCCTTACCGTAGCATTGACAATAGGCTCACCGTTGTTGTCCTTTACGTATCCGCTCAATATATAGTATGGTATTTTGCGTTCTTTTAATATTACATTGTTACCGGCAATAAGAAAGCTGATATTGGTCTGTCTGAAAATTCTTGTCAGAGATTCTTTTAATGTCAATCCCTTTATCGGCTCTCCCTTATATATACTGTTTGTATTTATTTTAGCGTCATAAATAAAATGTATCTTATATTCATTCTGTATAATTTGCATTTGGTCATAAAGCGTTGTCTTTTGTGCAATAGCCAGATTACAAATCAAGAAAAAGAACAATACAAATTTAAATCTTTTCATTTCCTTGCAATCTTTATGTTAAGCGTAGCTTCCAAAACAGCAATAGCATCATCCGGTGATGTCGATTCTATCTCGCCCGAAACACATTTCGTTGAGTCTTCTGCTGTTAGTTCGCAACCATAATAATCCGAAATCTCTTTAAGAGCTATATTAATAGGTGTATTGTCAAAAGTGAAGACTTTTGTTTCCTTTTCGGAATGAACATCCTGCTTGTGGGGTACTTTTTCTGTCTTTTCTTTATTCTTATGAACGCCGGAAGGCGTTTCTTTGAAAATGATGATACATGCCATTGCGGCACAGATAAAGAATGTAAATGAGGCTGCAACAGAATATTTTCTCCATTGCCTTTTTCTATTGGCTACTCCCGATATTTCCGAGAATTTATCCCATGCTTTCTCCGTATTCAATCTGCCTTGTCTGTAGTTCTTTACGACAAACTTCAACTCTTTCTCGTTATTTTCATTCATATTACTGTAGTGATTTATGGTTAAACTTTTACAGGAACAATATCGCATATATTCTTTTTGCCGTTCCTCTCAGTTTGGAGTAAGCCTTGGTAATATGCGCTTCAACAGTCTTTATTGAAATGTTCAGTTCATCAGCAATATCTTTATTTTTCAGTCCATCCCGTTTGCTCAGGAGAAAAACATTTCGGCATATTGGCGATAAAGAATCTATGGCTTTCCACAGGCGTGCCTCCCTGTCGCTTTGTTCTTTAGTGGAATAAAAGTCGGAGTCGCTGATTTCTAAATTATCTATATCAACAGTAATATTCCCTTTTGCTCTCAAATAGTCGATGCTTGCAAAACGGGTCATTTGATATAAATATCTTAACGGGTCGAGAATAACGGAGCCTTTGCTTCTTTCATAGTATTTTACGAAGCAGTCCATAACGATGTCTTCCGCCACATCTATGTCGTTGACATAGTGTATGGCGGAAAGACATAATGAGTTATAGTTTCTTTTAAACAGTGTCTCTATGTCTGTAGAGTCAGTTGCTTTCATACAGTTTTTTATTTAGAGACGGAAAATTTTCTTAATACCCTTATATGTTTCGCCATGAAAATACGTTATATAGAAAATATTAGGGTATTAATGCAGATTACTCAAAGTAGTAAAGGAAAGTTGCTACTCCCTCGAGAGCCTTCTTGCCAGTCTCTTTTATTTCGATGCGGAACTTGATTTCTGCCTTTGTAACGCCGCGCAGATTGGCGATAGACTGCAGATCGGTTACGAGGCGGATGCTTTCGCCCGACTTCACAGCCTGTCCGAATTTCATCTTGTCCATACCGTAGTTTACCATCATCTTCAGGTTGTTGACCTTTATGATCTGGTTCCACAGATACGGGAGCATAGAGAGAGTGAGGTAGCCGTGGGCGATGGTAGTCTTGTAAGGACTTTCTTCCTTGGCTTTCTCTGTGTCCACGTGAATCCACTGGTGGTCGAGGGTTGCATCGGCAAACATGTTGATGCGCTCCTGCGATAGTTCTACATAATCAGATGTTCCGAGGTTCTTGCCTAAGTAGGCAGCAAACTCGTCGTAGTTGTTGATAACTAATTGTGCCATTTTTCTTTGTATTATTTATTTTATTAATTATGGGAGGACTTGGAAAACTGAGAGAACTCCTCATTCCTAATTCCTCATTCCTAATTCCTCATTCTTTATAGTCTTTCTTCGATATCGTTATATCGTAGAGTATCTGTCCCTTATGTTTTGCCGAGAAGAAAGAGTAGCGGAATTTGTAGCCCGCCTCTTTGTATGGGCGAATCTGCGGATTGCCCTTCAGAGCCTTCACCATATCCTGTCGCAAGGTAGTCTTGCTCAGTGCCGTCGTGTCTGCCACTCCGTTTGCCGTCATGCAGTAGCGTAGTGTCAGCGTAGACTTGTCGAAGACGAGACTGTCGGTTGTGATAACATCGCTGATTCTCACTGGACAGTTCTTTCTCGTAAATTCACTTGCCTCCCTGGCTGCCCTGTCTTCAAGACTCTCCTGACAAGCTGTAAGGAGTATTGCAGCAGAAGCTAAAAAAAGAAATTTCTTCATTTCTTTATCCTTATTTTTTATAAAAAAGTTTTTTTCTGTTTTTACCCTCGCACCCTCACATTTTTTCGTAACACATTACCTATCAACCTCTTGCAAGGGTAAGGGTAAGAATGAGGAATGGTGAGGGTAGAGTATGCTATTAATACCACTGCACGGCGTTGCTGTAACCGCTGCGCTTGTCGTATTTCAGAGCATCGGTCAGCGTTGCCGCATTGCATCGGAACGAAAAGTTGTAGGATGTATACGGAGCGAGCACCACCGAGCAGCTCATGCTGAAGCAGTGGAGGTCGCGCTGCAGCGACGCCGTAGTCATAGAGAGGTCGTGCTCCTCGAAGTCGTAACCTGAAGAGAAACTGATGTTCCATCCGTCGCTGATGCGAATGTTTCCACTGAAGTTCAGGTTCTGCGTGAACTTATACGGATAGCGCATCGTCTTGGTGTTGAACTTTCCGCTTGTGTTCTCTCTCATCGTGATACCGTAACCGAAGGTGATAGACCATGGCATAGAGAACTTCATATATCCGTCCTCGTCAGTCTCAGCTTTACCTGCCGACTTCTTCTTTGCGCCGTGCTGCGCCTTCATCATATCGTCGTCCACGTTAGTCTCCACTCCCGTGTCGTCGTCATCCTTGTCGGTAGACTCGTCGTCATCTTTCTTGCCTCCGCCGAAGAGTTTCTTTATCTTCTCCGGATTGAGCGTATATGATATGTTCTGCGACATGCCCTGGAAGCGTCCGAACCTGCCCTTTCCCCATTCTGTGTGGTTGCCAACATAAGGGTTGCCGTTGGCATCAAGTTCATATGCGTATGTGGCAAACACGGCATTCATGTTGAACGTATAGTTTTTCCACCATTTCAGTCGGATGTTCATCGAGAGGTCGCTCCATTTCTTCTCCTTAGCCGCCATGTTATAAGACATGTTGGCTCCCAGTTCGTCGATGATGCTCAGTTTCTTGAATCCCGTAGAGTCCTTGTCCGACTTCACTTTCATCTCGATGTTGTTAGAGAGCGACATCGAGATGCTTCCTGTTCTGCCTCGTCCCGGCACTCCGAAGAGTCCGTTCTGGTAGGGCGAATACTGCTCCATCGTAACATTGCCGTTAGCATCAGTCTTCTGATAAGTCTTGTAGTATCCGTAGCGGCTCGCACTGAAGTCTGGTGCATAGTTATATGATACAGTTGGCGTGATGACATGACGGATAGCCTGAATCTTGTCGCCGAAGATTTTACGGTTAGGCGTCCAGAATCCATACAGTTTCGTAGATGCGCTCACGCTCATCGACCAGTTGTACACGTTGTAGAAGCCATACGTAGTATCCCGTTTCACCACCTGGTTCTGCTCGTCCCAGCTCTGCTCCACGCGGTTTGTATACATACGGTCGGTGAAGTTAATCGACGGGTTGATGTTGATGACATTAAACAGCGTGAAGTTTCCGTTGATAGGGATATTGTGCTGCATACCGTTGCGCCAGTCCTTTATCAAGTTCGACTTCATCAGCAAGTCTTCCTTCGTGTCGATACTGTTGCGCAGACTACCGGTATAGCTCATGGAAATCTTCTCATACCAGCGCTCCTTTCCCACCATGCGCTTGCGCTTGAAGGGATAGAAACGGCTCACGGAGATGTTCAAGTCCGGCAACGTGATGGCAACTGTAGAGTCGCGCATGTTCTGGTTCAAGTTGGTCGTTCCGCTGATGGTCATGCCGAGACTGGAGAACGATGTGGTCCAGCTCACGGAAGATGTACGCGTGCTCTGCGTCATCGTCTGCGGATTATACATACTGTTCAGGTTGTTGCGCTCATAGCTCGACGTGGCGAAGTTCACACTTGCCGAGAGCGATGAGAAGGGGTTTGCCTTGGCGTCCTGTCGGTGGTTCCACTGAATTTTGAAACTCTCCTGTTCCGTAAAGTCGGGCATTCCCTTGTCGCCGTTTTTCGTGTCCTGATAGCTGAAGAAGAAGCTGCCGCTGTATTTATAGCGTTTGCGGTAGTTGCTGGCAGCCGACACGCCCCACGAACCCTTGGTATAAATCTCGCCAAGGAGCTTTAAGTCCCATTTGTCGTTGATGGCAAAATAATATCCACCGTCTTTAAGATAGAATCCGCGGGCACTCTCATCGCCATACGACGGCATGATGAATCCGCTGGAATAGCTCTTCGAAAACGGGAAGAAACCGTATGGTATGGCAAGTGGCAGCGGCACATCGGCTACCACGAGGTATGCCGGACCGAACACCACGTCCTTGCCCGGGCGCACCTTTGCCCTCGACAGGGCAATATAGAAGTCAGGATGTTCGGCATCACAGGTGGTATAACGGCCGTGCTCCAAGAAGAGTTCGCCCTTTTCGTTGCGCTTCGAGCGCTGACTGGTAAGGAATCCATCCTCCTGTTCCGTATATACATTATTAATAAAGCCTTTTTTCGTCTTGAAATTAAAGGCAATGGTGTCGCTGTCATACTGCGTATCGCCCATCTTGAACACCGGTCTGCCCTGCAGCGTACCGCTCGTGTCGCGTGCTCCAGTGGCATGCACCAGACTGCTGTCCATGTTCAATCGCATGTCGGCACTCTTCAGATCCATGTTCTGATACACCACATTGGAATTACCGTAAAGGAAAGCATATTTGTTCAAGGCATTGTATACCATGGAGTCTTCGGCAGCGAATTTCACCGGAGCGTCAACTCCCGTCGACTTGGTTCTGTTAATGCTGTCCAGTCTTATGGAGTCGTCGATATGCTTGTTGTGATGATAAATGGCAAGAGCCATAGAGTCCATCTTTGTCGTATCGGGCTCGCCCTTGGCGATACCGGATATAATGGAGTCAAGCCCCAGCGTGTCAGCGAGGGCGATAGAGTCTTTTTTAGTCTTTTGTCTCTTCTCTTTCCTTGCCAGTGGCGAGTATGCGCCTGCCATCACAAAGAGGAAAGTGAAGAGCAGAATGAATATAGTGGATTTCTTTCTCACTTTATCGTTATGAAATGTAACGTTTCTAAACCTGTTTCCAGTGCCGTCATTTTATTTTATAATGCGGTACAGAGTGCAAAATTACTCTTTTTCGTTCTAAAATCCGCTACAAGACAAACATTTATGTGTTATTTTAACGTTTGGATGCAGTGGGGTCTGTCCAGTCTGACTTATTATATGCCATGCAATTTGGAAATCTACCGGATGCCAAGGTCGCATTGAAGGCGCTCATAGCTGATGTACCTTATAGCAACAAGAAACTGGCAAGCATGGACATGGAGGAACGCTATCGCCTCATATTGGGCACCATCTTCAATGCCATCGGATTAAGTGTGCAGGTAGAGAAGATATTTCCTTTTAAAAAGGAAACCTTCCTACATTTCTTTCCTTCTTAAAAGGAAAATACACTTTTAATACTTGTATATCCCGCTACCGCAACTTCAACGGATGTCATTTCAAGAAATATATTGGCGCACGCGGCGTACCGTCTTTCACCAGTAAGCCCTTCTCGCAGAAATGCTTGAGCCACTTCTGAGTGGTGTATTGCGTAAGACCGAACTGATGGCGGATGATGCGGGCGGTGATGTAGCGGTTGGTCTTCAGATTCTCCGTGATTCCGTTCAGCAGCTTTTCCTCGGTATATACGGTGGATTGGTTCGTATATTTGGAGCGTACGAAATGCACATTGCGCTGTACCTCTTTCAGGAGCTTCGCCTCCGGACGGAAGTTGATGCCCGTTACGCGCACCTCCTTGCCAGTTATCTTCTTGTCGGGATTCTCCTCGGGCATCTCCAGACTTGCCGCCAGAGAGAAAATCCCCCACAAGCTATTGCCTGTGGGGGATTATTATATTCTTAAATTAAATTCGCCTTACAGCTGTGCCAGCTCAACTACCTTATCCACAGCAGCAGACAGTCCGTCGATGTTCTTTCCACCGGCAGTAGCGAAATGTGGCTGACCGCCACCGCCACCCTGTATCAGTTTGGCAGCCTCACGGATTACCTTGCCGGCATTGAAACCATGGTCGCTTACGAGGTCGTCGGTAGCCATAACGGTGAGCAGCGGCTTGTCCTCGTGCTTGCTGCCGATTACGCAGAGCATATTCTCTGGCTGTGCGGCACGAAGCTTGAAGGCGAGATCCTTTGCAGCATCCGGTGCCAACGGCAATACCGTGGCGATTACTTTCACGCCATTTACGTCGCGAGCCTGAGAGAGCAGACGCTCCTTGGCACGCTCTACTGCCTCAGCCTGGAACTTCTCGATGTTCTTCTTCATCGCCTCGTGTTCCTCGATATACTTGCCGATTACGGTCTGCAAATCCTTTGCATTGTGGAAGAGAGCCTTGATAGCCTTCATGCCGTCCTCAAGGTCGTACATCATCTGCTCGCACTCGGCACCTGTCTTTGCCTCAATACGGCGGATACCGGCGGCAACGCTACTCTCCGAGATTATCTTTATCATTCCGATGCGACCTGTGCTCTTGGCATGGATACCGCCACAGAACTCAACGCTCGGACCGAACTGTACAACGCGCACCTTGTCGCCGTATTTCTCACCGAAGAGGGCGATGGCTCCAAGTTTCTTTGCTTCCTCGATTGGCACGTCGCGATGGTCTTGAAGTGGGATATCCTGACGAATCATGTCGTTTACCATGCGCTCCACCTTGCGTATCTCCTCATCAGTAACCTTCTGGAAGTGGGAGAAGTCGAAACGCAATGTATCTGGAGAAACGTATGATCCCTTCTGCTCCACGTGCTCGCCGAGCACCTGCTTCAAGGCATAGTCGAGCAAGTGGGTTGCGGTATGATTTGCAGCACTGGCATCGCGCTTGTCGGTATCGACACATGCCATGAAGTCTGCCTCCACATTCTTTGGCAGAGCCTTCACGATATGTATAGACTGGTTGTTCTCACGCTTGGTGTCGGTGATGTTGATTGTCTCGTCCTCGCTTACGAGCACACCGGTATCTCCTACCTGTCCACCCATCTCGCCATAGAACGGGGTATAGTCGAGCACGAGTTCATAGTATGAGCTCTTCTTCTGTGTCACCTTGCGGTAACGAAGGATGTGGCACTCATATTCTGTATAGTCATAACCGACAAACTGCTGTTCGCCTGGACGCACCTCAATCCAGTCGCCGTTTTCTACGGCAGCGGCATTGCGGGCACGCTCCTTCTGCTTTTGCATCTCTGCCTCAAACTGCTTCTCGTCTACCGTCAAGCCACTCTCGCGACAGATAAGTTCTGTCAAGTCGAGCGGGAATCCGTAAGTATCGAAAAGGCGGAAAGCCTGCGTTCCGTCGAGTTCAGTCTTGCCTTCGGCCTTTACTGCCTCGATGGCTGTAGAGAGCATATTGATACCGTTTGACAGGGTGCGGAGGAACGACTCCTCTTCTTCCTTGATAACCTTTGTGATGAGTTCGCGCTGTGCTGGGAGCTCAGGGAATGCACCGCCCATCTCGCGTACCAATACCGGAACGAGCTTATAGAGGAATGCCTCTTTCTGATTCAAGAATGTGTAAGCATAGCGTACGGCACGGCGCAAGATACGACGGATTACATATCCAGCCTTGGCGTTGCTTGGCAACTGTCCGTCGGCTATTGAGAATGAAACGGCACGCAGGTGGTCGGCAATTACTCGCATTGCCACGTCTACATCCTCTGTTTCGCCATATTTCAAGCCTGAGAGATTGCAAATCTCCTTGATGATTGGCTGGAAGATATCTGTGTCATAGTTGGAGTGCTTGCCCTGAAGGGTGCGCACGAGTCGCTCAAATCCCATACCGGTATCGATAACGTGCATCGGCAGCGGTTCGAGACTGCCGTCAGCCTTACGGTTGAACTGCATAAACACGATGTTCCAAATCTCGATAACCTGTGGGTCGTCTTTGTTCACGAGTTCACGTCCAGGCACTTTTGCCTTCTCTTCCTCCGTACGGGAGTCGATGTGAATCTCGGAGCATGGTCCGCAAGGACCTGTATCACCCATTTCCCAGAAGTTGTCGTGCTTGTTTCCATTGATGATATGGTCGGCAGGCACATGCTTGAGCCAGTATCCTGCAGCCTCGTCGTCGCGGTCGAGTCCTTCTTCCTTTGCACCTTCGAACACCGTAACATAGAGGTCTTTCGGGTCAATCTTCAACACGTCTACGAGGTATTCCCAAGCATAGTCGATGGCTCCCTCCTTGAAGTAATCGCCAAAGCTCCAGTTGCCGAGCATCTCGAACATGGTGTGGTGGTATGTGTCGTGGCCCACTTCTTCCAGGTCGTTGTGCTTTCCGCTTACGCGCAGACACTTCTGTGTGTCGGCACGGCGGCGCGGCTCCGGCTCTCGTGTTCCGAGGATAATATCCTTCCATTGGTTCATACCTGCATTTGTGAACATCAGCGTTGGGTCATCCTTGATGACCATCGGTGCTGACGGCACGATAGTGTGTCCTTTCGACTCAAAGAATTTCTTGAACGAGTCGCGGATTTCATTTGCTGTCATCATTGTATATGTTTTTTTATCTGTTTTATCTTGAATAAACTTTTTTCGTCCCCTCTCCCGTCTCCCCCTCCGGGGGCGAAGCGGTTTGCCTTAATCCTTGCGAAGCGGTTTGCCTTAATCTTTGCGAAGCGGTTTGCCTTGATTCTTGCGAAGCGGTTTGCCTTAATCTTTGCGAAGCGGTTTGCCTTGATTCTTGTATTTGGCAGGGACGATACATTTTTTCTTTTGCTGCATTTGCAGCATGCAATCGGTACACTCCCCGATATTAGGGAGCAAAATTAAAAAAAATATGATAAACAGCCAAATTATTTGTTATTGTTGTGTTTTTTAAGGTGTTATAACTATGGTATATTGATTAATTGGAATAAAATATGTTGATTAAATGAAATAAAAAACGTACCTTTGCCGTGGGTAATCCTGATGTAAGGCTTTATTGACCTTACTTATTCATTCTAAACAGATAAATGACTTTCGCTATGGCACTGAATACGGAGAAGAAACTGAAACTATACTACTCGATAAAGGAGGTGGCTCAGATGCTGAACGTGTCTGAGAGTATGTTGCGTTTTTGGGAGAAGGAGATTCCTGCTATAAAGCCTAAGACTACTGGCAACAACGTGCGCCAGTATACTGAGGAGGATATCGAGAAGATTCGTGTGGTTTACAATCTCGTGAAGGTGCGTGGCTTCAAGCTTGCCGCTGCACGCAAGATGCTGAAAGAGAACAAGAATGCTGTTGACAGCAATGCCAAAGTGATGGAACTGCTTATCAATCTGCGCGACGAGCTACAGCAGATGAAAAAGCAGTTTGATTATCTTACATAAAATCGGCATAAAGCTGTTCTGAATAGCGATACCCTTGAAGTTGTTGTTTACACGCTGACCTGCGAGGTTGTAGATTTATCAAATCATATTATTCTTACGCAACCAGCGCTTACCAGAATGTGTCAAACAAAAAAGAATAAAAGCCAAACAAGGAATATCGTATACTATTGCAACCAAATATAAGCTCATATTTAAAATCCATTTACATATTTATTAACTTCTCTATCGTCTTAACAAACACATTTGCTGGTTCTATCATTGAAGCAACCTCATATTCAGAAACATCATAATTACAGTTATAGTCAGCTTTCTTGCGTAATTGTTCCATACGCGAGAAAAAGCTGCCTAACGAAACATCAACAATCTTCGTCTTCACGAAATGTAAGCCAAACAAAGCTAAAGTTCCTTCATGTGTATGAGCAGAAAAGCCATTATGCAACAATAATGCCTGCGCTGCATGAAAACATGAATAGTAGTATCTGTTGGCAGCCAAATCCCATAATTTCAAATCTACCATCTGCTTCGCTTCATCCAGAAAACGTTTTGCCTTTTCCATTCTCAACTGAACCATATAGGCTCTTTCACTATCAGTCAATCCCATAATACGATTCCGTCTTTTTGAACATTCTTATAAAATGGAGTCATTTTGTTGTCTTCCCACTCTTTTTCTGTGTACATTACAGGGGATATATTTTCTCCCAAATTCCAACCCAAAACCGTAAGTGGAAAAGTAATTTTGTCATAGTCTGACGGTTCAAGTTTATCCTTATTCAGAACAACAAGGATATCCCAATCGCTATCTGGTCTAGCTGTACCACGAGCCTGCGAACCAAACAAGATAACTTTTCCAAGACCTTTCGGCATAGTCTTTTTCAAACTATGCTTAATATCTTTGATAACAAAATCATTTTTTTTATCCATTTTCTTTTCCTTTGTTTACAAAATTACAAAGAAAAAAAACATCATCAAAGTAAATAGCAAAAAAAATGACAAGTTCTTTATTCGTGAAAGAACTTGCCATATATTTTATCTGTCTATACTCGACAGATGTGTTTCAAAAGCTAATCGCTATTATTATTTGTTGATGAACTTTCTTTTCAAGAGAATTCTTGTTCATAAGGCATAGCAAGTAAACTTGCTCTACTTCTTATTTCACTACGAATTTCTTACCGTTCTGGATAGCGATACCCTTGAAGTTGTTGTTTACGCGCTGACCTGCGAGGTTGTAGATAGGAGCGTTAACGTCTGCCTTCTCAGCGACAGCGTTGTTGATACCATCGCTACCACCCTTTGTAAATGTAACAGCACTAACCTTTGTAGCACCTGGGATAAATACGAATCCGTCAGCAGTCATCTTAGAACCACAAGCATTTACAAAATACTTTTCTGCATCTTTATATACAGGGAATGCGATTACGCCAAGAGCGTTACCAGCAGTCCATCTTGTACCCCAAGACTTTGTAACGTCAGTACCCTCTGGAAGAGAAGTCAAAGCGTCACCTGCAAATACATCTACACAAAGAGATGCTGTTGCGTAACCTGTTCCGTTGTCATAACCAGTACCAAGTTCGTAATAGTTCATATCATTTCCCGGAAGAGTATAGTTAACAGCTGCAGAACCCTCAGCTACAGGCTGAGCATACATAGAGAATGCAACAGGCATTCCTTTAGCGTTTGCAACATCACCTTCCCATACATAGTATGACTTGTTACCTGTCAATTTACCAAACACATAGAGTACACCATCCTGTGTAACATCAAATTCAAACACAGCACCTGTATTCTGACCACCATTCAATAAATCTGCAGGCTTAGGGTTTGACTGACCCTGAACTCCCTGAGGAGCATCATATGTTACGCCCTCAATAACGACTTTGTTTGCAGCATCAGCCTCTGCAGCAAGACCCTGAAGAATATACTGGTCAGCCCAAGCAGCTTTCATGGTAACACTTGCAGACTTACACATTTCTGTTCCTTCTGCCAACTGAACTTTAGCCTTCGGATCCTCAGGATTACCAAGTAAAGTCTGTGCGTCCATAAATGCACTTTCAGTCTGAGCGAATGCAGACATAGTCATAGCTGCCATAGCAGCAAGAGTAAAGATTTTCTTCATAATTTTATTATTTTTTAGTTAGTAATTATTTTAAGTAATTTCTTTATGCTATTTCAACACCGCAAAGGTACAAATAATATTGATAATAACAAATTTTTTAGCAGAAAAATCAAAAAAAAGAGTGGAACTATTAAAATTCCACTCTTTCTTTATTTAATGATAAGATTATTTCGTTCCTTCGAAATTATAGAAGTTGGTTACAGTCTTACGACCGGAACGAACTGTCTTTGCGAAACGGAAAGTAATCTTACTGTTGTCGTATGTTCCGTTAAGAGCATCAGAGTTCAAATAGCCAGCAGTCGTACCACCAGTTGTCTTGCCCCAAAACTTAATGATATCATTAGCCCAAGCAACATCGATACATCCTTCTTCAGCTCCATTAACTACAGCCTCTGTAGAAACAGAATTGAAAGTTGCTGTATATTTGTTCTCACCTGCGGCAATAGTAACCGTGCCTGGTACAGTTTTCTCGAGCGTTACGCCGTCTGATTTATATATAGTATAAGTACCCGTATATGTACCGGATAGAACAGTTTCTGGAAGTTGTGAATGAGTGCCATGGTCAACGTTGAAGTCATCGTCATCACATGATGCAAATGAGAAGCAAACTGCCAAGACAGCCATCAAACAATATAATGTCTTTTTCATTTTCTTTTCTTTATTTATTAGTTAAACGATGATTCTCTACTCAGCTGTAGTTTCCTCAGAAGAAGAGGATGTACGATAGCCTGCATTCTGGTCTGCAGCAGTCATACCCGTATTATTGTTAAGCTCTGCACTTGGAATAGGTCTAAGCCACTTGATTTCTCCATCAACACCAGTCATGCTTGAGACACTTGTTACTGAAGAGTTGAAAGCAATATTGTAGCGAACAAGCTGCTTTGTACGGCGCAAATCAACGAAACGTGTCTTCTCTGCATAGCACTCACGAGCACGCTCATCAAGAAGGAGGTCAATCAGTCTGATATTGCCAAATGAAGATGGAGTTGTATACATCGGATCGTAATCACTCAGTGAATTAAGAGTGCTTACACCTGCACGAGTACGAACTGCATTGATGTATTTCCAGAAATCACGGTTGCCATTACCATCGCTGATGACAAGATTTGCCTCGGCTGCAACAAGATAAAGCTCGCTGCGGTTCAGAATAACGATATCGCGATAGCAATAAGACTTATTTACAGGATCATCGAATTTACGAACGCAAACACCATTATCGGTAGAAGTGTTAAATGCCGATAAAGCCTGTGTAGCTTTCTTTGCTGTTCCATCCTCAGTGAACGTATAAGTTGTTACTGTAGGAGAAGTAAGAATTGCAGCCTTAACAACATTTGGTCCATCACCCTTAGCCATCTGTGCCTTATGAGCAGCAAGCCAAGCTGTTGCCTCAGCCTCTGTTGTCCAATAAGGGAAGAATTTCAAGTTAATTGCATGATTTGTCAACTGTGCCTCAGTATTGTTATATGGAGCGAAGTACGCATCATCCATAGAGTTTCCTTGATAGAAAGTAGTCATAAAAGTACCTTCATAGCGAGAGTCACCCTTTTCAAAGAGATACATAGACTTTTCACTCTGCTGATTCTTAGAGTCACATCCTTTCTGGTTTGTGCTGTAATAGCCACCATAGGTAGAAGACTGAGCATTGCACTCCTTGTCAAGAGAACTCTCGATAGAAGCGGCATCATACTGTATACTCCACATAAACTCATCATTGTTCTCATTGCTTGGAGACCACTTCGTTGCGAAAGGCTGAGTAAGCGACTTACCACCTATAGCTGTCTCTGCCCACTGGGCTGCAAGAGTGAAATGTTCCTTTGAAGAAACCGTATAGTTTCCGTTAGCAGCATCAGTTACCTGAGTATCCAAATCCCATCCCCATGCGAGATAGAATTTGGCAAGCAAAGCTGCTACCGCTTCCTTACTTGGTCTACCAGATGTATAGTCAGTATCCGACAACTTGCAGTTGTTGTAAATATCAAGAAGATCATCAGTAACATTCTTATAAATGTCAGCGAGAGCCATCTTAGGATAATTACGTTCAGCACTCTGAATATAAGTTGTTATATAAGGAACACTTCCGAACTGCTGTGTCAGGCAATAATAAGCATAGTCTCTCAAGAAACGAGCTTCCTGACGTTTTGCATCATATCCTTCCTTTCCTTCTGTATAATAGAGGAAACCATTTGCATAGTTCACAGTACCATAACAACTTACATAATATGTTTTAACGACTGCATTCTCAGGATCAAGAGAACTGTACTGATTGAAGGCACCAGCATCCTGACCACGAGTATTCATATACAGGTCAGTTCCCTGGTCTGTAATATCAGCCTGATTATTGAAATTCTTCAAGCTGATATACGCAGAGGTAAGCATTGCATCAGCCTTAGTTCCAAAGAACTGATCAGAGGTCGTACCTCCTGCGCTTTTATTTTCAGCTTCAAGGAAATCACTACAACTTGTCAGCGTAGTTCCAGCCAACAGTGCAGCAATTGCTGTAATATATAATGATTTTTTCATTTCTTCTTTATTTTATAAAATTAGAATTTGATACTTGCACCGAGCTGGTAAGTTACTGTGCTTGGACCATCATTCTTGCGAGCAGCAGAAGCCCACTCTGGATCAAATCCCTTATACTTTGTAAATACGAAAGGATTTGTCACAGTGAAGTACAAGCGCAGATAAGAACAATGCCATGGAGTCAACCATTTCTTAGGGAATGTATAACCCAAAGTGATATTCTTAACCTTTGCAAAAGAAGCCTTTGTTACGCTTCTTGCCTCATCATACTGAGTAGCAAGCGAACCGAGGCCGCTACTTGCACCGCCATCATTCGGGAAAGGATACTTTCCGTAGTGAGTAACTTCCTGATAAACAGGATTCAAGTAAGTACCGTCAGCATTTAGGCCATCACAGTCAATAAGAGTTCCAGCCGGAATGTAGTAGTCAACATTCAAGTGCTGACGACCACGGTCAGAGAATCTTGTATATTCCTCAAGGAATGAAGAGTAAACATACTGTCCTACCTTAGCATAGATAGAGAAGCCGAGGTCCCATCCCTTATAAGAAAGAGAAGAAGTGATTGTACCTGTAAACTTAGGATCACCCTTAAAGAACTGGCGATCTTTCTCGTCTATCACACCGTTACCATCAGTATCGGCAATCTTTGGCTGACCTTCAGTCAAACCGTATACTTTATAATAATAGTCGTATTCTTTAACCTGGTCGCCAGGGGTGAATCCATTCTTGACAGCAGCCTGATTGTTAGGAACAGTCATCATCTTGTCTGATACAGGTCCGTCATACTTGTAAGCCCAAAGCACATTGTAGCTACGACCAACGAATATAGAATTCTCAACCTGAGACTTTGTTGAAGAAGTCTGGATTACACGATCACCAGTTCCATTAATCTCAAGAACTTTGTTTTTGTTTGCAGAAATGTTTGCAGAAACAGTCCAGTTCCAATCCTTGTTGTCTATGATAACTCCAGTGATTGCTGCCTCAATACCAGTATTGCGGACACTACCAATATTTGTTGTCAACTTCAAAGGATCGCCAGAAGAATCCACACCAGCCTCAAGAGGCAAGTTTACCTGATAAAGCAAGTCTGTAGATTTCTTTGTATACCAGTCGATACTACCGCTGATTCTGTTGCGCAAGAATCCGAAGTCAAGACCTATATTGAACTCATGAGATTTCTCCCACTGGATTTCCTTGTCGACGATACCGGAATATACATAACCCGTCGTCATTCCTGGATAAACGCCAAACTTTGTAGGAGTACTCTGTGTGGCATAATTGTTAATACCATCATTGTTACCTGTCACACCATAAGAGAGACGTAGCTTCAAGTTGCTCAGCCAGTCGATGTTCTTCATGAACTTTTCTTCTGAGATACGCCATGCAGCAGCGAATGAAGGGAATGCTCCCCAACGATGACCGTCGGCAAATTTAGAAGAACCATCCCAACGCACTGTGGCTGTCAACATATACTTGTCCATATAGCTATAGTTTGCACGGAAAGCGTATGACAACATGCTATTCTCCGTATAGCTTGTATAAGAATCTGTTGCATTTTGGGTCAAGTTCTGCATAGCATTCCAGTCAGAACCTACAAGTTTGGTATTTGTGCCAAGCCAATATGCCTTTTCAACATTACCGCTCTGTAATGAGAACAATCCCATCAAGTTCAAAGAATGAATCTTATTGAAAGTCTTGCTCCAATTGATTACGTTATCCCATGTATACTGGAAGCTACGATTTGTAGTATAAGAAGCCTGGCTCCATGTATAGTCATCAGTCATCGGAACCTGAATATACGGAGACTTCGTTGTAACAGCATATGTATGTCCTGGATTTGTTGGATCTTCATATCCCTGGTAATATCCCTCACGATAGTAAGTATAGTTTGGAGAGAATGTTGTCTTGAAGTTCAATCCCTTCATGAAATCGAACTGCAAATAAACATTACCGAGCATACGCCATGTCTCACGCTGCTTTGAAGAGTTCTTGAACGACATCAAAGGGTTGAACGCATCGGTAAACTGCATACCTGTGTTTGTAGTACCCAATGTATAAGAGTTACCTGGGAAGTTAGCCAACTGTCCTGCTGTGTGCCATGCGCCATCTTTGTCATACTGGTCTTTCAGATAACGGGGAACCATATAAGGGTTCATTCTAAAAGCGTCTGCAACTGCATCATCATCGGCATACTTATTCTCAATGCGAGCAAGGTTCATGTTGAATCCTACAGTAATGAGCTTGTTTACTTTTGCATCCAAACTACCCTTGAAGTTAAAGCGGTTTTCTTTATCGTTATCATACAGACCTTCAACTCTGTTATAGCCAATACCTGTATGATAATTGATTTTATCGCTTGACCCACTGATAGCAACATAATGGTTCTGCTGTGAACCATCATTTACGACCATATCTGGCCAATTGTATGTTTTACCGCTAGCAAGCATTTGCTTCATAACATAATTCTCGCCATCATAAAGAAGACCCTGCTTCATTGCAGTATCCTCCATCTTATATGTAGGCTGAGCAGGATTCTGTAGTCCGCTTGCGGTAGATCCATAAGACAAGAACTTCATGAAACGATAGTTATAGAAACTTTGTCCATCCATAAAGTCTGGCATACGTACAGCCTTTGTTATACCATAATAGCCATCGTATGAGATTGTTGCCTTAGAGTCTTTCTTGACTGCAGAACCACTCTTTGTCGTTACCATAACGACACCGGCTGTTGCACGAGAACCGTAGATTGCAGTAGAAGATGCATCCTTCAAAACATCTACACGCTCTATATCCTGTGGATTAAGCCAATCGATATCATCACACATTACTCCGTCAACAACATACAAAGGATTGACATCGCCATTGATAGACGACTTACCACGAACTTCGATGTTGAATCCAGAACCTGCACGGCCAGAAGACTGTGTAATGTTTACACCAGGAGTAGAACCTTGAAGGTTTTCCATCAAAGATGGAGCACCTTTTGCATTAAGTTCCTCGGTTTTAACAGAGCCGACAGAACCTGTAAGGTCTTTTTTCTTCATCGTACCGTAACCGACAACGACAACCTCGTTAAGCTGTGCATTGTCTTCTTGCAATACGAAATTCAAGTTTGAAGAGTTTCCAAGTGTTACGGTCTGTTCTTTATAACCGATATAGGAAATCTTTACCTTAGAGGAAGGAGAAGCATTAGGAATGGAAAACTTACCGTCAAAATCGGTGATAGAACTTGGTTTGCCATCAACAAACACAGTTACACCAATCAGCGGTTCACCTGTTGCATCCTTCACTGTACCAGTGACTGTCTTCTGGGCGAATGCCGTAAGACAAACCATAGGTAAAACGGAAGCCGTCAAGGCTCTTCTGATTTGTAAATGCATAAATGTTTTGTTTTGATTATTAGTTAGTAGCATCTCACTCTCGGCACGCTTGTTCGGCAATGCTTGCACTATGCCTATAATATATAATGTGTATATACTTAGCGAACCTTAATTTTAGTAGTCCGAATTCTTTTAGAAAACGGTTTATAGTTTGATTACGGTGCAAATATATATAGAATTCTGCAATGTGCAAAACATTCTAAAAAGTTTTTTAAATTTAGAACAAAGTTTTAACGTTTACTTCCCATTATGTATTACAAAAACTTTCGGTTTTAGACGAAAACCAATAAAACAAATCAGCAACTATATATTGACTGAAAAAAGTTTGGTTTAGAATTGTAGCCTGTGTCCTTTATTTTTATGTTTATCTGTATTTCAGGTATGAAAGCAAGTGTTGGATGGTGAGGGGTAGTAGAATTTTCATTAAGATACGAAATCGAGGGAGTAAATAGAAGTAGCACTTTTTGTGCTGCGTACCTGCACCTTTGGTGCAAGCACCAAATACTCCTTTTATTACATAGTAACGCTGACGTTAAATAATATAAGCAGTACTGATAAAATGTATAATAGTATTCCTTATTTCCACCATTCATCACACTTACCCTCACACCCCTCACACTTACCCTCACCATCTAAAGCCCCGATAAACAGGGGCTTTGAGAGCTATGTGTGAGGGTGTGAGGGTAAAATCACCAAAAAACTTTTTATGATATTATTGTAAATCTTTCAAATCATTCCGGCATCCATCCGTCGTTCTGTCTGAACACGTTTTGGAGTGTTACCTGTGCTGCTTCTTTCTTCGAGAGCTGACGGCTCCATGCTACACGTGTTTTTGGCGAAGCTCCTGCACCACGGTTGTTATATTCCTCGTAGCGTGCAGTCTTCTCGTTCTGCGGATTGCTCCAGTTGAACCATCCCTCGGGACGTATCTGACTGCCCATTTCGCAATTCATGAACAGAGTGTGGGCATACGGACGCCATGGTCTGCCGAGATATACTTTCTTCACTCCGTCGGCTGCAAGGAGACGACAATGGTTGAAGACATATCCATATTTTATGTTCTGCGGAGTGGAAGCTGCGGTGATATAAGAGTCGATGCGACTAAGAATGGTACAGTTCTCAAACCATGCCGTTGACGGACCGAAGATGAAATCTGTGGTACCCTCGATATGGCAGTCTTTGAAATACAGACGGGTGTTGATGCCGCCAGTATAGATAGTGTCCTGGTTGCCGAGGATACGGCAGTTTACAAATACGAGTCGGTCGCCCTGAGTATGTAGAGCAACTGCCTGTCCGAGTCGGGCGGCATTATTCTCAATGGTAATGTTCTTGAATGTAATGTCGTTGCCGTCTACACGCACTGTATATGTACGGAAAGTTCCCATCTTGCGGTCGGTGCCATGAATGAAGACGTTGGCATGATCGTCGTAAGTTATAATGGTCTTCTCCGGGTCCTCGCCACAAATCTCAATATTTGTGAGCCACGACGGAATGATGAGTTTCTCCTTGTACGTTCCGTTTTTCACGAAAATCACTTTATGGTATTCCATGAAGGCACGACAAACTTCAAGTGCATCGTCGATGTTGCGGAACTCTGCCGTACCGTCGCGTGCCACAAAGAGCGTGTCGGGATTGTCATATTTATTGGCAGCCTGAGCAACCGGTATGCTCGCCAGGGCGAGCAAAATGGAAAGGAAAAGATTTTTCATTGTTGTTGTTTTTTTAGGGAAGACTCGGAGAACGCTGTCTACACAGTCTGGTTTACTTCCTGTACACCCTTTATTGTTTTTAGATTCTTAATAATTGTCTCCACATCCGTGCGGTCGTGGATAAGCAGTTCGAAGACTCCAGAGAATATGCCGTCGTTGCTTGATATTGTCAGCTTATGGATATTCAGGTCGAACTGTCCGGAGATTACACTTGTTACCTCGTTCAGCATTCCAATGCGGTCGATACCCTTTATAGAAATCGTTGCATCGAAGAAGAGCTTGCGGTGCATGTCCCACTTAGCGTCAAGAATACGGTTGCCGTAGCTCGACTTCAGTTTCGACGCCACCGGACAGGAGCGTTTGTGTATCTCGATATGGTTCTTGCCGTCGATATATCCCAAGACGTCATCGCCGGGGATAGGATGACAACACGACTTGAAGATATACTGGTGTATATTGTCGTCGTTGATATAGATAGGCTTCTTACGGTTGAAGTCGGTAGGCAAGACGATGTATTCGTCGGTTTTTTCCGTTTTCTCAGTCTTCTTCTGTTTTCCGAGGAACGGCACATAGCGACGCCATCCCTTAACCGTTTCTTCAGTTTTTTTCTTACCCTTGCCTTGCAGTTCTTTAATGTCCTGCTCACCAAGGATAATGTTTTTCTCGCCAAGAGCCTGCAACAGCTGTTCATGCTTCTCTATGCCGTGTAAAGCACAGAGCTTGTTCAATACAGAGAAAGTAACCTCCAGGGAGTTACGCTTCAGGAACTCGTCGAGGATTTCCTCGCCGCGCTTCTGCACTTCCCTACCCTCACGGCGCAAGATAGCCTGAATCTTAGTCTTAGCCTTAGCCGTGGAAACGAAATTAATCCACGATGGCTGCACGTGCTGCGAGTTGGATGTGAGAATCTCCACCTGGTCGCCGCTGCTCAGTTTATGGCTCAGCGGCACGAGTTTATGGTTCACCTTGGCACCGATACAATGACTGCCGAGGAAAGTATGAATCTGGAAAGCGAAATCGAGAGCCGTACATCCAGCCGGCATCGTCTTAATCTCACCCTTCGGCGTGAAGACAAAAATCTCCGATGCAAAAAGGTTAAGCTTTATGGTGTCGAGGAAATCCATGGCATCCGGCTGCGGGTCGTCGAGAATTTCCTTTATCGTGCGAAGCCAGTTGTTCAGTTCTCCCTCATCCTCAGAGAACTCGCCATTTGTCGCCACTCCGTCCTTATATTTCCAATGGGCAGCAAATCCCTGTTCGGCAATCTCGTCCATGCGCTCGGAACGGATCTGCACTTCAATCCATTTTCCCTGTTTACTCATAAGTGTTACATGGAGAGCCTGATATCCGTTAGCCTTAGGGTGGTTCACCCAATCGCGAAGGCGGTCGGGATGAGACTTGTATATCTGACTGATTGCCACATAGATGTTAAAGCACTCGTTAACCTCCTCGTCTTTCTTCTTGGGCTTGAATATGATGCGAACGGCAAGGATATCATAGATTTGGTCGAACGACACCTGCTTCTGCTGCATCTTGTTCCAGATGGAATACGGGCTCTTTACCCTTGCCTTTATTTTATACTCAAACCCCATTTTGTCGAGAGCCTCACGGATAGGAGCCGTAAAACTGTCGAAGAGGGAGTCTCTTGATTCCTGAGTGCTGGCAAGTTTCTCTTCAATCGCCTGATACTGTTCGGGATGTTCAAACTTAAAGCTTAGATTTTCCAACTCGGTCTTGATATTGTTCAGTCCGAGACGATTGGCGAGCGGAGCATATATGTACAGCGTCTCTCCGGCAATCTTGTAGCGTTTGTTTGGCGGTTGACCGTCGAGGGTACGCATATTGTGAAGACGGTCGCAGATTTTGATAAGGATTACACGAATGTCGTCGCTCATCATAAGCAGCAGCTTCTTGAAGTTCTCTGCCTGTGCCGAAGCCTGTTCACCGAAGATTCCACCAGAAATCTTAGTCAGTCCGTCTACAATCTGTGCGATTTTCGGTCCGAACATGTTCTGTATATCCTCTACGGTATAATCCGTATCTTCCACTACGTCGTGTAGCAATGCGGCACTGATACTCGTGGAGCCGAGTCCCATCTCCGAGCAAGCAATCTGCGCCACGGCGATAGGGTGCATGATATACGGCTCGCCCGACAGGCGTCGCACACCTTTATGCGCCTGTCTTGCAAAGTTGAAGGCTTTAGTTATGATGTCCACCTTCTTTCTATGGCGCGAAGCCAAATAGCTGTCGAGTAGATGATGAAAGGCATCATCCACCATTTTTGCATCGGCAGCTTCCCTCTCCTTGTCTGGATTTAATTGTTCACCCATAATATTCAGACATTTAATTGTTAATGGATGCGGTGAGTTTTTACTTCACCTTTATCTTCTTTCCGGCACGGATATTATTACCCTTTATGCCGTTGAGCTTACGAAGTTTCTTCACGGTAGTGTGGTTTCTCTCGGCTATCTCCGAAAGAGTGTCGCCGTTTCTTACCTTCACGCTCTTTGTTCTCTCCTTGTTCTTGCGTCCTTTCTTTCCGCGGCGGTCTCTGTATTTCGAACTGCGGGAGCTCTTTGAACTGCGGGAATATGTTTTCTTAGAAGACGAATATCTTGGCTGACTCTCTTCTGCCACTTCTACGAGCGAGCGGCGGGTAAAGAGCTGGTCTGCCTGATAATTGCATATAGAGTCCTCATTGGTAATAAACGAGTTCACAACGGCGATAGGCAAGCGGATTGACGAGAGCTTTGAACTGCCGTTTACTATATCGCGGCGATACTGCGGATTAAGAGCGCGCAGCTCCTCGATGTCAACTCCGCAGACATCGGCAATCTGCTTGAAATGCACATCACGGCTAACCTGCACGGTATCGGTCTTTGCCGGCAACGTGGTACGCATCGGACAGATGTTATGGTCGCAATAGTATGTCATTACATAGTTTGCGGCGATGAATGCCGGAACGTATCCCTTTGTCTCGCGCGGAAGATATGGATATATCGTCCAATAGTCAGTCTCTCCGTTTGAGCGCTGTATTGCCTTGCGCACATTCTCCGGACCACAGTTGTATGCAGCAATAACGAGGCTCCAGTCGCCATAAATTCTATACAGGTCGCGCAGATACCTTGCTGCGGCATACGATGACTTCACCGGGTCGCGACGCTCATCGACGAGCGAATTTATCTCCAGTCCATACTGCTTGCCAGTTGACGGCATAAACTGCCACAATCCGGCAGCGCCGACCCTTGACACGGCTTTCGGGTTGAGCGCCGACTCGATAACCGGAAGATACTTCAGTTCGAGCGGAACTCCATAAGCCTCGAGGGCATCCTCAAAGATTGGCATATAGAAATTTGATGCCCCGAGCATATAACCTACGGAACGGCGCAGACGTCCGGTGTATCTGTCGATAAACTTCTGCACTATTTCATTGTAAGGCATCTCCATGATATTCGGCAGCCTCTTCAACCGGTCGATATAAACCTCTTTGTCGTAAGTTCTGTTCTCGTCGCGGTAGTTGCAGTCGCCATCCTCTTTCAGATATTTCTTTGAGTAATACTCCTGCAACAGGTTATCAAACTCTGTATCCATAGACTCCGGCACATCGATGATTTCCTCGTTGCCATCCTTGTCTTTTACTTTTATTTCCTTTTCATCATCGGTCTGGGCATACAGCATGTTGCTGCCTCCTAAGAGGAGGGCGGCTGCAAGAGCCAGACTTTTTATATTTATTTTTATCATCTTCTTGTTTTTTTTCTGGGAGAGATTTTTTGAAGGCTCGGAGAGGGCTGAGAGAACTGAGAGTTCTGAGAGTTCTGAGAGTTCTGAGAGAACTGGGAGAACAGATAACTCAGAACTATCAGAAAGCTCAGAAGTTCAGCGAGCACTGCAATCCGAGAGACGAGCTCTTCACCGGGTTAGCCGAAGAGTGGTTGTTGATAACCGACGGCTCTATCCTAAGACTCAAATCTTTAGAAATATCAAACTGCGACAGTGAGGCATCAACATAAGCATCTATTACCGACAGGGCATAAACTCCTATCAAACAGAAGATGCTCAAGTCGCGATACTTGCGGTAATAGTCTTTACGACGCTTAAACAGGTTTTGGTATCTCTCCTTGTTTTCATCCGTTATCTGCATACCAAGATGCAAGAACTGATTATAGCTCTGCGTATTCGGATCATCGTCCATTATGTCCATGTAAGCCTGAGAATAGTCGCGAAACATCTGGTTGTTCCACCTCCAGGCATACGCACATCCAAGAATTCCTCCATATACGATAGGAAGTTTCCAGTATTTCCTGTTGTATATCTGTCCGGCACCGGGCAGCACTATCGCAAGCCACATGGCACGCTTAGGATCAGGAGCCCATGTTGCCCAATCGCGCTTCACCTTTTTCTTTGACATGGCAGAAAGGCTGTCCACCTTATTATATATAAGGGTGTCGGAAGAGTCGGAGGTATAAGACTCACATGACATACAAGACTCATATGACGACTCGGATGGCTTCGAGAAACCAGAGAAGTCAGAACAGTCTTGCAGTTCCAACAAAGTCGAGGATTCCGACTGTCGTATTATCGGTTCCTCAGCCCATACTGCAGCTGAAGCGACAACAGCCACGAGGCAAGAGAATATTCTTCTAATGTTGCTATACACGCTAAGCCGGATTAAATTATCATTCATGCGTTTTATCAAGAACCGCCAGGATATGTTCCAGTTCCTCGGCATTGGCAAACGGGATACTGATTTTCCCCTTTCCCTTTGCAGAACAGGTCATCTGCACCTTTGTAGAGAAGAATGTTGACAGCTTTTCCTTCAACACGTTGAACTCCTCAGGCAACGGATTGCTGGAAGCAATCACCTTCTTTCCGCTTACCACATTCTCGCCGCTGTTCAGCTGTTTTGCTATTTCCTCTACCTTACGAACAGAATATCCGTTTTTCTGTATTTCCTTAAACACCTTTATCTGCAGCGACGGAGAGTCGATGGAGAGCAGCGCACGAGCATGCCCCATATCAATCTCCTTCTTCTGCAAAGCCATCTGCACCTGAGCCGGCAGTTTCAGCAAGCGCAGGTAATTGGTAATTGCCGTTCGGCTCTTCCCCACACGCTCCGACACCTTTTCCTGTGTCATACCGGTATTCGAGAGAAGATGTTCATACGCCAAAGCAATTTCTATAGCATTAAGATCCTCTCGCTGGATATTCTCCACGAGAGCCATCTCCATTACATTCTCGTCCTTTATAGTACGGATATAAGCAGGGATAGCTGTCAGCCCAGCTATCTGCGATGCACGCCAGCGTCGCTCGCCGGCAATAATCTGGTATTTGTCGTCATCGACCTGCCTTAGGGTAATCGGCTGAATTATTCCAATCTCCCGAATACTGTTGGCAAGTTCCTGCAAAGCCTCCTGATCAAACTCCCTTCGGGGCTGGTTAGGATTAGCCTCTATCTTGTCGATGTCAATTTCATTAATCGTTGAGCTTCCCTGAGGACGCACGTCATCAGTTGATATAAGGGCGTCGAGTCCACGTCCCAAAGCGCTATATCTCTTATGTACTCCCATTTATATATTTACGTTTACTTACTTTGTTCGTTTTTGTTTATAATTTCCTTAGCCAAGGCAAGATGGTTCTTGCTTCCCGTAGAGTCGGCATCATAGAGGATAACAGGCAGTCCGTGGCTTGGCGACTCACTGAGCTTTACGTTTCGCTGTATCACAGTCTTGAACACCAGCTCCTGGAAGTGTCGTTTCACTTCATAGTAAATCTGATTGGCAAGGCGCAGACGACTGTCATACATCGTAAGCAGGAAACCTTCAATCTCAAGTTTCGGATTCAGTTTGCTCTTTATGATCTTTATAGTATTAAGCAGCTTGCTGATTCCTTCAAGGGCAAAATACTCACACTGTACAGGAATAATGACAGAATCGGCTGCCGTCAGCGCATTGACAGTGATAAGGCCAAGCGACGGAGAACAGTCTATCAGGATATAATCATAATCCCCTCTTATAGGCTGAAGCAAGCGTTTTATCACTTGTTCGCGATGGTCAAGATTAAGCATTTCTATTTCTGCGCCCACGAGATCAATATGACTTGGAATAATGTCCAGTCCGTCGATATCGGTTGTATACACGGCATCCCTAACGTCGGCATGATCAATGATACACTCGTATAGAGAACAGTCAACATCCTTGGAGTTCACGCCGAGACCGCTCGAAGCGTTAGCCTGTGGGTCGGCATCGATTACGAGTACTTTCTTCTCGAGCGTTGCCAGCGAAGCAGCGAGGTTTATTGTGGTAGTAGTCTTTCCCACTCCACCCTTTTGGTTTGCCAATGCTATTATTTTTCCCATTTTATTCTTTCAATTATTGCAATAATAAGGTAATGCAGCCTAAGGAAACTGTCATTTCATGCTATTTATGACTGCAAAGATACATATTATTATGTGATAATCGGCGGATTTAAACCTTTTTTCGTACTTTTGCAAGCAAAAGAATTTTAATTTATGAAAAATAAAAGACCTTTAATACTGATTTCCAACGATGACGGGTATGAAGCAAAAGGCATAACAAGCTTGATTGAATATGTTCGAGGATTCGGCGATGTTATCGTATGCGCCCCCGAATCGGCACGTTCCGGATACTCTTGTGCATTCTCATCGGAAATGCCATTACGGCTTTCTCTGAAGCGTAAAGAGGAACATCTGCAGGTTTGGGCTTGCAATGGCACACCGGTAGACTGCACAAAGATGGCTTTCAGTCAGCTATGCGACAGGCGTCCGGACTTGGTTCTCAGCGGAATAAACCACGGCGACAACGCTTCTGTAAACACCCATTACAGCGGTACTATGGGAGTAGCTCGGGAGGGATGCATGAAAGGTGTTCCGTCGATTGCTTTCTCTCTATGCAACTATGATGCCGATGCTGACTTCAGTGCCACGTCGCGGATTATAAAGATTATCACCGGAAGGGTTCTTGAAGAAGGTCTGCCAAAGAATGTTTGTCTGAATGTCAACTTCCCCAATATCAAGGAGTTCTGCGGGGTAAAGGTTTGCAGAATGTGTAACGGCATCTGGGAAAACGAGGTCGTAAAGCAGCGTCATCCAAGAGGATACGACAACTATTGGATGGTTGGCGAATTCCGCGATACTGAACCTGATGCCGAGGATACCGACGAATGGGCGCTCGCTAACGGATATGTGGCTATTACTCCTACAACTATAGACATTACCGCTTATCAGGCTATGGACAAGATTAGGGAATGGGGGATTTGAAAAACGTTGAAAGATTGAAAAACGTTGAAAGATTGAAAGATTGAAAAACTAAAATGGTGGAAGAGTAAAATGAAATACTATCTTATTGCCGGTGAAGCAAGTGGAGACCTTCATGCCTCGCATCTTATGCAGGCTCTGAAAGACAAAGACGCGGAGGCACAGTTCCGTTTCTTCGGTGGAGACCTCATGTCTGCCGTCGGAGGAACACGCGTCAAGCACTACCGCGAACTTGCTTATATGGGGTTCATACCCGTACTTATGCATCTGCGCACGATATTCCGTAATATGGCTATATGCAAGAAAGATATTGCGGAGTATCAGCCTGACGTACTGATACTTATCGACTATCCGGGATTTAACCTGAGCATCGCCAAATATATTCACGCCAATACCAATATCCCTGTATATTATTATATTTCTCCTAAGATATGGGCATGGAAGGAATATAGGATAAAGAATATAAAAAGAGATGTTGACGAACTGTTCTCCATCCTTCCATTTGAGATAGACTTTTTCGAAAAGAAGCACCACTATCCTATACACTATGTAGGCAACCCTACTGCTGATGAAGTGGCAGAATTCAAAGCGGACTACAGAGAAAGTCCCGAAGAGTTCTGCAACAGACTCGGACTTGAGAACAAGCCTATAATAGCCCTACTCGCAGGAAGCAGGAAACAGGAAATCAAAGACAACTTGCCATATATGCTACAGGCGGCGACAGCGGTGGCTAAGGAAAAATACCAAATTGTCGTTGCCGGTGCACCGGGAATTGACAAAAGTATATACGACCAGTATCTCAACGGAAAGGCAAAGCTCGTTAGCGGAGAGACTTACGCATTACTCCGGCAAGCTCGTGCTGCAGCGGTAACAAGCGGTACGGCAACCCTTGAAACAGCACTTTTCAACGTGCCGCAGGTGGTTTGCTACAAGACTCCTATTCCTAAGGTCATCGCTTTCCTGAAGCGTCATCTTCTGAAGGTGAAATATATATCGCTCGTGAATCTGATAGCTAATCGCACGGTAGTTACCGAACTCGTTGCCGACTCTTTCAGTACGGAAAATATCAAAAATGAACTCGAAAAGATAACCAATGAGGGCAAGGCAAGGGAAGACATGCTTAAAGGTTATGCCGAAATCCACAACACTCTTGGTGAGAAACGTGCCGCAGAAAATGCTGCTGACATTATGATTGAAAAGCTGAAAAGCGGTAAAGGGAAGGCTGAAAAGGAAACCATCTAATAAGGCTATACCAACCAAAGGTAGATAAAGAAAAAACAATTTTATAAAAACAAAGAAAAAACAAGATAATGACAAAAGTAAGAATCAAGACAACTGAGGGTGACATCCTTGTTCGCCTCTACGATGAGACTCCCAAACATCGCGACAACTTCATAAAACTTGCCAAAGAGGGATATTTCGACGGAACGCTGTTCCATCGTGTCATCAAAGACTTCATGATTCAGGGAGGAGACCCCGACAGTAAAGGAGCACCTAAAGGCAAGATGCTCGGAACCGGCGGACCGGACTATACGATACCGGCTGAATTCGTTTACCCGAAACTCTTCCACAAGCGCGGAGCTTTGAGTGCTGCACGTCTTGGAGACGAGGTTAACCCTAATAGAGAGAGCAGCGGAAGCCAGTTTTATATTGTTTGGGGAAAGACTTACAAGCCGGCAGAGCTGAAGCAAATGGAGAAGCAACTGGAAATGCAACAGGAACAGGCTATCTTCAACCAACTTGCAAAAGAGAACCATGACAAGATTATGGATCTGAGACGCAACCGCGACCGCGCCGGACTTCAAGAGCTACAAGACGAACTCATTGCCGAGACAAAAGCTATAAGCATGGAAAAAGGCAAGCCTACGTTTACCGACGAACAGCGGGAGACGTATACCACAATTGGCGGAACGCCGTTCCTCGACAATCAATATACCGTGTTCGGCGAGGTGGAAGAAGGACTTGACGTTGTTGAGAAGATACAAAACTGCGAAACTCTGCGTGGCGACCGTCCTAAGGAGGACATAAGCATGGAAGTAGAAGTCGTAGAAGAATAATTATTCTTTATAAAATCCAAGACCGAGTATCTAAGATTTCTTTTTGATACAAGATGACAAATATAGAAGAAATAGAGGAAAGACTGCAGCATAAAGGGGTGAAGCCTACCGCCAACCGCATTCTTGTATACAAGACGCTGGCAGGACTCGACCACCCGGTAAGTCTATCCGACATAGAGGCATTGCAACTCTCGATGGACAAGTCGAGTATTTTCAGGGTACTCACTCTGTTTCACGAGCACGACGTGGTACATTCGTTTGAAGACGGACGCGGAATACTCAACTATGAACTATGCCTTAGCGACGGAGCATGCAACATGAAAGACAGTCATGTGCATTTCTATTGCGAATCATGCCAAAAGTCGTTCTGTCTGGAGGATATACATATCCACGACTTGAAATTGCCGGAAGGCTTCCATGCCCACTCGCTATCGTTTGTCGTAAAAGGAGAATGCCCTGAATGTAGAAAGAAGAACCATCATTTGTAGATTCTCATTTCGACATAAAGGGCAAACATACCTTTTTATAAAAAACTCTCAAGCCATCAGGCTAAGAAAGAGAAAATCATCAAGCTTTCGCCGTGTTTAAAGCCCTCATGGCATTAAGCACGGCGATAACCGTAACACCTACATCTGCAAAAACTGCCATCCACATTGTTGCCAAGCCAAAAGCGGCAAGTATGAGAACCGCAAGTTTTACGGAAATGGCAAATGCCACATTCTGCCTCGCAATACCGATAGTGTTGCGTGCTATTCTTATTGCCAACGCTATTTTAGAAGGTTTGTCGTCCATCAACACAACATCGGCAGCTTCGATTGCGGCATCTGATCCCAAGGCACCCATTGCAATACCTACATCAGCGCGTGCCAATACAGGAGCGTCGTTAATGCCGTCGCCAACAAAAGCGACATTACTTTTTTTATTCTCGCTATTCAGAATTTCCTCCATCTTGTCTACCTTATCGGCAGGCAACAGCTCGGCATGACACTCGTCCACTCCAAGTTCTTTAGCCACATACTCGCCTACTTCATTCCTGTCGCCTGTAAGAATAACCGTTTTCTTTATGCCACAATTCCTGAGACCGTCAATAGCCTCCCTGGCATCAGCCTTTACAACATCCGACACTACGATATGTCCGGCATATACACCATCGACAGCCACATGAACGATAGTGCCCACCTTATGACACTGATGCCACTCCACACCAATACTGTCCATCAGTTTACCGTTGCCTACAAACACTTCTCTTCCGTTGACATGAGCTTTAACTCCTTTTCCGGCAATTTCTTCTACATCCTCCACATTACAGCCATCATCCTCATTGCCAAAAGCCTCTTTCAGCGACATCGCAATAGGATGCGTGGAGAATCTCTCCACATGGGCAGCAAGATGCAAGAGTTCGTTGTCGTTAAAATCATTGGGATGGATAGCCTCAACCTCGAATTTGCCCTTCGTCAAGGTTCCGGTCTTGTCAAACACCACAACTCCGGTTTTTGCCAACGCATCCATATAGTTTGAACCTTTTATTAGAATACCACGCTTTGAGGCTCCGCCAATACCGGCAAAGAAGGTTAGCGGCACGGAAATAACAAGAGCACAGGGGCATGACACCACGAGGAAGGTGAGAGCCCTACCCAACCATACTGGCAAGGCTGCCATATAACTGCCGTAAAAGAACGGAGGCAAGAAAGCAAGCAGCAAAGCTACATAAACGACGATTGGGGTATATACATGTGCGAACTTGGCTATAAAGGTCTCGCTCTTCGACTTGTTTTCATTTGCATTCTCCACGAGATCAAGAATCTTGCTTACGGTAGACTCGCCATAAGTTTTCTCTACCCTGACTTTTATCACTCCCGACAAGTTTACGCAGCCCGACACAACCTTATCGCCTTCAAGTACATCACGTGGCATTGTCTCTCCTGTAAGCGCCATAGTGTCAAGACTCGTTTTGCCGCTCTCCACAATTCCATCGAGAGGCAGTTTCTCGCCGGGCTTCACTACTACAGTCTCGCCAATCTTCACCTCTTCCGGCTTAACGACAATTGTCTCCCCGTTTCTTACCACGTTTGCCGTATCAGGGCGAATCTCCATAAGATGCGAAATCGACCTTCGACTGTTGTCTTCGGCGTAATCCTCAAACAGTTCGCCAATCTGAAAGAAGAGCATAACAAACACAGCCTCCGGAAATTCCGTCTCGGCTCCAGGCAGGAAGCCAATAAGCAAAGCTCCAATGGTAGCAACACACATAAGGAAGTCCTCATCGAAGACTTCCCCCTCCATAATCCCCTCTATTGCCTCTCCGATAACATCATAGCTGATGAGCAGGAAAGGTATGAGATATACAATCAGCAGTTGCCAGACTTCAAGTCCCATGGTTTTTTCAACCACAACAGCCGCAACGAGCAACACGGCAGTGAGAATAATTCTCAATAGTTTTTTCTTGTCCATATATTTTATGTTTTAGTTTTCTGCCGCAAAATTATGAACAAAGTTTTGCAATCGGGTTGCAAACTACCTTTTCACCCCTCTTACAGCCTCTGCCTCAAGCGGATTCTCTGGCCAATAATGCTTAGGATACCGTCGTTTTAATTCTTTCCGAACTTCAAAATATGTTGTATTCCAGAAGCTTTCCAAATCTTGAGTGAGTTGTACGGGTTTAAATCCTGGCGACAGCAATTCCATCAGCAATGGTTGCCGTCCGTCATTCACGCATGGAGTCTTCTCCATACCAAAGCACTCCTGCAGTCTGACGCTCAATACAGGAACAGCCGCTCCCTGTCTGTAATCAACCTTTATTCTGCTTCCCGTAGGCACCACGATATGAGTGGGAGCAAAGCGTTCTATCTGCATCTGCAAATCATACGGAATCATCGCCCAAAGAACATCATACATGTTGATTTTTTTCAGTTCTGCAACATTTTGCCTAATCTTCCCATTATTCTCCAGATAAAACGGAAGCCATTCGTCGGCAGTTTCAAGGATATGCGAAGTGGATAGATCCGGCAACGATAGTTCCGGATGCCATTCTGCCACTTTCATCACTCTTAGCTGAAGTCTGGAAACATTATCATTCCAGTCGAACATGCCCGTTCCGTCTTTTTTTGCGGCATTGCAAACCACATCCACAATAGTCTTCCTGTCGATATCCGCAATAGGATTACTGTCAACAACCAGACACCCCATACGCTTTTCCCTCTGTGCCACGACACAACCCATCTTGCTGTTCCACGACACATTATCATAGGAATAAACAGGCAAGTCGCTTTTCTCTACAGGAGCAGCGAGGAATACCCTACCAGACTTACCGTGAGAATACAAAGAAGCAACGGCAATCCAGGGATATGCCGACATGGAGTCAGCCAAATCCAACTTTACATTTTCTCCACTTGCCAAGCGGAAGTTGCCAGCATCGTCAAGAGCCATGGCAACACGCTCCGGATAGGCATTCGCCACAAGAATACCCACGCAAGACGGAACAACATCGGTATTATCCTCAGCCACTCTAACCATCCTTCGGTATTCTTGAGCTATCAAGGCAATACGTTTCCATTTGCCAAGCGATTGGCGTTTCCTGCTTCCTCGCAACGAAGATATACGCATGGAGATATCCGTATCGGCGGAATTCGCCATCGGGTCTTTTTCTTCGAGTAAAGCGGCAATGTCGCATGCCAGACTCTTCAGCTCTGGAGTTCTACAACTCAATATCATCTTGGCAATTCGGGGATGGCAAGGCATGGCAGCCATCTGTTTTCCGAGTGGTGTTATATTCCCGTCAGCCTCGATAGCCCCAAGCAGACGAAGCAGCTTTAACGACTGCGCCACTCTGCCTTTATCCGGCGGAGTGAGCCACGGCAACTGCCATATATCATTTTCGCCAAAGGCTGCAACTTCGAGAACAAGCGGAGCGAGGTCAATGTATTCAATCTCCGGGCGTCGTTGGTCTTCCATTTTGTGTTCCTCCACCTGTCGCCAAAGTCTGTAGCACACACCGTCTTCCAATCGTCCGGCACGTCCCGTTCGCTGAACCATCATATCACGACTGATTTCTACCGTTTCGAGATGACTCAATCCGCTTCGAGCATCAAAAGCCAAGTGTCGGCATAATCCTGAGTCGACAACAGTTCTGACTCCTTCGATAGTAAGCGATGTCTCGGCAATAGGAGAGGCAATTACCACCTTGCGCCTTCCGTCCGGCAGTGGCATTATTGCCCTGTGCTGTTGCTCAGGAGAGAGATTTCCGTATAGTGGGAATACTACTGTTCCTTCCATCGAGTCGCCAAGTAATTCCACGCAACGCTGAATCTCTCCCTGTCCCGGAAGGAACACGAGGATATCTCCCTCTTGCTCATGCAAAACACGCGACACGACACGAGCGGCAATTCTTGCAGAATCGGTGAGCAGATCATCGAATCCGTTCTGTGCCTCGTCGGCATATTCCACTCTCACCGGGAACATTCTCCCGCTGCACTCTATCAAAGGAGCATTCATGGCTTTGCATATTGCCGACGCATCAATTGTAGCCGACATGACCACAATTTTCAGATCGTCGCGCAACAGCTGTTGTGAATACCGGCAAAGAGCGAGAGACAGATCTGTATTTATGCTGCGCTCATGAAACTCATCGAAGATTACCGTATCCACTCCATCGAGAGTAGGGTCGGCAACGAGCATACGGGTCAGTATCCCCTCTGTAATTACCTCTATACTGGTCTGGACAGATACCCTGCTTTCGAATCTCACCCTATAACCTACGGTCTGCCCCACTCCTTCGCCAATCATTTCTGCCATTCGGCATGCTATCTGTCGTGCGGCGATACGTCGTGGTTCGAGCATAAGGATTTTACCATTTCTCTTACTTCCGGCATTTACAGAAAGTGGAAGGAGTGTAGACTTTCCGGCTCCTGGCGGTGCGGTAACTACAACCGTAGTGTTACCCTCAAGAGTATCATTAAGTTTGCCGCTGATATCAGCAGCAGGCAAAAAGGAATATTTTCTGATTATCTCGTCAAATGTCATGATGTTCGAATTCATAAAGACCAAGTGGTCTGCAAAAATACCAAATAAATTCCGAACTTCATATTAAAAGGCTATGGATAATCAAGAAAGCCATCAGAATTTTTTCAACAGTTCATTTACAACTGTCAATAGTTCCGGCAAACCATTTTTTATAGTATCAAAGACGATAACTTCATCAATATTGGCATATTCATAAGAAATTAGATTTCTCATTCCATATATAGCTTGCCACGGAATATTTTTATATTCTTCCAAGGGATTCCCTGGAATTTTCAGAAGTCTGCCAACATCTTCTCCTATCACTTGTAGTCTCATCACACAAGCATTAAAAGCCATATAGTTTGTTGGCGACAATAAGAAAGCATCTGCAGAATCAATATGAGCACTCCATTCCGTTATCAGCAAAATAGACTCTTTAATCTCTTCAAGTTTATCATGTACAGAATTATTATACATATACTGCTTCCCTATTTATATTATCCAACAGCATAGGTCGCAAGGTATTACGTAACCTTATCAGATCTACATTACAACGAAGAAGCTTCTCAAGTGCTTTATGTAATTCGAACATAAGCAGAAGCGTTGGATTTCTTATTTCTACAACAATATCCACATCACTCTCATCGGTATTCTCCCCCCTTGCAACAGAGCCGAAGATACCGAGTTTGACTATTCCGAAACTTTCTCCAGAATGTTGTTTGAAAATTGATAATTTTTCCTTGCATTCTTTTAGTGTTACCATAACTGAAGAAATTTAATGCACAAATGTACATAATTATCACAAAAATACCAAATAAATTCCGAACTTCATATAAAAATGCGTATCAAAAACCGGAGACATTACTTTAACGACTCTGTTTCTGATACGCAAGCAAGTTCTATAAAAGTTATGCTAAAGTATATTCTATTTCTCTCTCAAGAAGCGGTAGCCGAACCTTTCACAGGCGGCACGCTCCAGTTCCTCTCTGAATTCCGGAGCTGCGATGCGTATCAGTTCATGGGCACGCTGTGCAAGGTCCTTGCCTTTCAGGAAAGCTGCTCCATATTCCGTAACGACATACTGCGTCTGGAAACGTGTGGTAACCACTCCTGCACCTTCTGTCAATACCGGTTTTATCTTTGATATTCCCTTGCCCGACGTGGCAGTCATGGCGATGAAAGTCTTTCCGCCTTCCGACAAGGCTCCGCCATACATAAAGTCGTGCTGTCCGCCAACGCCAGAGAAGAGCCGTGTTCCGATGGAGTCGGCACACACCTGTCCGGTCAAGTCTACTTCGATAGCCGAATTTATCGACATCACCTTAGGGTTCTGCCTAATGCGGAACGGATCGTTGGTCCATGCCACATCCTTGAAAATCATGTCCTCGTTATAGTCCATATACTCATAAAGTGCCTTCGACCCGAGGGCGAGCGAGGCAACGCTCTTTCCCGGCATCACCACTTTCTGCGAGTTGTTTATCACTCCGCTCTTTATCAGCGGCAACACTCCGTCGGTCATGGCTTCCGTGTGCAGTCCGAGGTTCTTATGGTCTCTGAGTCCGTTGAGCACGGCATTCGGTATTCCGCCCACGCCAATCTGCAGCGTTGCCCCGTCGGGGATAAGTTCGGCGATAAACTGTCCTATTTTCTTCTCCTTCTCGTTAGGCACCGCCGTAGGCACCTCCACCAACGGGTCGTCCACCTCCACACAGGCATCGATGTCATCGATGTGTATAAGTGGGTCGCCATACGAAAACGGCATCTGTTTGTTCACCTGGGCGATGATAGTCTTTGAACATTCCGCAGCACTAAAGGCAAGGTCTGCCGACACTCCATAACTGCAATATCCTTCTTTGTTTGGCGGCGAAACATTGAGCAGCGTTACATCGAGCGGCAGATACCCCTCGCGGAAGAGAGCCGGCACCTCACCGAGGAAACACGGAATGATCTGTGCCTCGCCACGGTCTACCGCCTTACGTATGCTGTTGGCGATAAACAAGCTGCGCGGTATGAAGCTGTCGCGCAGTTCCGTAGTGGCATACGGGGCATCCCTTCTGCCTATGGCAAAGGCAGAATACATCTCCACGCCCTCAAGTTCCTTGCCACGAGCCGTTATGGCGCCTATCAGCACCTCCGGTATCGAAGTGCTGCCTTGTATAAACACACGGTCGTGGCTCTTTATCAGTTTTGCCGCTTCGGCGGCAGATACATAATTCGGTTTCATTTTCTAAACTTTTTTTAATGAAGAATGAAGAATTGCTTCGCTATTTTAATGAAGAATGAAGAATTGCTTCGCTATGCTCAGCGAAATGAAGAATGTTGTTTACTCTTTCTTGTACGGAAATGAGAAATAAAGGTAACTTTCATTCTTCACTCTTCATTCTTCATTCTTCACTCTTCATTCTTCATTCTTCATTCTTCACTCTTCATTCCGGTCGAACACCTCCAGTCGTTCGTCGAGCAAAGGATAATGCTCATCCCGAAGCATCGACGTGCACACACGTATTCCCTGCTGCTCGCTACCCGTAGTGCGGAGCGATATTGCCGCCACGCCATAGCGCACGAGTTCGGCAAGAAGGTCATCTCCCGAAAATCCCTTTCTGCCGATGGTAAAGAAGAACCCGTCGCTAACGTCCTGGTCAAGGTCTTTGTCGTAGACGATATGGAAGCCGTGGCGCAGGAACACCTCTTTCAGCTTTGCCGCGCGACGCGCATATTCTCTGTTTTCGGTAACGAAATCCAGCTGTCCGTCGCATGCCGCCTTATACATAGCGGCAAGAGCGCATTGTGCCGAATGGCATACGCCAGACGAGAGAGTATACAATATGGTATAAATAAAAGCCCTGCCGAGAGTGTCCATGCCAAGAGTCTCCTTCAGATATGGATAAACCCTGTCGTAGAGTTTGTTGCTTATCGCCACCGTTGCCACCCGTTCTCCGGCATAGCTGAAAATCTTTGATGCCGAGAGCATAAGCATGTAATTGTCGGTATAGCGCGCCACCGTACTCTGATATGGCGGCTCGAAAGGTTTTCCGATATACTTCCTTGAGTCCATACCGAGATAAGCAAGGTCTTCGATAACCACGGCATCATATTTCGTGGCAAGTTCACCGATATATTGCAGTTCCTCCTCCGTGAAGCATACCCACGAAGGGTTGTTCGGGTTGGAATACAGGATAGCGGCGATGTTTCCCTTTTCAAGATGGCGCTCCAGTTCTTCGCGCAGTTTCTCGCCACGGTAGTTGTACACGTCAAACGTGTCGCGCTTGTATCCCAAGACCTTTGCCTGAAGCGGCTGCACGGAGAAACCCGGATTGATAAACAGTATCGTGTCTTTTTCCCGACAGAGATGCGTGGTAACGATAAACGAGGCGAAGGTGCCCATCATCGACCCCACCGTAGGCACGCAGCCGTCGGGCTTTACGTCGATATCGAGAAATGCCTTTACGAAGCGCGACGCCTCTCTTTTCAGCGGAGCGATACCGGCGATGTTAGGATATTTGTTTGCCACGCCATTGTCGAGCGCCTCCTTCTGTGCCTCTATTCCTATGCGGCTCGCCTCCAGTCCCGGCGATCCCATTTCGAGATGCACAAACTTCTGTCCGGTAATCTTTTCCAGTTCTTCAGAGAGGGCTACAGTCTGTCGTATCGTAGCATTCCCCACCGACGGGATGTGCATTTTCTCGAGCACGTCATCAACGGTTTTCTTGTCAAACGGAATATTCATAAGCCATTACTTTTTTATGTGTTCGTCAGCCACGGCAAGTCCGGCACGGAATGCCTTGAGATTCATTTCCACTATGGCGTCGCCCTTACGTGAGAACACGCTGCGTATGCCCTGTTCTATCTTCTCCACCTCGATACCGAGGAACGGCGAGGCAGCACCAAGCAACACTATGTTTGCACAGCGTGGCGAGGCAACCTCCTTGGCAATCTTGTCCACATCGAGCGATACATGATGGTCGATAGCCTTGATGCTCTGCAGCAGAGTGTCGAGTTCCGGATAGTTCGGGATATTTACAAACGGGGCGGTGTTGGTGATAATCCATCCCTCTTTTTTCAGATACGGCAGATAGCGCATCGCCTCCATCGGTTCGAGCGAGATGATGAGGTCTGCCTTGCCCAGGGGGATGAGGTCGCTGGCAATCGGTTCCGAACTGATGCGCAGGTTAGACTGCACGTCGCCGCCGCGCTGACTCATGCCGTGCACCTCTGCCTGCTTGATATAAAGGTTCTCCTTTATGGCGGCTGCTCCTATAATGGTGGCAATGGAGAGGATGCCCTGTCCTCCCACTCCCGAAAGAATGATATCTGTATTCATAATATGCGTCCTCCTTATTTTTTCTTGTTGTGGCGGCGAGCCGTCTGTATGCATTCGCGGCGCGGGATAACCACGCTCACTCCGGTATATCTAATCTCCTGACGTATCACGTCTTCCATCTCCTTCATGTTCTGCGGCAGCGGAACGACCACTCTTACATGTTCCGGTTCCACGCCGATGCCGCGACAGATGCTCTCTATCCTTCCCGTTCCGGCAGAGTCCTGTCCGCCGGTCATTCCCGTGGTGAGGTTGTCGGAGATGACGACCACGATGTTCGACTTCTCGTTTACGGCATCGAGCAGTCCGGTCATTCCGGAATGAGTGAATGTGGAGTCGCCGATCACGGCAACCGACGGATACTGTCCGGCATCTGCCGCTCCCTTTGCCATCGTTATCGAGGCTCCCATGTCTACCACGGAGTGCAGCGCCTGGTATGGCGGAAGGAATCCGAGCGTGTAGCATCCGATGTCGCCGAACACCCTGCTGTTGTTGTATTCTTTCAACACATTGTTGAGTGCCTCATACATAAAGCGGTGGCCGCAGCCCTGACACAATGCCGGCGGACGCGGCACTACGAGTTCGCTTGCCGGGAACACTTCTTCGTCTTTCAGTCCGAGAGCCGATATGATATTGTCGGGGGTAAGCTCTCCTGTGCGCGGCACATCGCCCGAGAGTCTGCCCTTTATCGTAATGTTCTGCTCCAACACTCCGCGCAGCATCTCTTCCACCACGGGTTGTCCGTCTTCGAGCACGAGCAGGGCGTCGCACTCCCGGGCAAGCTGTCTTATCATCTTTACCGGCAGCGGATATTGCGACACTTTGAGCACCGGATAGGGGCACCCGTCCTTGAAATGCTCCATAAGATAGTTGTAGGCTATTCCGCAGGCTATGATGCCGAGCGACTTGTCCATGCCGTCAACAAGCTTGTTGTATTTTGAGTTTTCCGCCTCTTCCACGAAGTCCTTCTGCATCCCTGTAAGGCGAACGTTGCGTTTGCGTGCCACAGCCGGCAGCAACACCCAGTCTTTCGGGTTCGAGGGATACGACATAGGGTTTTGCGCCCTCACCTCTGCCGTCTCTACCACGGCGCGCGAGTGTGCCATTCTCGTAACCATCCTCAACACCACGGGCACTTTGTATCGTTCCGACATGGCGAAGGCGTCTTTCATCATGTCATACACCTCCTGTTGTGAAGAAGGTTCAAACACGGGCACCATGGCAAACCTGCCGTAGAACCTGGAGTCTTGCTCGTTCTGCGAGGAGTGCATCGAGGGGTCGTCGGCAGCCACCACCACGAGTCCGCCGTTTGTTCCCGTCATGGCGGAATTCACGAAAGCGTCGGCACACACGTTCATTCCCACATGCTTCATGCAGACCATGGCCCGTTTTCCCATATACGACATTCCGAGTGCTTCCTCCATTGCGGTTTTCTCGTTTGCCGACCACCGGCAGTGGATTTTTCTCTCTGCTGCCAACGGGTTGCCTTGAATATACTCTGTAATTTCAGTAGATGGAGTTCCGGGGTAAGCGTATACTCCCGAAAGTCCTGCGTGAATGGCTCCCAGGGCTATAGCCTCGTCGCCAAGTAGCAATAGTTTTTCATCCATATAGGTAAAGGTTTTTAATTATGGTGCAAATATATATTTTTACTTGATTTAAAACAAGTAAAAACTTATTTTTATGCAAAAAAACGATTAAGCGAGCGCAATGAAAGTTTACTTTCAGATTGCCGAGCGTGAGTTTTTTATTCAAAAAAACGATTAAGCGAGCGCAATGAAAGTTTACTTTCAGATTGCCGAGTGTGAGTTTTTTATTTTCAGAAATACAGCAGCAAAACTTGTTGCCATGTTCTGCTAATGCATTGAAGGTCGTATTTGAAAATACGGAATCAATTCACCCAATTCGCAGATTACCCTCTGTTTATTCGCTCCACCAATTCGTTAGGTGTGAGTATCTCCATCTTTGAGAAGCCAAACCACTTTTTACCCAAGTCCTTGATGGAAGCCCCTATATGATATACATCATCGTCTATGCAGAGAAAGCGGTCGTGTGATAGGCGGAAAGTTTCGACATCAATCGGTGCATATTGGGCGTTATGACGGTCAATGTCAAGTTGGAACTGACGACTAATCTGCTGAGTATAGATGACAGCAGATACACTTTCTTCTCTTTTATCAAGCAATGTCAGTACAGTTTCGTCCACATAGTTGTCAATAAGAATGATTCTCTTCTTCGCACTCTTAATCAAATCTGACACAAAAGTATAGGCATCATAAATTTGCCAATTATAGAAAACACCCTGCTTCGGCTTCGCATTCCCCCCGTCCAATCTGCGGAACACCTCATCAATACGCTTGTCTGTTTCTTGCTGATGTTCTTGCATTTCCAATTGGTGATATTCCATCGTTGAAAGCCGTTGGAAAACTTCTGCGTTTGTCGTCATGAAACGTCTCATTGCAACAAATGCATCCATAATACGTATGCTCACACGAATTGCTGTCTCACTTCTGAGAACCGTGGAGAGCATAGCCACTCCCTGTTCCGTGAAAGCATACGAGCGAGCTGTTGAGTGTTTCAAACTATTGAACCGGTCGCAATTTGCGACCAGTTCAGCCATTTCCTCTTTAGTCAGTTGGAAACGAAAACGTTCTGGGAAACGTTCTATGTTACGCTTTACGGCTTCATTTAATCTTTTGGTCTCCACACCATAAAGTTCAGCTAAGTCTCTGTCTATCATAATCTGCTTTCCACGAATTGACATTATCCGACTTTCTATAGGAGTGGCAACTATAACCTCATTATTTTGTAACCGGTCACAATTTGTGACCAGTTCGCCTTTATATTGATGTCCTGTGTTATTTGCCATTGTTACATTCTTTATTTACGCCACAAATATAATACTTTATAGTGATAATCCATCAAAAGCAAAAGGTTTTTGAATGAGACAACATCTATTTAGACAAAATAAAATTGGTTCTTCCGGAAAATGGAGTGATATTATTTTCCCGCAGATTACACAGATATC
>ERZ808242.165-NODE-165-length-51954-cov-21.216979_pt1 | contig 51954 bp, 50 predicted proteins | sample MGYA00521244_ERZ808242 | MGnify/ENA primary metagenome ERZ808242 (study PRJEB31516, sample SAMN03275573) | gut metagenome | biome: mammalia-associated habitat; material: feces | host: Papio cynocephalus | place: Kenya | collected 2012-07-27 ... | reverse complement strand
AAATTAATATAATCAATCGAGAAAAAGAGTTATTTTTTCTATGAAAACATAAATACAACAAGATAATTCTTGTTAATAAAAAGCCGCCTTCCTAGAAAGACAGCTTTGATCAATTATTCTTCTTTTGAGAAATCATCCTTAGGTGCTCCACAAAGAGGGCATGTCCAATCATCTGGGACATCTTCCCATTTTGTTCCAGGAGCGATTCCTGAATCTGGATCACCTACAGCTTCATCATAAACATAGCCACAAAGATTACATACATATTTCATGGTTTTACTCCTCCTATGATATTTGCAAGATAATATTATTGATAATCATTGTCAATAAGCGTTCTGTAAGAAAAAATCTTTACAATTTCTATATTCATGTATAATAGAATATCAAGAGAATTCGTCTTGGGATATTGCTAGATAAATGATGTCAAATCTCTATTTTCTCTTGTAAAAAGGAGTTATTGAGTTTGATTTGGAATATTTTGCAATCTTTATTGACGCAGTTTCGTATTTTCGGATATAACAATGTTCATAACAAAGGTGTTGTAGCTTAATTGCTATGACGCCTTTTTTTTATAATTTAGGAGGAAGAGATGGATTTGAACATCGGTGCATTGGTTATTGTTTGTGCATATCTTGTAGGCATGCTCATAATTGGAGCTATTGTCGGAAAACTCAAGATAAAGAGCAGTGAAGACTACATGCTTGCCGGAAGAAGGATGGGACTTTTCATGGTTGCATTCTCTCTGTCGGCAAATAACATTGGAGGAGGCTCCACAACAGGATTGGCAGGAAAGGCTTTCGGCTCATGGGGCTTAAGTGCAATCTGGTATGTGTTGGCAGCATCGATTGCGATGATTCCTCTTGCATTCTTTGCTCCTAAGATCCGAAAGGCAATGGCTGTTACAATCCCAGAAGTTGTTGGAAGGCGATATGGTAAATCATCAGCAACATTCTCTGCTATATTGAACATAATTGCTCTGTTCTGTCTTACATCATCGCAAATTGCAGCCTCTGGTGCTGTTGTTGCAACTTTGACAGGGATTCCATTGAATGTATGCTTGTTGATTGCTGGCTTGGTTGTCATCTTATATACAACATTGGGCGGAATGATTGCAGACCAGATTTCAGACTTTGTTCAATTCTTGATTATCTTGATTGGTCTTGCGATTGCAACTCCTTTTGTTGTCCATGGATGCGGAGGCTGGTCAAATATTGCATCAAAGCTTCCTGGAGGACAGCTAAATATCGTAAAAATCGGTTGGGTTCCAATTATCGGTTATATCTTCAACTATTTCTGTACATTCCTATCTGGACCTGAGATGATCAGCCGATTCGAGTCAGCTAAAGATGAAAAGACAGCTTTCCGTGCATCACTGCTTTCTGGTGTTTTGATGGCAGCTATGTCAGCATTCCCGACAATTCTTGGGCTTGCGGCTCTTGCTGTTATGCCAGAGGTTCCATCAGGGCAGGCTATGATGGCTGTTACATCAACACATGCTCCGATGATCATAACAGGTCTTGTATCTGCAGCTATTATATCGGCAACTATGTCATCATCTGATTCGAACTTGCTTTGTATGTCTACTATGGTCATGAATGACTTGTACAAGCCTTTTGCGAAGAGAGAGCTTTCCGATAGAGAAACTATCCTTTGGACAAGAGTTTGCAACGTTGTATTTTGCCTTGTAGCAATGTGTATATCATTCTTTGGCGTCAACATTGTGACAATGAATACATTTGCTTTTGCAATTAGATGTGCAGGACCTTTTGCAGCATATGGTTTTGGGCTCGTTATCCCGAAAGCTACAAAGCACTCTGGGCAGATTTCAATTATCACAGGAACAATTGGAGTTATCTTCTGGCAAATTCTTTCTGGTGGTGATTTCTATCTTGGCATTCTACCAGTTGTATTTGGATGTTTTGTCGGAATGGTCACATTCTTTGTTGTAAATGCAATTGAGTGGAAGATGGGTGTCTCTCCAGCTCCATCAGCATATATTGATGAAGAGGCTTGATTGTAGCTTTAAAGAGAAAAGCGTAGGAAAATATTGCGTCTCCTACGCTTTTTATAAGTATCTTTATTCTTTCTTTATGAGAATAGCTTCTCAATCAACGAGAAGAATCCAACAGATTGCAAGAGAAGAATGAAGAGAAGTATTGGAGCAATGTATTTTACCATAATGATGTAAAGCTTCTTTCTCTTGAATTTCACGCCATCAGCTTCAATTTCATCAATAATCCATTGTGGTTTGACAACCCATCCGATAAGTATGCAAGTCAAGATTGCTACAATAGGCATCAAGAAACTATTCGATAGGTAGTCAGCTATATCGAGCAATTGTCCAACAGAGCCGTTTGGAAGCTTTACTTCGAAATAGAAGACGCTGTAGCCTAAGCATATTATGGCTGCAAGAATCATTGCAATTGATGTTACTGTCAAGCATGCTTTCTTTCTGGAAATCTTAGCAACTTCAATGCAATTTGCAACCAGTGTCTCTAGAATCGACACGCAACTTGTCAATGCAGCAAAAAGCACCATCACAAAAAATATTATGCCTACGATTTGTCCCATAAAACCCATTGATTGGAATACTTTTGGCAAAGACACAAAGATCAAGCTTGGACCTGCTGACATTCCATCCATGCCAAAGAATACATAAACAGCCGGTATTATCATCATTCCAGCCAAGAAAGCAATCAATGTGTCAAAGAACTCAATCTGTCCGAGGGACTTTGGCAAATTCACGTCCTTCTTTACATAAGAGCCATATGTAATCATAATTCCCATTGCTACAGAAAGAGAGTAGAAAAGCTGGCCCATTGCTGAAAGAAGAATCTCCAAGTAGCCAGTGACTGTCATGCCTTTGAATGATGGAATGATGTAATGCAAAAAGCCTTGCCATCCGGTTCTCACTGTGCCATTGTCATCAAACTTTAGGAACAATGAATAAATTGCAATAATCATAATGAGAATAAAAAGACCTGGCATAATCCATTTCGATGACTTTTCGATTCCCTCTTCAACTCCGTTGTAAACAATGAATGCTGTCAGTGCAAAAAAGATTAGCATGAAGATGATTGAAGAGACTGGCGACGATATGAACGATGTAAAGAATGAACTATCTGCAGCCGCGTTTCCTTTGAAGCAAAGGTATGTTACAAGGTACTTTACAACCCAGCCACCGATTACTGTGTAGTAGGTTATGATCAAGGCTGGAATGATAAATGAAAGGTATCCAAGGAATTTCCATTTCTTCGAAATCATTTCATAAGCCTCTATAGGGCTTCTTCTTGTTTTTCTTCCGATTGCAACTTCTGTTGTTAGAAGTGTAAAGCCGAAAGTGAGCGCAAGGACTATGTAAGTTACAAGGAATACTCCTCCGCCTCCTTGTGCTGCAAGATACGGGAATCTCCATATGTTGCCAAGACCTACTGCGCTTCCTGCTGATGCTAGGACAAAACCAATTGTACCAGAGAACGAGCTCTTCTTTTTACTTTCCAAATTGTTTGACATTATTTCTCCAAATTTCGTTTATTTTTGCATAGATGCAATTTTTGCACCATATAAAATCGGAAGTTTATGTAAATTACCGATTTTAATGTTCGATTTATGATATAATCACAGCATTTGAACGCGCATTTTTTTTGCAAAAAATCAATTAATAGAGGTCTTATTATGCATAGTCTAAGCTTGAAACATATTGCTCTTTTTAAAGGGAAAAACGAAGTCGATATGACTCAAGGGAAGATTGTGAAGCTTCTTTTCAATTTTGCTTTTCCTCTTCTTCTAGGCAATATCTTCCAACAGCTTTACAATACTGTCGATACTTGGGTAGTTGGCAACTATGTAGGGAAAAATGCTTTTTCAGCTGTAGGAACTCTTAACCCTATAATAAATACATTGCTTGGCTTCTTTATAGGGTTTTCAAATGGAGCCGCTGTTGTCATATCGAGATATTTCGGAGCTGATAATAAAGATAAAGTAGAAAGGACTGTGCATACATTTGTAACAGTCACTCTGATTATGTGCATAGTCTTTACTTTGCTAGGCATTTTATTCACACCTTTCATGCTTGATTTGATAAAATCACCTCAATCTGTTCGCTTGGAGCAAGAAGTATATCTCACAATCTACTTTGCTGGAGTAACAGGCATGCTCATTTACAATATGGGATCCGCTATCTTGAGAGCTGTCGGAAACTCATTCTACCCATTTTTATTCTTGGTTGTCTCGGCAATCATGAATATAGTCTTGGACCTTGTTTTTGTGATTGTGTTTCATCTTGGTACGTCAGGAGTTGCTTATGCAACGATTATCTCGCAATTTATTTCAGCTATCCTTGTTGTTTTTATATTGCTGACAACAAAATCAAGCGTAAAAGTGAAGCTGTCGAAGCTTGCTATAGACAAGATGATATTGAAGGATATTTTCAGAATAGGACTTCCTGCTGCAATACAGATGTCGATTACAGCCTTTTCGAATATCTTTGTCCAATCTTATATAAACTACTTTGGAGCAGATTGTATGGGTGGATGGACTGCATACTCGAAAATCGATCAGCTACTGTTTTTACCGATGCAATCGCTTGCATTGGCTACGCAAACATTTGTTGCACAGAACCTAGGCAAGAGTCTTACAGAGAGAACACGTCGAGGAGTCAGGATGGCACTTATCATGTCAGTTGTATCTACAGCTATATGCATTGTTCCAGTAGTTGTATTTGCACCTGATTTGGTTTCGTTCTTTATCGATTCGAATGAGCTTGGTGTAATAGAGTATGGAACTCTGTTTTTGTCGATGATATCACCATTCTATATATTGTGCTGTGTAAATCAAATATATGGTGGCGCATTAAGAGGGGCAGGGCACGCTGAGGTTTCTATGATAGTTATGCTTAGCTCTTTTGTTTTTTTCAGGCAGATTTATCTCTTTGTAGTAGCAAACTATATAAGCAATACGATAGTCCCTATATCACTTGGATATCCTGCGGGATGGCTTTTGTGCTCTTTCTTGATGTCTATCTTCTATAAAATGAACTTCAAGGACAGCAAGCTTTTGAAAGCCAGCTAAAGTATCGAAGAGAGAAAAAGGCTGTTGCTCATTCTTTTGCAACAGCCCAATGCTTCTTATTCGATTTCCAAGAATGCTTTGTAGCAAGCCTTTGCTGAGAGTATATCCTTTACAGCTGTAATCTCCCAAGGTGCGTGCATCGATAGAACAGGAACTCCGCAATCAATTACTTGCATTCCATAATAAGCTGCGAATTTTGCGATTGTTCCACCTCCACCAACATCGACCTTAGCCATCTCTCCCATTTGGTATTTGACGTTTTTTCTCTCCATTGCTGCTCTGACCTTGCCCATGAACTCTGCGTTGGCATCAGAGGCGCCGCTTTTTCCTCTTGAGCCGGTATATTTATTGAAGACTACACCGCCAGACAAGAATGACGCATTTTTCTTATCAAAGAGCGATGCATACATAGGGTCGAACGCGGCTGATACGTCAGATGATAGCATCATTGAATTCCTTAGTGTTCTTCTTAGCTCTAAGACGGAAGTCTTGCCCATCTTCGAAAGGATTTCCGATGTCGCATTTTCCAAGAAGAGGCTATCCATGCCAGTAGCACCAACAGAACCAATCTCCTCTTTGTCTACTAATAAGCAGCAAGCTGTCCTCTTTAAATCCTTTGCCTCAAGCATTGCATCAAGGGATGTGAATGAGCATACTCTATCATCTTGTCCATATGAAAGCACCATTGAACGATCAAGTCCTAAATCACGGGCTTTGCCAGCTGGTACAACCTCTAGCTCTGCTGAGAGGAAATCCTTCTCGTCTATTCCAAATCGCTCTTTCAGGATCGAAAGGATCTTTTTCTTTCCAATGTCTTTCTCTTTTTTCTCGTCATCGTCTTTGTCGCTGTCATCAAGTCCAACTACAAGATCCAAGTCCTCTCCAGGGATAAGTTCTGATGCTGTTTTCTTCATTTGCTCTTGTGCAATATGTGGAAGCAAGTCAGCAATCGTAAGAGATGTATCGTCTTCATCTTCTCCGATGATTACTTCTATTTTCTCGCCATTTGTTTTGCAAACAACTCCATGGATTGCTAAAGGAAGAGTTACCCATTGGTATTTCTTTACTCCACCATAGTAGTGTGTGTCCAAGTAGACTATCCCATCTGATTCATATAGCGGATTCATCTTGATATCGAGTCTTGGAGAGTCGATATGGCCACCAAGGATATTCATTCCTTTTTCAATATCGCTAGTGCCTATTGAAAAGAGAGCAATTGCTTTTCCATATTGAGAGTAATAGACCTTGTCTCCAGCTTTGATGCTATCAATACTCTCTATATCCTTATACCCGTTTTCCTTGCAAAGAGAGATAATCTCTTTGATGCACTCTCTTTCTGTTTTTCCTCTATTTAGGAAATCCTTGTAACGTTTAATTGTATTGTCCATATGATGTAATATAATACCTTTATTCAAAGCTATCAATTTGTGGTACAATCTTATTGATGGATAAAAGAGATAAGAAAAAGAAACGATTTCACATGACAAGCCTATCTGAAAGGATAAAAAAGGGAAAGAAACTCTTTGTTGTATATATCCTTTTGCGTTTAGCAATCATCCTTGTTATGATTGCGCAATTCTTCAATGGGAACTATGAAAATGTATTTCTTTGTGTGCTTTCTCTTATACTTTTTACTATCCCGTCTTTTATTGAAGACAACTACCATATAGACATACCAAATACTTTGGAAATTATAATTCTTGTCTTTATCTTTGCGGCCGAGATCCTTGGCGAGATTTCAAGTTATTACGTTCGTTATCCTTTCTGGGACACAGCGCTTCATACAACAACTGGATTCTTGGCTGCTGCTGTTGGCTTTTCGCTTGTCGATATTCTAAACAGCAATGAGAGGATAAGATTCAATCTCTCTCCTATATTTATGACTGTTGTTGCATTTTGTTTTTCAATGACGATTGCTGTGATATGGGAGTTTATAGAGTTCTCGATAGATTACATCTTTGGTTTGGATATGCAAAAGGATACAGTAATTCATACGATAAACTCAGTTATGTTGGATCCGACAAAAAGCAACAAGGTTGTTTCAATAAAGAATATAGGCTCTGTTGTTGTGAATGGAGTAGATCTTGGACTCGATGGATATCTGGATATCGGGCTATATGATACGATAAAAGATATGGCTGTCAACTTTGTTGGAGCGATTGTCTTCTCGATTATCGGTTTTTTCTACGTCAAAGGAAAAGGCAAAGGCTCCTTTGCAAAGCAATTTATTCCAACAAAAGTGCGGGATGCGGATCATTCAAATAGTAGCAAAAAGAGCCAAGACAATGACAATAAGGTAAGATGAGATCCCAAAGAAGTATAGAAAGTGTCTGTTTCTACTAATTGCTTTGGTTGCAATGCCTGAAGAAGCTATTATTGCTAGGCTGACAACAAATGCCGATAAACCGGTGATTTGAAATCTAGCTATTGTCATAAGTCCGATTATCAACCAAGGAAGTACCCAGTAGAGCATTTTCTCTGAGATTGTTCTTAAAAGTATAGTCCTTTGCTTTGCTGTTCTTTCTTTTGCACTTACGACTGGCATTACGATATCTTCAGAAAAAGGATACTTTCCGATTGTGTTTGTCATATTTTGCATAATCAAATCTCCTATGTACAAGTTGATTTTACAACTTCACTAGGACATATGATGTCCTAATGAAAAATAAATAACTTTTTTTGAGAATTTGATTGTTAGAAACTCTGTTAAAACAACGCTTTTAAAGATGAAAGTGCATCCTCATCAACTATTTCCCAGGTAGGAGTTATATCGTTTCTACCCATATGGCCAGATGATGCGATTTTCTCGAAAATGGGCTCTCTAAGCTTGAAGCGCTTTATCATAGCCTCAGGTCTGAGGTCGAAGTTGTCTTCAATCCATTTGACTAAAGTCTCTTCATCCAGTTTTCCAGTAGAGAATGTATCTACATGTATCGAAACAGGCTTTGCAACTCCGATTGCATATGCAAGCTGTACTTCTGCTTCATCGGCAGCTTTTGCAGCAACTATTGTCTTTGCAATATTTCTTGCAACATAGGCTGCAGTCCTATCGACTTTAGTTGCATCTTTTCCAGAGAATGCACCGCCTCCATGGTGTGCGTATCCACCATAAGTATCAACAATTATCTTTCTTCCTGTTAGTCCTGTATCGGCAGCGGGGCCCCCAAGTACAAAACGTCCAGTTGGATTTATGAAGAACTTTGTGTCTTTGTCGACAAGCTCCCTTGGAAGTACTGGTATTATGACTTTATCCAATATGTCTTTTCTGAGAGTCTCGAGAGAAACATCTGGATCATGCTGCGCAGAGACAACAACAGCCTCTATTCTTTTTGCTTTCTTTCCATCATATTCGATAGTGACTTGGGATTTCCCATCTGGTCTCAAGTATGCTATTGAACCGCTTTCGCGTTGCTCGGTAAGCTTATCTGTCAACTTTCTTGCCAAAACAATTGCAAGAGGCATATATTCTTCAGCTTCATTCTTTGCGTATCCAAACATCATTCCTTGATCTCCGGCGCCAAGTGTCTCAGGATTCTCATATGAGTTGTCGACACCCATTGCAATGTCGCTCGATTGAGTATGCAATGAGCATGTTATCTCTGCTTTGTCATCAAAGCCATACTCTGCTTTTGTGTATCCTATCTTCTTGATTACATTTCGAGCAACAGCAATATAGTCCACATTCGCTTTTGTTGTAATCTCTCCCATTATATGGACTCGGCCTGGCTCTACTGTAACTTCGCAAGCTGAACGAGAATAGGGATCTTCTTTCAATAGAGAGTCCAAGATTGCATCTGATATCTGATCGCAAACCTTATCAGGATGTCCTTTTGTTACCGATTCTGATGTAAAATAGCTTTTCATTCTTATCCTTTGCCATATAGATCGCAATAGGATAGTCCCATCGTATGATGGATTACCATCATTCAAGCTTTAGCACCTTGCTCCATGCAGGTTGCTGTGCGGTCCTTGGGCTTGTCCCTAGCGCACTCTCTATGGCGCTACTAACTATAGCGAATGCACAAAGCTTTTGCAATAATCTACTTCACTATTACTCTCTTATCGCTGTATTATCGGAATATGCTTTCATTAGATACTATTTATCAAGCCTCTTATGCACTTAGAGGAGTTGCAAGGAAAACAGATTTGATTCGTGCTCCGAAGATGTTTTCGGATTCAGAAGTGTACCTTAAGACAGAAAATTTGCAAAATACAGGTTCATTTAAGGTTCGAGGTGCGTATTACAAGATTTCAAAACTCAGTCCAGAAGAGAAGAAAAAGGGTGTTATTGCTTGCTCTGCTGGCAATCATGCACAAGGTGTTGCTCTTGCTGCTAAGCATCTCGGTATTGATGCTGTTATTTGCGTGCCTGAAGGGGCCCCGATATCAAAAGTTGAAGCAACAAGAAGCTATGGAGCTACAGTTGAGCTTGTAAAAGGCGTTTATGACGATGCGCATAACAGAGCTGAAGAGATTGCAAAGGAAACAGGAAGGATTATGATCCATCCCTTTGATGATGAGGATGTTATAGCTGGGCAAGGGACGATTGGGCTAGAGATCCTTGATCAGCTACCTGATGTGGATGTCGTAATAGTCCCTGTCGGTGGAGGCGGCCTTATCTCAGGTGTTGCGTATGCTATGAAGAGCTTGAAGCCTTCTGTAAAGATATATGGAGTACAATCGTCAGGTGCGCCTTCCATGGTTGAGTCGCTTGAGCACCACAGGAGAGAGATCTTGAAGAATGTATCAACAATAGCCGATGGCATTGCTGTAAAGGAGCCTGGAGCACTTACATTCAAGCTTACAGAGCAATATGTCGATAAAGTGATCTCTGTTTCGGAAGATGAAGTTGCTGTAGCGATTCTTGATTTGATGGAAAAGCAAAAGCTTGTTGCTGAGGGTGCTGGCGCTGTCTCTGTCGCAGCAGCCATGTCAGGACGACTTGATATAAAGGGAAAGAAGACAGTTTGCCTTGTCTCTGGTGGCAATATCGATGTGACTATACTTTCAAGAGTTATAAACAGGGCATTGATCAAAGAAGGGCGAATTGCTGATATAACAGTCGAGCTTATGGATAAGCCTGGGCAACTTGTGGAAGTTTCGACAATAATTGCACAAAATGGTGCAAATGTAATCGGTTGCTTCCATGACAAGACCGGAAACGAGGAGAATATCAACGCATGCACTCTCAAGATTTCAATGGAGACAAGAAACAAAGAGCATGTTGCCCAGATCAAGAAAGCACTCTTGGATGCAGGCTTCAAGTTCGTGGAGAGGGATTGTGCTTGTTGATTTCTTCTTAGATATCGATGGAACTATATTGCCATTTGGAAAAGATATACCCAAAAGTGCGCTCGATGCATTTTCTGAGGCAAAAGCTCTTGGGCATAAAATCTTCTTTGCAACAGGTAGAAGCCAAGCAGAGATTACGACAACGTTAGCATCTCTTGGATTTGATGGTGGTGTCTACTCAGCTGGGGCAACAGTTATATATAAAGATAAGGTCATTTGCGAAAGATATCTGAATGAGAAAGAGAAGAGCTATGTCTTTGAGTTTGCGTCAGAGCATAAACTTGACTTAGTAGTTCAAACAGAAGAAGCAACTTATATGCATAGCTCTACATATGAACTTTGGAAAGAGTTGTTCTTGCACTATATAGGGCGTGAGATTGCTATTGGTAATCTTGTTGTTTCAGATACATTTCCTGACAGCTTGGTTCTCAAGAAGCTTGTCATATTTTCTCGAGATGGGATGATATCCAAAGCTCGGGAGGATTTGGATAAAGCGTTTACTATAGTTGGGAACACAGTAGGGCTTCCTCAGTCAATAATGGCAGAGCTTGTGCTTTCTGATATAACAAAAGCAACAGGCATAGAGCATATGATAAACTACCTTGGCGACAAAAGAGAGAGTACAGTAGCAATAGGTGATGGTCCTAATGATATTGAAATGATTGAGTACGCATCGATTGGAATTGCGATGGGCAATGGTTGCGAAGAGCTAAAATCAAAGGCCGACTACATAACTACAGATATAGAAAACGATGGATTGAAGAACGCTTTTTCATATGCGATCAATAAGCTGTGCTAGCAACAGAGATTGCAAAATAGATTCAACAGGATAGTCGGCAAGCAACAATCCACAAATGCATTGCTACTTCTTGTGTAGTTATTGTTAGAGTAGAAACGATAGTTTGCTGTTCCTGTGTTAAGCCTATCTCTGAATGCTAAGTATGTTGGGTTTCCTGGTTCTAATGATATCGCTTTCGATATATCGACTCGCGCACCTTGTGTATCTCCAGAATATCCTTTTGCGACAGCTGAAAGATAGTACCATTTTGCACCTCTCTTTCCTTCTGGGATGGATGATAGTGCTGTCAAGGCCTCAATGTATCTACGTGCATTTATGTAGTTTATTGCGGCTTGCATCTCAATTGAGCCGTAATCGCTATCGGAATTGCTATCATCATATGCATAAGATCTTGTTCCTGATGAATAGTATGATCCAGTTCCTTTGTGGTTCATTATCGCGTCATATGCGGCATTTATTTCTTGCATCTTTTTTGCAGCTGCAGGATCATTTCCAGTCACATCTGGATGATATTTCTTGGCAAGATTTTTATATGCTTTCTTAACTTCATCATCTGTTGCGTTGCTGTTAAGTCCTAGTATTTTATATGGATCACTCATCACCCTTTTCCTTGGTATTCAATTTGCACCAGATTCCACTATATAGAATATTGCGTAGCACAGATAGATTGTCATCTAGTGGCAGTCGTTCGAAATAAGTTGAGGCAGCAGAAGCCGCATCAAGCAACATGTTTTTGACTTCTTCTTCCGTCACTTTTTCTGAAAATGGGTTGAACAGTCCATTCTTGATGTCTTTCTTTCTGTCAGTCCATGCATCGATCAAATATATAAAACGTCCCAAAGCACACCCGAGGGATCTTAAATCAGAGGAGAAGAAGCCATTGTCCTCACGTGCAAAGACCTCTCCAAGCAAACGTCCAAAGATAAGAGCAAGCTTTTCTGGATCTTTGCATCCATTCTTTTCTTCTCTATCTATTTGCGCGAGTCTTGTTTTTATCGCTTTTGCTTGTCTTGGGAATTTCTCTGATAGTATATCTACAGCATCTTTGTAGCTTTGTGCTTTTCTCTTGTCTCGCCCTTCATCTTTTAGATTGTCTAAAAGCGAGTAGTAATATAAAAGCATTTGCATATCGGCAGAGTAGCCAGTTGCTTCAGAGTATTGGTAATCATGCTCTTTCAATGGATGGAGTTTGCAACGCTCTTTTCCTTTTACAGGAACTTCGTTGTAAAGATCTTCCAATAAAAGATCAAGAAACACCATATCGTAAGAAAGAGCCATCATTCCTTTCTTGCCATACCTTTGGCCAAGAACATGGCATAGTCCGCAATAATGTGCTTTGTATAAAGCCTTGTCTTCTTTTGACGCATCGGCTTTATTAAGGACAACAAAACCGAACATCAAGTCTTCTCCACAAATTGCTCGCCACACTTTGGGCATGTGATCTTTATCTTTCCCTTGCCTCTTGGGACCCTTAACGATGTTGAGCACTTGGGGCATTTGAAGTACGCATGTGTCTTCAAATCCTCTTTGCGTGCTTTCTTTTCGTTTTTCTTTTTCTCTCTTTCGGCTTTTTTCTTTTCTCTGCTCGACATCGTGTTTGCATCCTTGTAGTCTACATCCTCGAAGCTTGAACCTCGCCTATTTCTTTTGAAGATAGAAAGGAATTTGTCATTTTCTGCTCTTCTTTTTGCTATATTGGATGAGAACATCCTGAATACGGATATAGCACAAAGAAGGAGAGCAATGGCGCAAAGAGCTAACCTTACAGCCTTTATAGAGAAAAATGGATATATGATTACTAGAACAAGAGCTACAGCTACAAGAAATACAGATAACTGATCGGAACCATTTCGTCCTTGGAATATTGAAGGTCTGTTGTACATATTAGAAAGGATAGTCTTTAGAAAGGGATTCAGCAACAGATGTTATGTGTAGTTTTGTGTCTTATTTTTATTGAAACATGTGTCATTTTGGCGATAATTGGAGATATGAAAATTATTGCACATCGCGGTTGGAGCGCAAAATATCCAGAAAATACAATGCTTGCTTTTGAAAAAGCTGTCGAAGTCAAGACCGATGGGATAGAGCTTGATGTCCATCTTTCGAAAGATGGAGAAGTGATGATTCAACATGATGAGGCACTTTTGAGAACCTCTGGAAAAGAGGGAGTGATATCGGATTACACTCGTTCAGAGCTAGAGAGGATCAGTGCAGGAAAAACAAAGAATGATGATTTTGGTTTTACTCCGATTCCTTCCTTGGAAGAGTATCTTGATTTCATCTCAAAGACAAATGTGTTTACCAATATTGAGCTCAAAACGGCTCCTATGTATTATCCAGGAATAGAAGAGAAGGTTATGAAGCTCATAAATAGATACTCTTACATCGATCGTGTTATTTTCTCTTCATTCAATTGGCTCTCTATTATGAAGATAAAGATGATGGAGCCTACGACAAAAGCTGGAGTGTTGATTGCATCGCCTGCTATCAAAAACATAGGATACGAACTTGCTGACATAGGCTTTGATACATACCATCCGGATTTTGACATAGTAGACGAGAACGTTGTCTTTGATTGCCATAGAAATGGTATCGAGATAAATGTTTGGACAGTGAACGATAAAAGCAAGATGGAAATTTGCGACAAATGGAATATCGACGGCTTGATTACAAATGAGCCAGATGTTGCGATCTCATTATTTCGATAAGAGATCTTTTTCTGATTGAGTCAATTTTACTATCGAAGATGGAGAGTCGTTAATTATATAAAACCATCCTTTTCATTAGATTGGTTTGACATTAATTGTTAAAATCAAGCTATGTCAGTCAAAGAAGTACTCCAAGAAATAATAGTTGAGAACAGGGATCTTGATGTTGGCAGGATTGTCGAAAGAGAAATAAAAATAGAGCGTATAAACAAGAAAGCAACTATACTCATGGGAATAAGAAGGTGCGGTAAGACAACAGTGATGTTTCAATGAAGAAATGAGCTGTTGCAAAAGGGTGTAGATCCAAGGGCCATATGTTTTATAGATTTCTCTGATGACCGACTTGTGCTATTACGTACAGGGAGCCCTTCAATTGTTTCAGATGCATATTATTCTCTTTATCCCGAGATGGAACAAGAAAAAGAAAGTGAGGCTTCATGCATAGCTGTGGGTAAAACTTGATAAAAAGAGCAAAACTTTGAGATATGACAAGTATTAGTAGAAGCAATTAGCGTTGAATGGCTAAAAATGTCTATTTAACCCGCCATTTGATAAAATTTATTGATTATAAGATAGATTTTGCTTTTTACTCCTTTTTTCTTCTCTCTTTTTTTGTTAGAATCTCACTGTTATTGCCGACATGGCGGAACTGGTAGACGCAGTAGACTCAAAATCTGCCGGGAGCAATCCCTTTCGAGTTCGATTCTCGATGTCGGTAACAAGCCAACTGGAAACAGTTGGTTTTTTTACGCCAAACAATACGAGAAAAGAATTGAAAGTAAAGAGCATAAAAGATAATCTTTCTATATGAAAAAATGCATTGTTTTATTGCTCTTATTCTTATTGGCTTTCTCCTCTGTCTTTGCAGAGGCATCTGATAATACATTCTTGGACGAGATTTTTCTTTCGGATATTCCTATAACATATGGCGATGAAGCATTCAGAGCGAGGATACTTGAAAAGACAAAAGGTGAGAGGGACCCTATAGGACTTGTGCTCACAGGAGGCTCTGCTAGAGCTTGTGCTCATATTGGTGTTTTGAAGTATCTTGAGGAGAAAGGAATCATACCAGATTTCATTGTCTCGAATTCGATGGGTTCAATAATCGGCATGCTTTATGCGGCAGGATTGAAAGCAGAGCAAATAGAGGAAGTGTTGCTTGCTGCAGATCTTTCTACATTGTTCAGCTTCACTTTTCCAATAGATGGCGGGATTTTGGTGCCAACAGGATTCAGAACCATGATCGAATCTCTGGTCGGAGCTGATTTCAATCTCGAAGACACAGATATCCCTGTGATGGTAGTCAATGATGATTTGATTACAAAGAGGGAAGTAAGGATAACAGAAGGCAATTTCACCGATATACTTATTGGTTCATTTGCGCTCCCTGTGTATTTTGCTCCATTTGAGTACAAAGGACACTTGTTGGTTGATGGAGGAGTGATATCATTAGCTCCTCTGGATGCTGCATATGAGTACTCTGATACGATTATACTTTCATCGACATTCTATGACCAAGAAGATATGGAGCTTATAAATCCAGTCACAGTCTTAAATGCATCATTTGACATAGGAAAAAGACAAAACATCGCAAAAGATATGAAGAAATACAAGAATTTCATCTGGATACGATGCGCTGTTGAGAACTATTCATTCATGGCTTTCAATAAAGCAATCGATATTGCCAAAATCGGCTATTCTAGCGCTGCATTAGCATCAGATGAGCTTTCTACTCTTTATAAGGCTGGAGAGGTCTCTGATTCGATGAAGAAAACAAGAGAAGAGATTTTTCCTAAGATAAGCAAAATCAACAAGAGTTTAACATACTTTGACAGGATAGAGGCTGCAGACCCGACATTGATGCTTGCAATCAATGTAAAGAATATGAACTTCGAAGGCAAATCTGATTATTATTTGAAGCAATCTGCTGTTCTTGGACTTGATTACAGCTTTTTGTATGGGCCGGCTGAGATGGGTGTGGGAAGCGGAATTGGTTTTGATACATCGGATCTTTGTGATAGCTCAGTTTTCTGGTCCTTCAATTCATACATTGGCTACTATCCTTTCGATAATTTCCGTATGACAGGCGAGATTTATATCGATATGTTCAGGAAAAATGCAAGCTTTATGCCAACTATTTATTTCAGAGAAGGAATAGATTATATCCCATTCAGCATTGATAGACACAAAATCAGCTTGAATCAGACAATGGAATATTACAACGACTATGCTGATAAGGAAAAAGGATCATCATCTCTGTTTTCAAGCTCAATCAAGTATAATGGGGACTTTGGATTTGGTGATCTATACGCATCTGTTGGATATCTTTTGACAGCAACATCCATTATCTGGGAAGAGCCAGCAAATTTCTTGCAAGCATCAGCACTTTTGAGGACCTATTGTGATTCAAGAAACTCGATATATATAGATACGAGAGCGTTGTCTAGAATCTCTCTAGATAAAGCAGGCAGAGTGCCATTGTTCTTCTCTGATGAGTACACAACATCCACAATCGATTACGGCTCAAGGCAAATCTATACAAACGCAAAGTATCATAATACGATAGTCGGAGTTGAGTTTGGATATGATCTTCCACATAGCTTCACATTTGGGGAGTTTGTCACAATTGAAGATAGCGAGGCCGGAGTGTACTTCGATATGCTTATCCAAGATAAAGCGGTCGGTTTCTCCACAGGATTGGATTTGCAAACAAAGATCTCTATGATAGGGCTAGTGAATATACCATTTAGGATTAAGATTGGATATGAGTACACAGTAGAGAAAAAGCATGCATTTGTATCATCATTGGCTTTTTCCTTGAAATACTAGATCAATCTTGATGCCTTTTTATCCATTCCTCGTCTTCCTCAGTCAGAGTTGTGTCTGGTTCATCATCGCTACCATTGGCAATGTCGTTTTTGCCAAGGCTTTCGCTTTTGAATTCAACAAGAGGCTCGAATTTTGGTTCTTCTACTCTCTCCGAGCATTCAGGCATCTTTCCAGATAAGAATGATTTCGGGTTCTTTACTGCCTCAGTTGCAAATGCCCACTTGGTATCATCGGACTCGAGGAGGCTTATCATCTTCTCTATATCTTCTCTTGAGTAGAGTGCAACATTCGAGAAAGTTGCATTCTCGAGGCATTCGTTTAGGTATTTGATTGCAATATCGGTCTTTCCATAGTACAGGTAGACAAGTGCAAAGTGTATATATGGATCTTGGAAAGTCAAGGTCGTTTTATCGAAGATTGATTTCAAGAAGTTGCCAGATCGTCTATAGTCGTTGGTTAGAATAAGATACTCGGCTTGCAAATCAATAAGCGCGATGGAATCCATATTTGCTTTGTATGCTTCTCTTTGCAAAACCTTGAAGTCCTTTGTCCTTCCTTTCTTAAGGTAGTATGTCCCAAGGTTGATGTAAAGGTTCTGGTTCTTCATTCCCATGTCTCGCGCGCTTTCGCATAGCTCGATTGCTTTATCCAAATCGCGTTTGATCCAGTAGTACATTGAAAGCGATTCCTTTGCTTGAAAGACAAGTTTGTTGTCTTTCGACTTCAATACTTGCTCAAGATCTTTTCTTCCTTTCTCTATATCTCCATATTGCAAGAAGATTGTGCCGATGATTAGGCTGTATTGCATAGGGACGCCAAATTTGTCAGCTTTCTCATAAAGTGCTATGGCTTTTTCGATATAGCCAGGCTTTCTTTGTGTTAGGATCTTTCCAGCTTTTGTGAAATAGTATGATCCACGGCTTGCAACAAGCATAAATATTGATGCAAGAGCCATCAACAAAAGCGAGACCCATCTTTGAATTGATGTGATAGTTAAGCAAATCATTGAGATTGCAAGAAGAGAAACTGGCAAAACCAATCTGTATTTTTTAAACATTTTATCTCCAAAGTTCAAATAATAATTAAAATGTTATAACATTTGGGACATATGGGAAATAGAATTCTTCTTCATGTTTGCTGTGGTCCATGTTCGACATCTTCCATTGAAAGGCTCATTTCTGATGGATGGGAGCCTGTGCTTTTTTATTCTGATAGCAATATCTTTCCAAGGGAAGAATACGAAAAACGTTATGACAATCTTGTTATTGTTGCAAATCATTATGGTCTTCAGCTGATAAAAGACAGCTGGGACCATGAGATGTGGAGAGAGCACATAAGGGGGCATGAAAAGGATGCAGAGCACCAAGAGAGATGCAAGCTTTGTTTCTATTTCAATTTAAAGCGTGCATCAAATAAAGCAAAGGAACTTGGAATTGAGCATTTTTGTACAACGTTGACAGTATCACGATTCAAGAATAGTGAGACGATTTTTGCTGAGGGTGAGAAGTTCGAAGGCTTCGAAAAAATTGACTTCAAGAAAAAAAATGGTTTTCAACGCTCGATAGAGCTTTCAAAAGAACTTGAGCTATACAGGCAAAGGTATTGTGGTTGCGAGTTTTCTTTTCATGATTGACCGGAATTTGCTGGTAAGATAAATTTAATTATATGGCTAATACTATAGATAGCAACAATGGCAAGAGAATTCTCTTGACAGATGAGGAAAGGGACGCTAAGGAGTACCTTCTTGATTTGCTTTGCTCGATAACAGACAAAGACGAAATGGATTCTCTTTTAGATGATCTTTTGACAGAAAAAGAACATGTGGATATAATCCAGAGGTATCTTTTGATGGATGACATTTATAGAGGAATAAGTCAAAGAGATATCGCATCGAAGAGAAGGATGAGCCTATGCAAGATAACTAGGGGCTCAAGAATGCTAAAGAAGAAAAATGGCTATATGAAAAAATTGCTCTCTTCCAGATATGACGATCATACGCATATGTAGAGCACCGATTTAGTGTAAGATCTCTTTTGCTTTTTTCAATGATGCATCTATTGTCTTGTCCATATCGTAGTATGCATATTCTGCAAGTCTCCCGCCGATTATGAGATTTGCTTCTTTTTCGGCCATTGATCTATATTCCTTGTATAGCTTTGTGTTTCTCTCGTCGTTGATAGGGTAGTATGGCTCTCCTGTTTTTGTGTAATCCACAGGATATTCTCGGCTTATCCAGCTGACAGGGGATGATGCTTTCTCAAAGTGCTTGTGCTCGATTATCCTAGTCCAAGGTATTTCCTTTTCTGTGTAATTCACGACAGCAACACCCTGAACATCTTCTTTTTCGACTCTTATCTCTTCAAAAAGCTCTGACCTGTATTCAAGATGGCCTTTTTTGTATTGGAAGTATTGATCCAAACAGCCAGTATATAATACCTTTTTTGCCATCTTGTTCCATTTTTCTTGGTTTTCGTTGTAGTCAGTTGACAGGATAATATCGGCACCACTTAGCATTTTCTCTATAATTTGTGTATATCCACCGATTGGGATTCCTTGGTATATATCATTGAAGTAGTTGTTGTCATAGACAAAGCGTACCGGTACTCGTTTTATTATAGATGGCGGAAGCTCTTTTGCATCTCGTCCCCATTGCTTTTCGGTATATCCTTTTATGAGCTTTTCGTAGACATCTCTGCCTACAAGTGAAATTGCTTGTTCTTCAAGATTCTTTGGTTCGGTTTTTATCTCTTTCCGTTGCCCTTCTATGATTGCTCTGGCTTCGTCAGGTGTGCTTATGTTCCACATTCGGGCGAATGTGTTCATATTATAAGGTAGGTTGTATATCTCTCCCTTGTAGTTTGCAATTGGAGAATTGATGAAGTTGTTGAATGATGCGAACTTTTGCACATAGTCCCAAACTTCCCTGTTTGAAGTATGGAAGATATGTGCACCATAACGATGGATGTTGATTCCATCTTTTTTCTCTGTATAGACATTTCCTCCAATATGATTCCTCTTTTCGAGAACCAGAACGCTTTTGCCACTTTTGAGTGCTTCATGGGCAAATACAGATGCGAACAGTCCGGCTCCTACAATCAAGAAATCATATTGTTTTTTCATCATCTTCTCCTTTTTCGTGAATCTCTCTTTGCGCTTTTCTTGCTTGAATGCTTTGATTCATGCTTGAATCTGTACTTTGAATCCTCAAGTTCCTCTTCCCTGATTCTGGCGCTTTTTTTCGTTCTGGATCTTATTGTATCATGATCTCTTTTGGCCCTTTGGCTTTTTTTCTTATCATTTGATTCTGCTCTTGCTTTTGTGATAAGAGGCTTCGAACCGCCATAGTTTCTCTTGTCGAATACTTTGAGTATATGCTCAGCAACAGCATAAGGAGCATTTATGAATGAGAAATCCTCCATTACTTGCACATCGTGTATGTCTGAATTGTCGACACCTGCTTGAGCTATGATGATATTAACAAGATCCCTCTTTGTAATCCCATCGTTTCTGCCTCTGGCAATGAAGAGGCGAGTGAACCCTTCTTCATCCAAGTTTGGCTCTCCGATTTTGTCCAATGGCCTTTTTTTGTCTTTGTCATCTTTGTCTCTTTTTTTCTTATCTTTTGATGGCTTCAAGACCTCTATTTTTCTGTATTGAGATCTGTCTAGTTCGTCTTTGTAGAAGAACTCTAGCAATGATGAGATGGTATCGACTGGATCATTTTCGCCAAGAAGCATCGAGGCAAGTTCCTTGTAGTCGCTACGCGCATCCTGGGATATTGCTTTTGTAAGTTCATCTTTGATGCGCTCCCTTTTCGACTCTATTACTTCATCTGCTGTTGGCACTTCCTCTCGTCTTATCTCGGATCTGGATGCTCTCTTTATATAAGAGAACTTTCTTGCCTCAGATGGAGTGATGAATGTAATTGCTGTACCTGTTCTTCCAGCTCTGCCTGTTCTTCCGACCCTGTGGATGTAAATTTCGGGATCTTGAGGCAATGAGTAGTTTATTACATGAGTCAAATCCTTTATGTCGAGGCCTCTTGCCGCAACATCAGTTGCAATGAGAATCGACAGTTGTTTGTCTTTCAGTCTCTTTATGATGTTCTCTCTTTCTCTTTGCGAAAGATCTCCATGCAATGCCGATGCATCATAGCCTCTGTCGGAAAGTTTCTTTGCAACTTCATCACATTGCAATTTTGTCCTGCAAAATACAACGCCGTAGAACTCTGGATCCCTATCGATGATCCTTGTCAAAGCCTCTATCTTGTCTGACTCTCTTACTTCATAGTAAATCTGGTCTGTAGCTGCTGATGATGTGTCTTGTTTCTGGGTTCTGATTATCTCTGGATTCTTCATGAATTGCTTGGACAGCTTCAAGATCTCAGCTGGCATAGTTGCAGAGAACATCAACATCCTCTTTTCTTCTGGCACAGCCTTTAAGACCTCTTCGATATCCTCTATGAAGCCCATATCGAGCATTTCATCGGCTTCATCCAATACCATGAACTCAAGTTCATCCAGCTTCAAAGAGCCTCGTCTTATATGGTCAAGTATTCTTCCTGGTGTTCCTACGACAATCTGGACGCCTTTTCTCAATTTCCTGAGCTGGTTTTCCATGCTTGCGCCACCATAGATAGGTGCAATCTCGAGTTTTCTTTTTCCTTTGAGCGAGTTGATCTCCTCTGAAACTTGAAGAGCAAGCTCTCTTGTTGGTGCGAGAATCAGGGCTTGTACATCTTTTCTGTTCTCATCCACAGTCTCGATAATAGGCAATGAGAATGCTGCTGTCTTTCCTGTTCCAGTCTGTGCTTGCCCAACCACTTCTGTTCCTTCTTTGAGAAGAAGAGGTATACAAGCTTTCTGTATCTCAGTTGGCTCTTCAAAGCCCTTCATCTTTAGTGCACCCAAGGTTTCTTCAGATAGCCCCAATGATGCAAATGCTGGCAATAAATCCATTTTTATTCCTTATAGTTACGTGACAATTGAGTGTACTAGAATCAACAATTACATGCAATATCATAAGTTGTTTGGATTTGCTTTGATTTTTTCACGCATTTTATAGCACTTTTGTCAGTTTTAGGCATTTGTAATGTATGAGAAAGTTTTTTTTCGTCCTTTTTTTGTTTGTCCTTTTTGTCTCTTGCGTGCCAGAACAAAGCATCAGATCTTTTTCTGTAGTGACTTGGAATTGCTATCTTTTCTTTGACTCGAGAGATGATGGCAATGAGTATTCTGGCTTCAAGGCCAAGGATGGATATAATGATGCTGTATATAAAAAAAGGATAAAGGATGTTGCGATAATGATGTCGAAGAACCTTGGGGACGCAGATTTGATAGTCCTTGAGGAAGTCGAGAGCAATGTCGTTTTATTTGATTTGCTAGAAGCAGGATTGAAGAAGAAAGGTTTCTTGTACTATGGCATTGCATCTGACGGCTCATCTCCTCTATCTGTCGGGTTTATATCAAAATACTGTCCGGATGATATAACGCTCAATAAAGCGGGAAGCACACGCCTTGTTTTAGAGCTTTCGTTCGAGTTGAATGGGGATATGATTGCTGTTATTGCGATCCATGCAACAAGCAGATTAAATGGAGGGGAGAGCGAACGCTTCGAGGAATTCTCTTTAATGAGAAGCATTGCAGATGAAAACGAAGGAAAAGTCGTTCTTCTTTGCGGAGACTTCAACACAGATCCTCGATATAGCGAATCGGGCCTTGCATATATAAAAGACCCAATAAGCATCAATGCGCCACTTGTTGTTACAGGAGACCCGGGCGAATGCTCATCAGGCATATACTTTTCGCAAGCCTTGGATTATATGAATGATATCGGGAAAGGAACATATCTTTATGATGGCGAGTGGTTTTTCTACGACAATATATTTCTTTCAAAAGAAGCATTCGATTTGATTGGTTGGGAATATAGTACGAGCAATATCATAAAACCATACGAGAGCGTTGATTTAAATGGGAATCCTTTGAAATTCGACCCTTCGACATCAAGAGGTATGTCCGATCATCTTCCACTTAAATGCACTCTTTTGTACAATTGACGCTATGGACGAGAATCTTAGGCAGATATTGCTAGGAGGCCAAAGCTTTTCTTGGCGAGAAGTAGATAACGGTGTCTTTTCAGCAGCACTCAACGGCAAAGTTTACACAGTTTCCTCTATTGATGATGCACGCCAAGATGAATTTCTTTCATCTTATTTTGATATGGGCTATGACTATGATAAAGCTAGACTTGAAATTTCAAAAAAAGATCCGATCTTGAAGGAAGCTGTAGAAAAAGTTGGTCCTATAAGGATTCTGAGGCAAGATCCTTGGACTACGACTGTCTCATTCATACTTTCCCAGAACAACAATATCAAGAGGATTACTGGGCTTTATAACAAGATAAGCGAAAAGTACGGCCATATGATAGAGCCTGGCTGGTACTCGTTTCCATCAGCGGATGATATGAGAGATCTGACAGAGGATGACCTGAGAGCATTGGGAGTTGGATTCAGAGCGCCTTTCATCATTGATGCTATAAAAAACTCAAAGCTACTTGAGGAAATACCATCTCTTGATTTTGACTCGGCAATGGAGAGGTTGGAGACTATCAAAGGAATCGGTCCCAAGGTTGCTTCTTGCATACTTATCTATGGATTTGCTCGAAGGGAAGGCTTTCCTTTGGATGTCTGGATGAAGAGAGTCATGGCAAAATACTTCCCTGGCAAGACTCCAGATTATTTTGCACCCAATCAAGCGCTGTCCCAGCAATACCTTTTCTCGTGGATAAGAGAAAAAGACTCATAAGCTATTTGTCCTTAAATTGCAACTCGTATAGTATTTGCTCAAGCTCAAGTGCAATGTTGATGTTATGCACAATCACTTTCTTTCCATCTTCACGTATTGTGTTCTTAAGTGTTATTGGTGTGAAGTTCAGAACTCCAACTATGCCAGCTTCGATAAGTCGCTGGTAGCAATCAGCGGCGGCTGACTCTGGTACAGTCATTATTGCAACTTTGACAGATAAGGCTTGCACAACTTCATCGAGTCTGGAAAGAGGGTAGACAGATATAGGATGCGATGCATCCGCATAGACAATTGGATCTGTGTCGAACCCAGCAACTATCTTTATCCCGTCTGGCTCAAAACCTGAGTAGTGCATCAATGCTTTTCCGATTCGTCCGCAACCGACAACGATTATATTCTGGACGTCGCCTTTTCCTAGAATTGCACCAATTCTTGAAATCAGTTCGACAATTTCGTACCCACCTCTTTTTTGCCCTTTTATGTCCAAAACTGAGAAGTCTTTTCTGACGATTGCAGCAGATACGCCTGCTGCATCTGCAAGGTTATGTGCAAAAACCTTTTCCAATCCAATTCCTCTGAGCCGATTAAGTGCTCTATAGTAACGTGTAATTCTGATAAGTAATTCACTATTCATTGCTTTTTCCTGTAATAATATGAAAGAAAGTATATTAAAAGAATTCTTTAGGATATTAACTGTTAAGTCAATAAAGAATATATACTTTTTTATAATAGTATTCGCATTTAAATTCTTGATGTTGTATGATAGTTAGCAAGGTGAATTCAAAAAGGAGGCAATATGTCCCAAATTATCTTTTCAGATGAGCTAAATAGCTTCATCGAGGAATGGCGCGATAAACCGGGCAATTTGATCATGGTTCTCCATAAGGTTCAGCAAGAACTTGGATATATATCAGAGGAAGCGGCAGCAACTGTTTCCAAAATGCTTGATGTTCCTCTTGCAACCATTTGGGGTGTCGTTACGTTCTATCATTTCTTCAAGCTCAACAAGCCAGGCAAGTACAATATCCAGGTTTGTCTTGGTACAGCATGTTATTTGAAGGGCGGAGATATCTTGATAGAAGAGCTTGGAAAGGTCGCAGGCCTATCGGTTGGAGGAATCACAGAAGACGGAAGATTCTCTCTGGAGGCTGTTAGATGTGTCGGTTGCTGTGGTCTTGCTCCAGTAATGACTGTTGGAGGAGAGGTCTTTGGTAAAGTCACAAAAGACCAGATTCCAGGGATTTTGGAAAAGTTTGAATAATGCATGATCTTGCAAGCCTTATTCTGGAAGGTGCTGTAAACAGCATGGAGGCAGGGGCCGATTTGATTGATATCAAGATAGACAAGAGATCGGCTTTTGTGGATGTGCAAATCCAGGATAATGGCATCTTGCTCGAATCTGGAAAGTGGTTTGATCTTGGAGTCTCATCGAAAGGAGAGGAAAGGGGAAAAGGTCTTTTTCTTATTAAAAGCATCGATAAAAATGCCTCCCTTGAAAAAAAAGACGGTTTTACAACCCTTAGATTCCAAGCATTTGATGATGAATCGATAGATGCTTTTGATCAGTTGCTTTTTCCGATATTCCAACTTCCTCTTGCAATCTCTGTTTGTTACACAATCGATGGACGAGTTGCATTTGAGATGAAGAAGAATAAGGGCGAGGAACCCGTCAGAGCAAGCCAGATAGCAAGATTCAAGAATTTTGTCAGGATGAAAATAAGGAGTGTATGATGGCAAAACTCTCATTAGATGAGTTAAGAGCAATAAGGGATCTAGAAGAGAAGAAGCTTAAAGCTCGTGATATTCATGGACGTAATATCCATGTGGTTGTTGGAATGGGTACAAGTGGGATAGACAGTGGTGCCAAAGTCGTTCTCAATACGATTGCAGACGAGCTTGCTTCGGCTGGATTGGATAATGTGATTCTTACCCAGACTGGAAGTCTTGCACCAATTAAAGAGCCTGTTGTTGAGGTCTATAGCCAGGAGGCTGGCTTGACTGTTTACCAGGATGTGTCGATTGCAGATGCTGTTCGCATCGTCAAGGAGCATCTCGTGCTAGGAAAGATACTTTCAGACAAAGTAGTGGCAGTGGAGGAGTAGCATGGGCTTTAAAAACTATATTTTGGTCTGCGGAGGAACAGGATGTGAGTCATCCAGATCCGATTTGATCTACAGAAATTTAATCGAGGAAGCAAAAAGCCAAGGCGTTGAAGACCAAGTCCAGGTAATTAAAACAGGTTGCTTCGGCTTCTGCGAGCAAGGGCCAATAGTAAAGGTTCTGCCAGAGGATTCATTCTATGTGCAAGTAAAACCAGAAGATGCAAAAGAGATAATCGCAGAGCATGTAGTCAAAGGAAGAGAAGTGACTCGTCTTCTTTATATCAAAGAGAAGAGAAAGCCATATGAAGAGGTCCATGACATACAGTTCTACAATAAGCAACTTAGGATTGTATTGAGAAATTGTGGCTCTATCGATCCAGAGAATGTTGATGAGTACATTGCAGCAGATGGATATAAGGCACTGGAGAAAGTCCTTTTCGAGATGAAGCCGGATGATGTCATTGCAGAGCTTAAAACTGCTGGGCTTCGTGGGCGAGGCGGTGCTGGCTTCCCAACTTGGATGAAGTGGAACTTCACAAAGCAGGCAGAAGGTGATGTGAAGTACGTTGTATGTAATGCCGATGAGGGCGACCCTGGTGCTTATATGGATAGGTCCACTCTAGAGGGCGATCCGCATTCTGTTTTGGAAGCAATGACAATATGTGGATATACAATCGGTGCACACCAAGGCTATATCTACATCAGAGCTGAATATCCACTAGCAATTCATAGACTTGAAGTTGCAATGAAGCAAGCTCGTGAATATGGCTTGCTTGGAAAAGACATATTGGGCTCTGGATTCGACTTCGATATCGAGATCAGACTTGGAGCTGGTGCATTTGTCTGTGGAGAGGAAACAGCCTTATTGCAATCAATCGAAGGTCATAGAGGAATGCCTCTTCCAAGACCTCCATTTCCTGCTGTAAAGGGTCTTTTTGGAAAGCCTACAGTTATCAACAACGTTGAGACGTGGGCAAATATCCCTGTCATAATCACAAAAGGCGGGGCATGGTTTGCATCTATTGGTACCGATGATAGCCATGGAACAAAGGTTTTCGCACTTACTGGAAAGATTTGCAACTCCGGCCTTGTCGAAGTTCCGATGGGAACTACTCTTAGAGAGATTGTCTATGATGTTGGTGGAGGCATTGCAAAGGGGAAGAAGTTCAAGGCTGTACAGACTGGAGGTCCGTCTGGTGGAGTAATCACAGAAGAGAACCTTGATACTCCAATAGACTTTGGAAGCTTGCAAAGAATTGGCTCTATGATGGGCTCTGGTGGAATGATTGTCATGGACGAGGATGATTGTATTGTCGACGTTGCAAAATTCTATCTGAATTTCACAGTCGACGAGTCTTGCGGAAAGTGTGCGCCTTGCAGAATCGGTGGAAAGAGTCTGATGGGAATTCTTGAAAAGATTACGCTTGGAAATGGCACTGAGGAAGACATCGAGCAAATAAACCAGATTGCGCTTGCAATGAAGAAGGGATCTCTTTGCGCTCTGGGCCAGACTGCTCCAAACCCTGTTTTGTCATCATTGAAGTATTTCCCGGAAGAATATGAGGCCCATATTGTTGAAAAACGATGTCCTGCTGGAAAGTGCAAGAAGCTTATCAGATATCAAATCAACCCCGAAAAGTGTATCGGATGTACAGCTTGTTCCAGAAAATGTCCTGTAGGAGCAATCTCGGGAGAGGTCAAGAAGCCTCATAGAATCGATGCAAAAGCTTGTATCAAATGTGGAGTTTGCAAATCCACATGCAAGTTCGGTGCAATCGAGGTCAAGTAGAAGGAGTAGAAAATATGATTCATCTTACAATACAATCAGTAGAAGTATCGGTACCTGAAGGCACTAGTGTTCTTGAGGCGGCAAGGATTGCTGGCGTGAATATCCCTACTCTTTGCTATCATCCGGATTTGAAGCCATTCGGTTCTTGTGGCCTTTGTGTATGCAAACAAGAGGGAAGTGCAAAGATAATCAGAGCATGTGCAACGCCTGTAGCTGAGGGAATGAAGATAATAACACATGACCAAGAGCTCTATAATGTCAGGAAAAATGTGCTTGAGTTGACGCTTTCGAATCACCCTATGTCTTGCTTGACTTGTATTCGAAACAACAATTGCGAACTTCAAAAGCTTGCAATCGAGTATGGAATCAAAGAGCAGCCATTCGAGACTCGCATCTCGACAAAGCCAAAGGATAAGTCGACAGGTGCGATAATCCTTGATCCTGAAAAGTGCGTAAAGTGCGGGCGCTGTGTCCAAGTATGCCAACAGCTTCAAGGTGTGTATGCACTTGAATTCTGTGGACGTGGTGATAAGACGACAATGTCTCCAGCATTCAACCTCCCTCTCAATGACTCTCCATGTATTAAGTGCGGACAGTGCATTGCACATTGTCCTGTTGGTGCGATATATGAAGAGGATGAGTGCGACAAGCTCGTAAGTGCTATAGAAGACAAAGATAAGGTTGTTATGATCCAGATTGCTCCTTCCGTTAGAGTCGCTATTGGAGAGGAGTTTGGTCTGAAGCCTGGAGAGCTTTCTACAGGCAAACTCTACACAGCACTAAGACGCCTCGGAATCGACTATGTGTTCGATACAAACTTCGGAGCTGACCTTACTATAATGGAAGAGGGCTACGAGTTGATCGATAGAGTTAAAAACTCGGGAGTTCTTCCTCAAATCACATCATGTTGCCCTGGATGGGTAAACTACTGCGAGGAATACTATCCAGAGCTTTTGCCAAATCTTTCCTCTGCAAAGTCTCCGATGATGATGCAAGGTGCTATCACAAAGACATATACAGCTGAGAAGCTTTCGATTGACCCTGAGCGCATCTATTCTGTTGCGATTATGCCTTGCACAGCAAAGAAGGGCGAGATCGATAGAGACGGAAAGCATGCATTCTCATCTGGGTGCAAGGATGTAGATTTGGTTCTTACGACAAGAGAGATTGCAAGATTGATCTCCAGATATGGAATCAACTTCGCTTACCTTTCTGAGAGCGCTGCTGATAGCCCTATTGGCGAGTACACTGGTGCTGGAACGATCTTTGGAGCAACAGGAGGAGTCATGGAAGCAGCTGTGAGAACAGCATATAGTGTCCTAGAGGGAAAAGAGCTTGATGATCTTAATCTTTCTGCTGTCAGAGGGCTTGCTGAAGTAAAGTCCGGCGAAGTTGAAGCTGGTGGAAAGAAGTTGAGAGTTGCTGTAGTCCATGGAATGGCTAATGCAAAAGCATTGCTAGATAAAGTCAAAGCTGATAAAGCAGAAGGCAAGGCTCCGGAGTACGATTTTATCGAGATAATGGCATGCCGTGGTGGTTGCATTGCTGGAGGTGGACAGCCAATAGGCACAGATGACGAGATCAGAAAAGAGCGTACAGCAGGGCTATACAATGATGACGAGAGATGCGAAAAGAGATGCTCGCATCAAAACCCATCGATTAAGGTTTTGTACAAAGAGTACCTTGGTGCTCCTCTTTCAGAGAAATCGCATCATCTATTGCATACAGAATATCAAGCAATTCCTGCTTATAAGAAGTAGAGAAAGAGAAAAAGAAGAGCTGTTGCATGAGCGACAGCTCTTCTATTCTAACAAAATCTATCTTGTCACTGAAAGCACAACTATGTCTTTTGTTTCGCACTTTGGATCGTATAGTATAATGTTTTTCCCATCTCTGCTGATTTCTATCCTTGTGTACTCATTGCTTGGCAAGATGACGAAATCCTCTTCCTTGTCACACAGAAATTCGCCGTTTTCAAATGTGAGCACATACAGTTTTTTGCATAGGTTGTCAATCATGTAGTAAAACAAGTTATCATAGCTTCCCTTCAAGGCAGGGATTTTGTTCAAGTGTGAAGTGAACTTGAATGATTTGTTGTTTTGCAAGCAAATGAAAGGTATTTTGCTTCTATCCATTTCATACAAATTCAATGAGTTGTGAGTAAGGATATAGCCTATGCCTGTTTTGTGGCTCAATATCCTTCCCATTATTCCGCGGGTGAAGGATTCATGGTTTCCTTGGTCAAGCTTCTCTGAGCTGTCCGAGACTGGGGCTGGATTGAACATTATGCTGTTGTCGCTTGCACGCTTCAATGCATAGACAGCACCTGTCGTCCCAGACACAGCTGTAACGGCCTCTGAGCTTTCGGAATAGTCTAATGAGTTTATAGGTCCCTCCCCAAAGGAATCTTCATATAGGTCCATAGCTTCTATGAAGTTGTTGTCATTGCTGCTTGGGTTTGATTTGATAAAGAGCACTCCTGTGTTTTTAAAGTTCAATGTAGATGCACCTACAATGACAGCGTTAAGATAACTTGTATTTGAGATTCCTATTGCTGGTCCAAGGTTTTCGATTTTCTTTCCTTTCTCATCAACTATATTTGTTTGTTTTGCCTTGAAGCTTAACGCATTGCCAGCTTTTGTGTAGCTTAAAGCTACTATTTCAGGATTATTGTTTGTTATGACATAGAGCGTAAAATTGGTATTGGCAGGAAGAGCTGCAGTTGCAATATCAGATACGATGCCATCTATGGACAGTTCGTCGAAGCTGTATGTTTTTACTTTCTCTACCTTGTTGTTTTCAATCGATAAGATTTCCAATACTTTCAAGTCGTTGCTTGCAAGGATTGCATTCCCATTTGGCAAGAAGCGTATCACATTGTTGCTACCAAGGCTGATTTCGCTATTCTTCACGACTTTCATATTGTAAGGCATTCCTTTTCGTGTTGTTGCAACGGATGAAAATGTCTCATACGCTGAGCCTGTGGATCCCTTGTTTTTTGTCGATACAATTACATCTATTCTATAGTCTCCGAATTCTGTTGGTTTTATCTTGCATGATAATCCGCTGCCAACAGCTGTTCCGTTAAGATACCATGATGCACTTATATCACTACTTGATATCTTGTTTGACAATATCGACAACGTCGCTGTGAAGCTTGTGCCTTTTGCAACTATTTTCTCAACTCCTTCGATTTTGATTTCTATTGGAGAGGATGTATTGTTTGATATGTCTATTGTTGATGAATTTTGCTTCTCATCCTCCAGCTTTCCGCTTTCGAAAGGTATTGTTCCTTTTGTTGTTTTCTGGTTTGTGATTCGTATTGCTTCTATAAACCCTGATTTCTTGGTATCACCATCATAGAGTTCTCCTCTCAAGCTATATGAGCCAGCATCCAAGTCTTGCATTTCCAAATTGGCTTTTCCTTCGCTTGCTGTAATTGAGGCAGCTAGCTCACGCTCAGCACTTTTATCGTCTTGAGACTTTAAAAAAAGCTTCAAGTTGGGATTATCGATTGCTTCTTTGTCCCATGTAAAGACTATAGACAAAGAGCCTTTGCCTACTAATGTGCTTACTGGGATTGTTATTGTATTATTGCCTTCTGTTACTGCTATTTCGGCTTTTCCATATGCCACATCTATTCTGTCGCTATTGAAACCATATGCTTCTATTGTCCATTTGCCTGGTTTTATGTTTTCGAGGTTGCAATACGAATAGTATGTGTAGCGTGTGGATCCGACTTTGCCATCCGGCCCAGTTGGGATGATCTTGTAGCCAGTTATTTCCATCGAACTGTCATTTGGAGCTATTGTCCTTGTCCCTTTATTCAGTTCAATGCGCAAAGTTGTAGCTGTTGGTTCTTCCTTGCATCCGATTGCCAAGATGAGCAAAAAAATGCATCCGATCGCAATGAGTTTATCTCTCATAGTGCCTCCTTTAAATACAATCCCGACACTATCTAATGGAAAGACCTAACAAAAATGCGAGTTAATATGTCGTTAAAGACAAAGATAATAAAAAAAACTATATTTATACGTGGATTTGCAAAAACTCTTTCTTATGCAAAGAAGCAAGTAAAAGTAAGCGAGGTTTATGCTATGAGCAGGGCTGTATTGCTAATTATGTTGGCTTTATTTGGCATTTTTGTATACTACAATGCCTTCAAGGGTATTATTATTTACCCTTTGTTGATTGCTATTGTCATCCTTGTTGGCATTTGGTATGTGATGACATTCCTTGTTACAAGAAAGATGGTCGATAAACAGCGAAGAGGCGAGGCATTTTTATTTCTTAGGGGACAGCTAGTTGACAAGATTCGAAATGAAGTTGTCTATGGTGCTTTGGTTGTTACTCGAACAGAGCTGGTCTTCTATAAGAGAAAGAACTGGAACGGCGGTATCCAAGCTGTTTGGTCATCGTTCACTCCGGCTCTTGAAAGTTATGAGATCGAGAGAGTGGATGGAAAGCATAAAGGAGTAAAGCTCTCTGTCAAAGGAGAGATCCATCCAATCTATATAGCAACAAAATCGATAGAGAAGGAAGAAAAGGCATTTAGAGCGATAATTGGATGGCCTGAAGAGTAGACAGGGATTATTTTGGCCACTTTTGCCCCCTTTGCAACTTTGGAAAACGGGTTAATCATAGAGTTATGAGAAGAATCGTAACTCTATTTTTTATTCTTTTTATTTCTATCTCGCTTTATGCATCATGGAACATTGGTTATGACTGCAGATCCATCGATGCTCTTTGGAAAGACAGTATGAGGTTCGATATAGAGGGGGGCTACCGCTATAAAGATATGCGAGTATCGGCTACTTGCTCATTTGGCATTTGCGATATCAACCAGCTTTGGTTTTTCGATGGTGGGCTTTCTGTTTCAGTATATCCTTTCTCGGATCTAGGCTTGAATGTTGGAACCACTGTCTTTCGTATTGGAAAGCTTATGGGCATTGGAGCTCCTGATGATGATATTGTTTTTCTTTCAGAGGCTTTCTTGGCTTGGACGATTTCGTTTGGATATGTTTACATAGAGCCTCGATTGACTTTCAGCGATACTCTTTCGTCAGAAAACACTTGTTTGACGATTTTAAGAGAAGAAATATCGCAATACTCACGTTTTAGATTGTCTCTTCTTGTTGGAGTCGGGATATAGGAGAGATTATATGGATTATTGTTTGGCAACAAAAAAGTTTGTTGCGTCTTTCATGGCCTTGGCTATGCTTGTCTCATGTACATTGAATACGACAGGGCCTGGGAAGCCGGATCAAGCTACTATCAGGAGCGAAAGCTCGAGAATGATTGACCAACATTTGGAGCGCATTTTGAGAGTAATGGAGGAAAATGGCGAGGATGTAGCTAAGTACACTCAACAGGGAACGCTTGTTGGAGAGAATGTGACGCGAGCATTGGCGGCAGAGGAAAACGGAGAAAAATACATCGAGTTTCTCTACTACACAGATCGATTTGAAGATGTTGAAGAAGTAGTAAATGCTGCAAAAGGAATCGTTTCCGAGTCGGATCTTTTGCTAATCAAGAGTGAGGCCGAGGAGATAGAAACGAGGCTTTTGGAAGTAGCTGAACAAGAGACAAGGGCCTTGAACGAGACTCAAAAAGCAGAATTCTTCAAAGATGTACGCAAGCTTGTAGTGAAATCTGTTGTCTTGCTAACTGCAGCTCTTGTCTATGCTGCAATTCCAAATACTGTATTCTGGGGGAAGATAACAGCTGCGACAGCTGTATCGATATCTGCAGGAATAGTTGCGTCTGCTTTCATGAGGATTATCGAGAAGAAAAACAGCGACAAGGATGCAACAGCACAAACATTCTACGATTGGCTCAAAGAGTTGACAACAGAGCCAACTGTTTCATGGGCAATCGCTGCAGGAGTAATAAATACAGGAAAATCGTTAAACCAATCTCCTGTAACGACAGCTATTATCCTTGCTGTCTTCACGGTCTATGGGATAAAAGAGGACTTGAAGCCTATATTGGAGAAGTACAACTTCAAGATCTAGAAGCAAAGCAGGTAGTTTCTAAACTTTTTGATTGACAGTTTATAAAACTCAACAGAAAATGTAATCGTGCACGAGCACGGAAAGGAGTTGAGATTATGTTGAGTAATATTCCAATTGTTAAATTGGGCATTATATCTGTCAGTAGAGATTGCTTTGTTGTCTCTATTTCCCAAACAAGAAGAAGAGAAATTGTCAAAGAATTGTCGAATCTTGGTATCTCTATAGTGGAGTCCGATGTCGTAGTCGAGAATGAAAATGATGCTTTGAAGGCATTAGATCAAATAAAGAGCCAAGGATGCAATGCCCTTGTCGTCTTTTTAGGCAATTTTGGTCCAGAGACTCCAGAGACTCTTATTGCAAAATATTTTGATGGTCCTGTGATGTTTGCATCTGCAACAGAAGAGAGAGGGGATAATTTGATAAATGGCAGAGGCGATGCTTATTGCGGAATGCTCAATTGCTCATATAACCTTGGATTGAGGAAGATCCCAGCATATATTCCAGAGTATCCTGTAGGGGATGCTAAGGATTTAGCTGAGATGATTGTCGATTTCATTCCTGTCGCAAGGGCCTTGATAGGAATCAAGAACCTCAAGATAATCACATTTGGCCCACGCCCACAGGATTTCTTTGCATGCAATGCTCCGATAAAAGCTCTTTACGACCTTGGTGTTGAGATAGAAGAAAACAGCGAATTGGATTTGCTAGTCTCATACAAAAAGCACAAAGATGATCCTAGAGTAAATAGTGTTGTTTCCGAGATGGAAAAAGAGCTTGGTAAAAATGGCAATACATACCCTGATTTGCTGCCAAGGATGGCCCAGTTCGAACTTACGCTTCTTGATTGGGCAATGGAACATAAAGGCGCAAGGAAATATGTTGCTTTTGCAAATAAATGCTGGCCAGCATTCCCTGAATCCTTTGGTTTTGAGCCTTGTTATGTCAATAGCCGACTTGGCTCAAAAGGAATACCTGTTGCATGTGAAGTCGATATCTATGGAGCGCTATCTGAATATATCGGAATATGTATCACAGCCTCGCCAGTAACATTGCTTGATATAAACAATACTGTTCCAAAAGACATGTACAAAGCAGATATAGAGGGCAAATTCCCATATAAGCTCAATGATGTGTTCATGGGATTCCATTGTGGCAATACGCCTAATTGCAATCTTTCATGTGGTGCTGTGAAATACCAGATAATACAAAATAGGTTATTGGAAAATGGCGGAGAGCCAGACTTCACGAGAGGAACTCTAGAGGGAGACATTGCTCCAGGAAAGGTCTCTTTCTTCCGTCTCCATTCAAATGCTGATACGACTCTTGAAGCATATATATGCCAAGGAGAGGTTTTGCCTGTCGCAACAAGGAGTTTCGGTGGAATAGGCGTATTTGCAATTCCTGAGATGGGTAGATTCTACAGACATGTCCTTATTGAAAAACATTTTCCGCATCATGGTGCAGTTGCTTTTGACCACATTGGAAAGCCATTTTATTCTGTATTGAAATACCTCGGCGTGACAGATATTTCATACAATAGGCCAGAGGGCGTTCTCTATGAAGGGGAGTGTCCGTTTTAATGGCGACAATCAAAGATATAGCCGATGCCTTGGGTGTCTCCAGGGGAACTGTTGACCGAGCTTTGCATAACAGAGCAGAGGTGTCGGCTGATGTAAGAGAAAGGGTTTTAGAGAAAGCGAAGGAGCTTGGATATAGATCAAATAAGGCTGGAAGACTTTTATCTGTTTGCAAGAAGACTAAGACGATAGGAGTCTTGATGCCATCTGTCAACAATCCGTTTTTCGATGATGTGAAACGAGGTCTTGTCGAGGCTGAGCGAGAATATAAAGACTTTGGATTTTCTTTGAAGATTGTCGATGTGGCAGGTTTTGACCAAGAAATCCATCTTGATGCAATAGAGAGACTTTCAAAAGAGTGCGATGCACTTATTCTTGCAACAGTCGATGAAGAGAAAATCAACTTGTTTCTTGATTCGCTGGATATTCCATTTGCTGCCATGAATACAGATATATCGGCTAGAGAGAAGAAGTTCTACGTTGGTTCCGACTACTACAAGAAAGGAGCTTTGAACGCAGGCTTGTTGCATCTTTGTGCAAAAGAAATGCCTAGGATATTGATTGTGCAAGGCTCCAGGGCAATGAAAGGACACTCTGAGGCCGTGAAAGGATTCATTGAAACTCTGGACAAGAACAAGATCGAATACAAGCTTGTTGCTGAGTGCTTATCTGAGGATGATGACGAAATTAGCTTGAGAGCTGTAGAACGAGAGCTGGACTTAAGACCCGATATCAATTCTATCTATGTTGTTGCGGCAGGCGCATCAGGCGTTGTGAAGGCTGTGGGGTCGAGACATATCTTGGTATTTGCATCCGATGATGTTGCATCTGTCAAAGAGCTTGTCAAACAAGACAAGATTGCTTGGATAGTGTGCCAAGAGCCTTTTGTGCAAGGCTACCAGAGCATGAAGAAGATGTGCGAGCATTTGATCAATCCTTTTGATACTTGCACATCATATTACATAAAGCATGTTGTAAAGATTAAAGAAAATATCGAGGAGTAGAGTTATGATTACACTGGGAATAGATCTTGGCACTCAAAGCATAAAGGCCATTGTTTATGATTTTGATAAGAAGGAGATTGTTGCACAAGCCTCTGAGAGCATAGACATAATAAATGGTCCGGATGGAACAAGAGAACAGAAGGCTAGATGGTGGATTGATGCTCTTGATAAGTGTTTGGACACTATCCCAAATGAGATTAAGGCCAATATTAGCGCTATAGCTGTATCAGGTCAGCAACATGGCTTTGTTCCTGTCTCGTCGGATGGTGCTGTATTGTACAACGTGAAGCTATGGTGTGACACTTCGACACTAGAAGAGTGCAAGGAGCTTACTAGACTCTATGGAGGACAGGAAGCTTTGATCAATGACATTGGCAATCCTATATTGCCTGGCTATACAGCAAGCAAAATACTATGGCTGAAAAAGCATCATAGAGACATATTTGATAAAACTTCTTATGTGATGCTTCCTCATGACTATATAAACTACTACTTGACTGGCATTGTCTCAATGGAAAGGGGAGACGCATCCGGCACTGGATTGATGGATATAAGAAAGGGAACTTGGAGTGAAAAGCTATGCTCTATCATAGATGATTCTTTGAAAGAAAAACTTCCAAGAACAATCAAAGAGCCAGGAATCTTGGGAAGCATATTGCCATCGATTGCATCCCGCTTTGGGCTTTCTGCAGACGTTCAGGTTGCAACAGGTGGTGGTGATAACATGATGGGAGCTATTGGCACAGCATCTGTCTCGGATGGATGTTTGACATTAAGCCTTGGCACAAGCGGGACGCTTTTTGTATCATCGTCAAAACCTGCTATAGATCCTTTTGGAGCACTTGCTGCATTTTGCTCATCGCATGGCTCGTGGCTTCCATTGCTTTGTACGATGAATTGTACTGTAGCATCAGAGTCCGTTAGAAAGTTTTTGGATCTCGATGTGAAAGAATTCGATGATATTGCGAGAAAGGCGCCTGTAGGCTCTGAGGGTGTTTTATTGTTGCCGTTTTTCAATGGTGAGAGAATCCCGAATCTTCCGAATGGAAAGGGTACATTTACAGGGCTAACACCAGAGAATATGAAGAAAGAGAATATTGCAAGAGCTAGCTTGGAGGGTGTTTCGTTCGAATTTTTGCTTGGTCTGGAATCTTTCAAACAATCATCTGTCGAGTGCAAAACTATATCGCTCACTGGAGGCGGGGCTAACAGTGCTATTTGGCGAGAGATTGTTGCTGATATGACAGGATGTTCTGTACGTGTCCCTAAGATCAAGGAATCTGCAGCTTTTGGAGCAGCGATTCAAGCTTATTGGCTTTCAAGTGGCAAGCCTCTTGCCGATATAGTTAGCGAAAATGTCGTTTTCGATGAAGAGAAAAGCGTTGAACCTGTGATGGAAAACAACAAGATATACAAAGAGCTTTATAAAAAATGGTGTTCCTATGTGGATGCTTTAACACCTTTGTTCAACTAGGAGAGTAGATATGTTTAAAACAAATGATTTCGGTGATAATACAACAAAATTCACGATTGTCGCTGGCGCTTATAGTGTATCAATATTGGACAGAGGTGCAATATTGCAATCTTTCAAGTACAAGGACAGGGATATTGTTCTAGGCTATGATGACACATATGGATATATAAACAACGACAATTATTTTGGAGAAGTCGTTGGCCCATTTGCAAATAGGATAAAGAATGCAACATACAAGGATGCACTTGGTGTCCATGTCCTTGATAAAAACGATGGAGACAACAACTTGCATTCCGGATCGAAGAACTATGGGTACAAAAAGTGGAGATTGAAAGAATTTGGAGATGATTATCTTATACTCAATCTTGTCTCTAAAAAAGAAGGAGGCTTTCCATCTTCTGAGGACGTATCGGTTTGTTACTCGCTTTCTGAAAATGGAGAGATGAGAATCGACTATGAGGTTTCAGCTGATACTCTATGCCCTGTCAATATCACAAACCATGCATTCTTCAACCTCAATGGATATGGCGATATATTGTCACATACTCTTTCGATGCCATCGTCGCATTATATTGAAGTCGACAGTCAGCTTATTCCTACAGAAATAATGCCAAGCGAGAAAACCGATTTTGATTTTACTTCTCCTGTTGAAATTGGAAAAAGGAGAGATGGCAAATATGACCATTGCTTTATATTGGATAAACCTGGAGATATAGTATTGGAGGGAAATGAACTAAAACTAAGAGTCAAAACAGACTTGCCTTCTGTACAGCTCTATACAGGATCTGCTTTGAAAAGCAATCAAAAAGGAAAATATGGTATAGATTATAGCTCGTTCTCTGGACTTTGCCTTGAGACAGAATACTATCCGGATTTTGTTTCACGAAAGGATTTCAAAGGAGCTTGGTCAGATCAAAACAGTATTGTAAGGACATCAACATCCTTTATTCTTGAAGCGAAGTGACAGTCAAGAGACTGTAGCACGAATTGATGCTACAGTCTTCTTCTTTTGCTTCTAATATGCAAGTTTTCCAGCAACAAGCATTCTGTTGAACATTTCACGTGCTTTTTCTACAGGAATGTTTACAAGAGGATCCAACAAAAGTGCTTGGAAGAGTTTCTCATCATCGTTGTCCCAAATAGCATCGAGAGCGATTTGCTGTTCATCGGATATTCTTCTTACCATATCCTGTATTGCAAGTGGTGGGTCGGATGAGACGATAGCTGTGATTGAGTCTTGGCTGATTCGTCCAATGCTTTCTACAACTCTTCCCTTTGGGAGATATGAAATCTGGCCTTCATTTGGTCTGTTGATGTTTGTGATCAAATCCTTCTCCCCAAGCAGTGCCATCATTATATCAACGCCTTCTTCTCCGCTGGCTTTCGCAACAAGTTCCTCGTCTGTGAATACCTTCTCTCTCTTTTCTTTTGCTGTCTTCAGTCTCCATTGATAAGGAGTTCTAACAACGCCGAGTTTGTTAAGATAACTTTCATCTCTCAAGAACCATGGAACGAATTCAGACAAATGCCTATCTCCGGCAGCACCAAGAGCACCAAAGGACTTGAGGAATTCGAATGCCACAAGTTGATCGCAATCAAACCACTTCTCATCTCTTATTCGCTCCTTTGCTATTGCTGTGTGGTCTGAGAATGTATCCTTGTCGTTAGCTATCTTCTTCACAAGAGGCATTAAGTCATGTCCTTGCCACCAAGCACCTGTTATGAATGTAAAGTGGTTCACGCCAGTTAGGTCGACTCTGATTTCACGCCTGTTGGGCAAAGGAACATCAAACTCCTTCTCGACTATTTTGCAAAGCACATCCTCTGTATGGAATACCTCATGACAACATCCAAAGGCTTTGATTTTTGGAAATTGCCTGTATAGTGATGCTGTGCAAAGTGTCATTGGGTTTGTGTAGTTTATTACCCAAGCGTCTGGACACACTTTCTCAATTGCTTTTGCGAATTGGAAGAAAAGAGGCAATGCGCGCTTGGCTCTTATCAAGCCTCCGGGACCTGTCGTATCACCAACAGTTTGCAAAATACCATATTCTTCAGGAATGCATAGGTCTGCATAGCGGCACTCTGTTTTTCCCGGCTCGATCGTTATCAAAACGAGATTTGCACCTTCAAGGGCTTTTTCAAGATTGTCTTCAGCGATAAACGAGAAGCGATTTTCGCCTCCATTTATCTTGAGCATTCTATTGCCAACTTCAACATTGTTTCTTGCTGCTTCCTTGTCGATATCGTGCAAGACAACAGTGCCAGCAATTTCTTTATTTAGGGCAAGATCCTTCATGAAGTTTATAGCCCAAAGACGGCTTCCACCTCCGATGATGCATATCCTTGCATTTTTCATTTTCTGTCTCCTTTTATATGTTTATTTTACAATGATCCTCTAATTCCTTTCATATATGCTTTTTTTTACATAATTGAATCATATTTTGACATATTGAAGTCATTTGATGATATAATTTTCGACATGTATAGCTTGGTGTTAGTGGATGATGAGATTGAGCAATTGCATGGGCTAGCTGAATTCTTTCCATTCGAGGATGAAGGGTTTTACCTAAAAGGTATATATGATGACAGCACAGAGGCCTTGGAGATGATAAAGGAATTAGGCTGCGATGCGATTCTTACAGATATTAGAATGCCTGAGATCACTGGCTTGGATATTGCTAAGGCTGTGCAAGAGCTGCCGGAGCCTCCAATAGTATTGGTAATCAGCGCATATGATGATTTTGAATATGCTCGTGAGGCTATGCGTTACGGAGTCCATGATTATCTATCGAAGCCAGCGTCATTCGATGAAATAAAGAAAGCCTTGAGGCGGATAAAGCAGGAGCTTGATATCAGAGCCAATACATCATATGAAATAGAACCAGCGAATTTGATCGAGAAAGCGACTTATATAATAGAGACAAGTCTTAGTACAGCATCGCTTAAGAAAGTCGCAGATGAACTGGGTATTAATATCTCTTACTTGTCACGCCTTTTCAAGGAAAAGACTGGTGAGAATTTCCAGGATATGCTTCTCAGGATAAAAATAGAGAGGGCTAGGAAATTGCTATCAGGATATTCAAATTATACGAATTCCGAGATTGCAAAGACATTGGGCTATCAAGATACGCAGAACTTTTGTCGCGCATTTAGAAAGATTACAGGCGTAAGTCCTCAAGCGTATCGCAAAGAGATTATTGAAAAGAATGCGAAGCAATAGATTCCTTAGACTTTATTTATCATATTTGATTCCGATTCTCGTAGTGGTTGCGATCCTCGGTGGAGGCTCATCGCTCATAACGCGTTACATTGTGAATAGGAATGTTGAAGAAAACGCAAGAGGCCAATTGAGACAAATCATGACATACTATGAGACTATACTCGATGGCATGGATGCATTGACGCTTCAATTTTCGTCGAATAGTGAAATAAGCAGACGGTTTCAAGCTATCACAAAAGAATTATCTGTGGACTACAACGAGTATCGTGAGAGTATAATCCTTGAAGGTTTTGTCAGCTCTATAATGAATTCAAGGGAATTGATTGAAGACATATATATCTACGTAGAGAACCCTCGCAAATTGATATTATGCTCTCAATATGGCTTTGCCAACTTGGATGCTAATGAGAACAAAGAGTGGGTGGATGAGTATATGGTAAGTACCCATTTGGATAGCAACAGCTCAACGCTTTTCAAGAATTTCATAAGAATATCGCGACCTATTACCAATTCGGTTGGAAAACAAATTGGTGTAATAATCCTTGATTTGAAAAAGGATTCGCTCGTAAAATCAATGCCTCTTTCCAACAATGCATCGCTATCAGTTTATTCTGAGAGTGGCGAGCTTTTGTTCTCCGCAGGCGATAGCGATCCTGATTCAATGATATTCTCGGATAAAGCCGAAGGGCATGGATGGTCTTATAACTTGATGTATGCAAAGAAGGAATTGTACTATACAAGCAATGTCCTTCTTGCTTATACGATTCTTTTGACAATTCTTTCTGTCTTGCTTGCGTTCTTCTTAACAAAGCAAGCGCATAAGAAGGAAGTAGCATTCTTGAAAGTCCTGATTGAAAAATTCAACCAAAAGCCCAATAAAGGAGAGCTTGATCAATACACAGATGTATATGATTACGTTAACTACCACATAATACAGACGTTTTTGGAAGGCGATTATATGAAATTGCAAAAGGAGAGAGCTGAGTACAGAGCTTTGCAATTGCAATTGAATCCGCATTTTCTATTCAACACTCTCGATACTATAAACTGGAAAGCAATCAGGCTTCTCGGAGGAGAGAACGATGTTTCTTCGATGATCCAACTTTTGAGCAAATTGTTGCAATATACACTCAGGTCCAATCTTGATGGAGTTGAGTTGAGCACCGAGATCGAGCAATCAAAAAGATATCTTGCAATCCAGAAATACAGATTCCAGGATAAATTCAACTACAGCGAAAGCATTGATCAATCGCTATTATCTCAGCATGTTCCATCTTTGTTCCTTGAACCGCTTTTGGAGAATATCTTTGTGCATGCTTTTCAGGGAAGGAAAGTTGTGAATGTTTTCCTAAAGATATCGAAGAAGACAAATGATTTGATGGAAATACAGATAATCAACGATGGCAAAGAGCTTAGCCCTGATGAAGTTAGAGTATTGAACGAAGAGTGCGAGGATATTCTTGTCAGGAAAAAATCCATGGGCATTGCAAATACTAGAAAAAGGCTTGATCTGTTCTACAAAGGCAAAGCAAGCCTTGAAATAAAGAGCCTAGAGGGGATTGGAGTCGAAGTTTTGATCATATTGCCAATAGATGCAAGCAAGGCCAATCCCCTTTAGGATTCTGTCTAGTTTTTCATTCCTGTTGTTGCAATTCCTTCTACAAAGTACTTTTGAGCGGCAAAGAAGAGGATTACAGGAGGTGCGATTGCTACAATTGACATTGCCATGATTTGGTTCCAATCAAACTCTGCTCCAATATCCATTGTCATCCTAAGTCCAAGTGCAACAGGGAACTTGTCGACTGAGTTTATGTAGATAAGGACTTCCAAGAAGTTGTTCCATGTCCAAACGAACTGGAAAACTATCACAGAGAATATTGCAGCCTTACATAACGGGAGCAATATCCTGCATAGGATCTTAAGGCTATTGCACCCATCTATTTTTGCCGATTCGTCAAGCTCGCGAGGAAGTCCTCTGAAGAATTGAACCATCATATAGTTGAAAAAAGATGAACAAGCAAACAAAGCTGGCATCCAAAATGGCATATATGAGTCAAGCCAACCGAATTTCTTAAAGAGGATGTATCTTGGAATGATAATTACAGTTGACGGCAGCATCAATGTCGACAGCATCAAAATGAATAATGCCTTCTTGAAAGGGAATTCAAAGCGAGCAAAGCCATAACCAACCAATGTCGAAGATAGTACTGTGAAGAATACTGTAGGGATTACCAATAGCATCGAATTTAGCAAGAATGTTGAAAAGCCATATTTTCCTGTCCCTTTCCATCCAGCCTCAAATGCTCCAAACACAGGATTCTTTGGAAGAATTCCAATAGTTCCGAAGATCTCATCATTTGTTTTGAAGGCAGCACCAATCATCCACAAAAGAGGGTAAATCATTATATAAGCGAGAAGTATAAGGAATATATAGGATATGATTTTTTGTATAGGTGTTTTCTTTCTCATGTTTGGTCTCCATAGTGTACCCAGGATTGCGATGAGCCGAATGTCATGGATGTGAAAATCATGATAATCACGAAGAGAATCCAAGAAAGAGCTGACGCATATCCCATTTTGAAGAATTTGAATCCCTGGTCATATAGCATAAGACCATAAAGATATGTGCTCTTTAACGGTCCACCTTGCGTAATTACATAAGCTGGCGTGAACTCCTGGAATGCATTGATCATTTGCATAATCAAATTGAATAGGACAATAGGCGACAATTCTGGAAGCGTAATAGATGCAAACTTTCGTAGTGTGCGAGCCCCATCTATCTCAGCAGCTTCATACAAGCATGTTGGTATATTCTTCAATCCAGCTAGAAATAGAAGCATTGAGGAGCCAAATTGCCATACTGTTACAAGCCCAATTGTAGGAAGCGCAAAAGATGGATTTCCCAGCCAATCAGGCCCATGTATTCCTATTTTCAACAACAGGCCGTTGATTATGCCTTTTTGCATGAAAAGGTATTTCCATAGAATCGATATAGCAACAGATCCTCCAAGGATAGATGGAAGATAGTAAAGCGTTCTGAAGAAGTTTATTCCCTTGATCTTTTGATTAAGGATTATAGCAATCAAAAGCGCAAATGCAATTTTGCAAGGAACAGCCATCAATACATAGAAGAATGTAACTTTAAGCGAGTTCCAGAACTCTTGCGTCTTAAACGCTTTTGCATAGTTTGATATCCCTACAAAATGCGATTTGCCAATCATTGAGAAATCTGTAAAGGAATAGATCATCGAATTTATAAGAGGGATAAGTTGCAAAACAAGGAAACCCAGGATCCATGGGAGAATGTAAATAAGTCCTGAGAATTGGTATTTTTGTTTATGTTTGGTTTTCATCATAGTGTGTTTCATTTGCCTTGTTAAGAGAAAAGCCCTCCCTGCATAGGAGGGCCAGTAAGAGCTTTTTTACAGTGAGCTCAAAGTCTCGTTAAGGTGCGAGATCATCTTCTTTCCAGCTTCCTCAGCTGTTATTTTCCCAAATCCGAATTCATCGATTACATCTTGCATTGCTTGCATAATCTGTGAATTCATCTGATATGTGCTCTGAGGATCGCCAGCTTGTGCAACACCGTCATTGGTTGCTTTCTCTGAGAGCTCTGAGATTGCTCCGGATTCAGCAACAGCAGCAAGAGCTGTCTTTGATGATGGGATTCCGCGAGCTGTGCCAAGGATTGTTGCAGCATCTTTGTCATATGTCATATATGCAAGGAGATTCAATGCCTCATCTATATTCTTGGAAGACGATGGCACTACATAAATCTGTGATGGTCTCATCAAGACACCAGTGTTCTTTGCGCCCTCCATTACAGGTAGCTGTCTTGTCACAAAGTTCTCTCTTCCTCCGAAATCCTTATACATGCTAGATACCCATGTCCATGCCATGCACATGTTCCCATTTACCCATTCAGGGTTTTCCTGGAACTTCTGGTAGAAGAGTGATGATTGAGCAAATGGAGCAACTACGTTATTGTCGAACCATTTCTGGAAGTACTCAAATGCCTCGATAGCTTGTTCCTCTGTGAACATTACTTTTCCGTTCTCGTCGACAACGCCACCAGCAACTTGAGCCATGTATACCTCAAACCAGTATCTTACATGGTCAGGAGTTGCTCCATTCAAGTACCACTCAGGATTGTAATCATGTAGCTTCTTTCCTAGTGTGACCATGTTATCCCATGTCCATACAGTATTCTCGTCAATGCCTGCAGCCTTTAGCATTTCTGTATCAACAATAAGTGTGTTTACATTTGTTCCTGTAGGAAGGCCATAGATTTTCCCATTGTATGAGCAAAAATCCTGAAGGAATTTCTGATCGAATTCGTCAAGATTGATGTTCGTTTCATCTAGAGCTACAAACACATCTCCCCTTGCGCAAAGCTCCTTGAGCCATGGCTGGTCGATTTGCAACAAATCAGCAGCTGTTCCGCCAGCAACTTGAGTGACGACCTTCTGGTAGTATCCATCCCATCCGTTAGGTTCGCCCTCGACAGTGACATTAGGATTTAATTCATGGTATTTCTCCAACGCTGCCAAAGTAGGTGTATGTCTAGAGTCTCCGCCCCACCACATCATCCTTAGCTGGATGTCTTTTTGTGACGCGTTCGAATCTTTTTGTCCATTGGCGAATACTGTTGCAACAGAAAGTGCCAATATAAGCATAAGAATCAGTCCTTTTTTCATTTTACCTCCTGATCGCATGAATCATGCTTGTCTTATTTTAAAGACCAAATCAAAATGCCCGATAGCATGTTATTTTTTACCAAATAGTGTCATTTTTTGACATTCATAAACCTCTTTTGATTGGTTGTATTTTGTTTTACTATTGAGTATATGCGTGGAGGTATTATGATTGATTTGAAAAACAGTCTTAGCAAAAGATTTATCTATTATACGACTTTCGATACGATGTCAGACCCGTCCAAGAGTGGCATGGAAAGGCCGACGACAGCGTCTCAAGAGGTTCTTCTCAATGAGTTGAAAAAAGAACTTGAGGAACTTGGAATCGATACATACTACGGACATGAGAAGGTTTTGATGGGGTCATTGAAGGGCAATTGTGGAGACAAAACCATAGGCTTCATGGCTCATGTCGATACAGCAGATGATGTCGAAGGAAATCATGTAAAGGCTCAAAGATGGCAAAACTATGATGGAAAGGATATAAAGCTCAATGGCTTAGTATTGTCGCCAGATGAGGATCCAGAGCTTTCAAGATACATAGGAAGCGAGATAATCACAAGCGATGGTACAACTCTTCTAGGCTCTGATGATAAAGCTGGCGTTGCAATAATAATGGAAGGGCTCAGCTATTTGGTTGAACACCCAGAGATCAAAAGACCCAATATAGAAGTGTACTTTACGCCCGATGAGGAAACTGGCTCTGGTATGTCTCTTTTCCCTTATCAAAGGCTCAGGTCATATTGTTGCTATACTATAGATGGTGGCACAGAAGGAGTTATTGAAACAGAGTGCTTCAATGCTGCAACTGTCTCTATAAAACTGAAGGGAGTATCTATTCATCTTGGTTCAGCAAGAGGAATAATGGTTAATGCGATTACTATGGCGTCGCAAATTGTCGCAGCGCTTCCGCAAGCTGAGAGTCCTGAGGCCACAGATGGGCGCTATGGATACTATTGCCCATTGGATTTCTCAGGAACCGCATCGGAAGCAAAACTTGACATCTTTATCAGAGACTTCGACTTGAAGAACTTTGATTACAGAATTGAGGCTGTAAAGTCTATTGCATCATCCATTGCTCTTTTATACAGAGGCCAGATTGAATGCTCTGTGAAGGTCAGTTACCACAATATGGCAGAAGCTAATGGGAAAAATCCAATGGCTGTCGATGCAATATATGAGGCAGGAAAGAAGTTGGGCATTGCTATAAAAAGTGAAGTCATTCGTGGCGGAACAGATGGTGCTCGACTTGCTGAGACAGGTGTCGCATGTCCTAATATATTCACTGGTGGACATAATCTCCACTCTCTGAAGGAGTGGGTTGCTGTAGATGGCATGAATACATCTCTTAACCTTATGCTTGGTATAGTTGATTATTGGAGTCAAAAATAATGAAGAAACTTGTCTTGTTCTTTGTTTTATTCTTATCGTTCAGCTTTGTTTTTGCATCAGTTTCATTTTCCCCAGATGTTCCGGACGATATCAAACTGATTATAGAGAAAGCTATAGATGAGAACGACAAAGGACGAGATGATATTAATTTTTCGATTTCAAGCTATTCTTACTCTATAGATGAGAAGGAAAGGATACATCTTTCTTTCGATTTGTCTTTCCTTGACAAGTCTCTTGAATTGTCGGTGGTCTCAAATAATCAAAAGTCACTGAAAGAAGATATCAACGAAGAGATTGTAAATGCTCTTTTCTATGAGACATCTTTGTATCTTGATAGTGATGAGAAGCTGGATTACATCTACTCTGGGTCTTTTTCATTCTATCATAAGAAGAACTATAGGCTTGGAAGTTCGTTTGTTTTGAAAGATGCAAATGGCAAGACAAAGGGTTTTTTCGAACTAAAGCGACATCATGGCGAGGTTGACGAATTGCAATCTGTATTCATTTCGTCTCCAAAGCCTGGAATGATGCTTGAAAGGGCAAGTTCATGGCGCTATGCACTCTATGGTTCAACCAATTTCTACAAAAAAAACTTTGCTTTTGCGCTTGAATTGAGCACTACAAACATCATCTACCCGTTTTTGCCTGCTGTAACATTTTTGTATGAGAACAAGAAGGGCACTTCTTCTTTCTATTCGGGCATTGGCATCCAAGCTTATCTCGATATAAGCGACTTGTTGAAGAACTCATTCACATTTATCCAAAATGGCAGAGTAGGAGCCAGCGCATTTCTTCTCCTTGGGATAAGGGGTGGCAATTTCGTCTATGATGGCATGTATTCTATCTACTATGAGCATAGAGCATTTGCTAAATTCCTATGGAGAGTAGGTTATATAAAACTCCCAGAGCTTGGGCACTCTATGGTTTTTGGTATTGGAGGCAGTTTTTGATCAAGAGGCTTTTCTTAATACTAACTCTATGTGTTTTTTTCATATCTTGTGCAACAGTGAGTGTCTTTGTCAGACCTGATTGGGTTTCAACAACTCCTAAGATATCGGGAGCTGTAATGTATGTTGGGCATGGAATAAGCTTTTCAGAAGAAGGTGCCAAGGATGATGCATATAAAGAGATTTTGGACAAAATCGGCAAGGACCTTGGTTATGAAATCGGCACTCAATACTTTAGGCAACTAATGTCGACAGATTCGATTGAATCGCTTTCTACTGAGGTTTCTGACCACTATGTATACCAGGAAACAAACGGGGAATGGCATTACTATGTTCTTGCTCGAACTTCAGCGAAGATCTTGGAAAACTCTAGAAGCCAAAGTTATGTAGAGCTTTTGCAAAGAGAGGATAATATATCAAAAAAGCTATCGGATTCAATTTCTTTATATAAGGAAAATAGGGATGTGGATGCGATAAATGCGCTTTTAGAAGCAATCGTTATCTCATTGGAGGGGGATGTAAATAATCCAGACTATACTCCTGATTTTCTTTTAGAGAAGGTTATCAATTATGCTGAGAATCTAAGGATAACGCTTTCGAAAGAAGCAAAGGAATCCATTGGAGTTACTGTTAAAGTAAGTAGGACAAAAGGGCTATTCTATCCTCCTGTGAACAATTCAAGTGTCATTGCAAAATACTCTATGATGGATATAAATGGTGATATTATATCAAGCACTGTAAGGTGCATGACAAATAAGAAGGGTACTTTCAGATTCAAGAATACAAATCCATACATAATAAGGAGCGGTGAGATTGTATTCTCTATATTGCTTGATAGCAATCTTCTTTCTAAAATCGAAGAAAAAGCACAAGAGGGATTCCTTGATTCTCTTTACAATATACTCGAAGAAAAAAGCGTTGCTTACAGCTACGATGATACTGGACGTTTTTCACCAGATGAGCTTTTGTTTGCAATTGCATTGTATGATACCGATGGTAACCAAATAGATAATCCTGATTTCATCGAAGAGGTCAAGAGATATTTTTCAACAGCAAAGGTGGCTGATTTCTCATTTGTTATTGCATTCGGAGAAGAGAGCGAGGATATCTACTACGATTTGCTTAATACGTACCCTGAGTATAGATATTATGCGATCTTGAGAGTTGGAGTGACAGATTTCAAACAATATAGAGATGAAATATATGCTCGCACAGAGGGAAGAGTAACAATTGTTTCTTCTTCTGATGAGAGAGAGATAGCTGTCCAAGACTCTTATATGGTAGGGTCTGGACACGATAGTGAAAGCGCATCTTATGATTCTCTTTTGAGAGAGGCCCGTATTATCGCAGGCCGTCTTCTTGAAGAGCTTTGACAATCAAATCTGGGTTGTTCGTTATTACTATAGGGAATTTCGTTGGATAAAGCTTTTCAAGATTCTCCTTTGAGTCTACTGTCCAAGGTACTATAGGATACGAAGGTTTGCTTTCCTTTTCCCTGATTGCTATGTCCCACTTTGGTTTGAGAAAGTCGCAAGGGAAAATAAATCTTCCTTGCCCTTTTTGCAAAAAGCGTGGAACAGATGTTGGTGGTCCATCATATATTATGCCTTTTGGAAATCCATATTTTGATACTTTTGAAAAACAATGCATTGCAAGTGGATTGAATGATGAAACCATTATTTTATCGCATAGATTCATATGCTCATCCAAGGATTCGACAAGCTTGTATATCAGCTTTTTGTCATAGCATATATTTGCTTTTATCTCGATGTCGTAGTAGATTTTCCCAAGGCTTGAGAAGACTTCGTCCAACGTCGGTATTTCTTCTGATATTTCCTTGAGCTCTGCCAATGTGCACTCCTCTACAAGTCTGTCGACACCGAAGACTCTTTTTGTGTTGAAGTCATGAATTACAACTAGCTTTTCATCAGATGTTATATGGACATCGAGTTCAATGCCATCTGCACCAGATGATAGAGCGCTGGAATATGATTTGATAGTGTTCTCGATCTCTTTTGACGGATCTCCTCTATGCCCAAGTACGATAACTTTATCGCTATCGCATCTATCCTTTACTTGCATCCAAGAGCTCCTTTATCTCAGCTTTCCACAGTTCTTCGTTCGGTGTTTCCAGAATCAAAGGTTTTTCATCTACTTCCTTTCTTTTGACAATCTCAAGAAAAGGAGCTTTTCCAATCAAGCCTAGTCCTATATTGTCATGTCTGTCTTTTTTTGAGCCAAGTGGAACTTTGGAGTCGTTCAAGTGCATGCCATATAGCTTTTCGCTTGAGAATCTGGATACAAATTCGTCCAAAATTCCATCTATGTTGTTTCTCACATCGTATCCAGCGCCGTAAAGATGTGCTGTATCCAATGTAAAACCAACTCGGTCTTTGTTCCCAATTTCATCCAAAATGGCTGAAAGCTCCTCGAAAGTGCTTCCTAGAATAGTACCGGAGCCAGCTGTGTTCTCGATTGCAATAGTGAGTTTTGGATGGGAAGAGAGGACTAGATCAAGCATTTTCGCAGCTCGCTTTATTCCGTCTTTTCTCTCTCCTTCCTTGTATGCGCCAGGATGTATGTTTATCACTTTGATTCCTAGCAAATCGAGTCTATTTGCCTCTTCGTTGAAAAGATCCAATGACTTCTTCTTTAGATCTTCGTCGGGAGTTGCTATGTTTATAAGATAGCCTGCATGTGGCAAGACAGCCTTATATGAATAGCCATTTTTTCCCATGTTCTCTTTGAATGCAATTATTTCTTCTTCTTTTAAAGCGGGGCTTCTCCATTGTCTTTGGTTCTTTGTAAAGATTGCAAAGCCCGTGGCGCCAAGCTCATAGGCTCGCTCTACAGAAAGCGCAATTGATGTAGAGATTGATACATGTGGTCCAATGAATAACATGTCACTTATATTACAATACTCACTAGCGTTAGCCAATATTGGCAATTTATTGCATTATTCTTCTACCAACCATATGAATGCTGGAACAATATTGATCTTCTTGCCATCTTTTTCGATTATGTCATTCTCATCGTATGTTATCATAAGAAGCTCATTGCATCCTGTTTTTTCAGCAGCTAACAAGAGCCCCTTGATCTCACGCTTTCTTGTTTTGATATTTGAAATGTCATAGCACACTTGGATTATTTGTTGCACATGTTTTCCCTTGCATATGAGGAAGTCTGCTTCGCCAGAAGACTCTTTATAGTAGTAAATATCGCATTCCTGTGGTCTGAAGCGTCTTAGAAGTTCAATATAGACAATTGTTTCAAGTCTCCACCCTAGATTTGCTCCAGACATTGCATTCTCGCGGTTGTTCATAAAAGAGATATCTGTGGCATAAGCTTTTTGTCCATGTATGCGAAGTTTGCTTTTGTACGAGAATTTGTCGAGAGTGCATATAATATATGCATTCTTTGCATAGTTGACATAGTTTTCAACAGTGTGATCAGAGCCTAAGCCAAATAAATTTTTGAGCTCTATATAATTTATGGTTGTTGGTACATTATTCAGAAGATGGTTCACGATTTTTTCAAATGCATCTTTGAATGTTATTCTGTATCTGTTTTCAATATCGTTAGTGAGGATATTTCTCGTGAGATTGCTTATGTAGCTTTGCTTTCTAGGCTCGTCAAAGAGCTCTGGTAGCCCTCCATCTATGATATAAGAGTCAAAAGCAGCACTCAACATGCCTTTTTCTTTTGTTGTTGCATGTGCAATGTTGATTTTTTTGAAGTTGCAATACTCGCTAAAAGAAAAAGGGTAGAGCTCAATTGTCATATGTCTTCCTGTTAGATATGTTGCATTCTCCCCGCTGAGAAGCTTTGCATTAGAGCCAGTCATCAATATATGCATACCTGTACGCAACAGACGATTTACAAATAAGGACCATCCTCTGACATTTTGGATTTCATCTATAAAAAGGTGAGTGAAATCGCCATAGAGTTTGTATAGATATTGTAAGATTGTGTTCAAGTCGTCAGAAGTTATGCCTTGTAATCGTTCATCATCAAAATTGACGTAAGCAAATTTCAAGTTTGACTTTTTGATCACATTCAGGCACAGAGTCGACTTGCCACATCTTCTTATTCCTATTACAACTTGGGCTAGCTTGCTTGTTAGATTCACAAGCTTTTCTTCTGATCTTGTACAGTAGTTTATTTTTAGATTGTTATGGAACTCTTCTTTTTGTTCTATAAGAGTTGTTTCAAGGATTTTTGTATTCATGATTAGATA
>ERZ808242.163-NODE-163-length-52082-cov-7.979299_pt1 | contig 52082 bp, 45 predicted proteins | sample MGYA00521244_ERZ808242 | MGnify/ENA primary metagenome ERZ808242 (study PRJEB31516, sample SAMN03275573) | gut metagenome | biome: mammalia-associated habitat; material: feces | host: Papio cynocephalus | place: Kenya | collected 2012-07-27 ... | reverse complement strand
AGTCTATAATAGGATAGTTTGCGGAGCAAACTCGAGGGCGAACGAAGTGAGCCGAGTCCCTTGCTCTCCGCCAATAATAACGGTATAGTGTATGAACACTGTACAGTTATTTTTATAAAATTGAAAATTGTTTGAGAAAAATTTATGCCGTTTGGAGTCACAAACTCTACTATTCGGTTGCACTATTAAGCTTGACGGTAACGAAAAAAGCTGTTAAACTCTAAAGCTATAATAGAGTTTAAGGAGGCTTTAAAATGAAAGACGGATTACTATCCATAGGGAAAACAGCGGAAATGTGTCATTTGTCCGTTGCAACATTGCGGCTTTACGATGAATTGGGATTGCTGAAACCAAAGTATAAAGATCCCGAGACGGGATACCGCTATTATGATGTTGCACAAAATGCACGGCTGGATATGATAGCGTATATGAAAGAACTCGGGATGAGTCTCTCGGAGATTGGTGAAGTTTTGAAAAAAGAGGATATTGTGCTTATAGAGACTATACTTACGCAAAAAAACGAACAGCTGCACCGCCAAATGCGCGCGCTTCGGGCACAGCATGATGCGGTAGAGCGCGCAATTGCATCTATCGAACGTTATCGCAAGTCTCCGGAAAAAGGTACCGTTGTTCTTGAATATATTGACCGACGCTATATTTGGGGTATGCCGTGTGCCTGTGATTTCTATAAAGAAGGGCTTCGTGCGTTTGAAAACGAGCTTGTCGGTTTGCGAAAAGCCCTTATAGAACGCGGCTTTTTGCAGGTGCATTCATATACCGTAGGTACTTCTATAAAAAAAGAAAATTTCATCGATAACAATTTTGTTCCGCAGGATACGTTTGTATTTGTAGGATACCGTGACCAAACGAGTTTGCCGGGCACGGCCATAGTTGACAGCGGGATGTATGCCTGTATTTATCTTGACAATTTTGATGATGAACTTGAATATGCACAGCTGTTGCTGCAAAACTGCAAGGAGAATAATCGTATAATCTGTGGGAATTATATTTGCGAAATAATGACCGAATTCAACGTCTTTGACGACAGTCGGCGCAATATGTTCCTGCGCTTACAGGTACCTGTAAAATTCAATAGATAATTTTTTCACAAACTTATCTTGACTCTCAACATGAATGAGGGTTTATACTAAAGGTGCAACGGGGATAGGTACCCGTGAAAAGTATATTAAGGAGGACTTTTTTATGGAAAAAATTAAAGTGGTACAGTATGGCTGCGGAAAAATGAGCAAATATATTCTTCGCTACCTGCATGAACACGGTGCACAGATTGTCGGTGCCATTGATGTCAATCCTGCGGTAGTCGGGCAGGATGTCGGTGATTTTGCCGGACTCGGCGTTAAGACCGGCGTGCTTATCTCGGATAATGCCGATAAGGTTCTTGACGAGTGCGATGCGGATGTAGCAATTGTTACGTTATTCAGTTTTATAGGCGACATATACAGTCACGTTGAAAAATGTGTTTCACGCGGAATTAACGTAATTACAACATGTGAAGAGGCTATCTATCCGTGGACGACATCTGCTGCACAGATAAATCGCCTTGATGCAATTGCAAAAGCAAATAACTGCACCATAACCGGCAGCGGTATGCAGGATATATTCTGGATAAATATGGTTGGTCTTGTTGCGGGCGGATGCAATAAAATCACTAAAATTAAAGGTGCGTACAGTTATAATGTCGATGAGTACGGGTTGGCTCTGGCAAATGCTCACGGCTGCGATCTTACACCCGAAGAATTCGAACAGACGATTGCGCATCCGGAAAAATTTGAGCCTTCCTACGCTTGGAATGCCAGTGAAGCGATTTGCAACAAACTCGGACTTACTATAAAATCCATTGAGCAGAAACACGTTCCGTGTGTCATTGACCGAGATATTTATTCCGAGACTCTCGGTAAAACCATCAAAGCCGGTCGCTGCATAGGTATGTCTGCCGTTGTTACCATAGAAACGATGCAGGGAATTACCGTCGAAGAAGAGACTATCGGTAAGGTTTACGGTCCCGATGACGGTGATATGTGCGATTGGTATATTTCGGGCGAACCGGATACCGAATTCCATGTGGTCAAGCCCGCTACGGTCGAGCACACCTGTGCAACGGTTGTCAACCGTTTGCCCTCGCTTCTCCGTGCACCTGCAGGCTATGTAACGGCAGATCAGCTTGAACCGAATGAATACCTCACTTATCCCATGGAGCTTTACTGCTGATTTTAACAGTTAATAAAGTCAATAAAGCATAATTAAATCGGCACAGACGATAAAATATCGCCTATGCCGATTTTTAATCGGGCTTTTTTCCTGCGCCTTACATTTGTCGAATGTCAGCTTAAATACCGTTGTTTACAAATAAGATATCAAACCTTATGTCACTTAATTGCTGAAATTCTCAACCTTGAAATGCAAATCGTTTTATTTTTATCGTTTTCGGACTAACTTCTTGTTCATAATCCCTTTTTGTGATAAACTGTGTTACAAGTGCCGCTTGTCGGGCGGCGTCATTTACGGATATTATACTAACAGAAAATCAGGGCGAAAAAATATGAGAGATTTATCAAAACGAACAATGGATTTTACGGATTCCGTTATACGTCGTATGACGCGCGTTTCCATGAAATACAACGCTGTAAACCTGTCGCAGGGATTTCCCGACTTTGAACCGCCGGAGCCGATACTTCAAAGACTTGCCGAAGTGGCGCACGAAGATTTCCACCAGTATTCCGTCACTTGGGGAGCACAAAATTTCCGAGAGGCTCTTGCGGATAAGCAGTTGCATTTTATGGGAAGAAAAATCGACCCGAACAGCGAAATAACAGTTACCTGCGGAAGTACCGAGGCAATGATGGCGGCCATGATGACCGTAACCGATCCGGGGGATAAGGTTATAATATTTTCACCGTTTTATGAAAATTACGGTGCCGATACCGTTTTATCGGGCGCAGAACCGATATATGTTCCGCTTCATCCGCCCGAATTCAAATTTAATGCTGATGAGCTTGAGGCCGCGTTTAAACAAAATCCCAAAGCCATTGTGCTCTGCAATCCTTCAAATCCGTGCGGCAAGGTGTTTACATATGACGAACTTCGCATAATTGCCGATTTTGCGGAAAAATACGATGCGTATGTTATAACCGATGAGGTTTATGAGCATATAGTTTATGAGCCGAATAAGCATACATATTTCGCGACGCTTCCCGGAATGTGGGAACGCACAATTTCGTGCAGTTCTCTGTCAAAAACTTATTCGATAACCGGCTGGCGACTCGGATATATAATAGCGCCTTCGCGCATAACCGAGACCGCAAAAAAGGTGCATGACTTTTTGACCGTCGGCGCCGCAGCACCGCTTCAGGAGGCAGCCGTTACGGGGCTTCGTTTCGGCGACGAATATTATGAAAAATTAAGACGTACATATACCGATAAACGGAATTTGTTTTTAAAAGGACTCGATGATATCGGAATACGCCATACCTCTCCCGAGGGCGCGTATTATGTGCTTTTGGACATTTCCGAATTCGGATATGATTCGGATCTTCGCTTTTGTGAAGAACTCGCCGAAAAGGTCGGCGTGGGCGCCGTACCGGGGTCAAGCTTCTTCCGCGAAGACGTCAACAATCTTATTCGTCTGCATTTTGCAAAAAGGGACGAAACACTGTATGAGGCGCTCAATCGCCTTGAGAGCATAAGAAAAAAGATGCCTGTAAAAAAATGCTGATTATACGGAGACTTTTATGGAACTTATACGTTTGAGAGACAGCAAGGGGAAAATATTTGATACCGTAATGAAGCTCTATGAAAAAAGCTTCCCGAAATACGAGCAGAGATCATATAACGCACAGCAGAGAGCTATGGGCGACGAGCAGTATCACTTTGACCTAATATACGATGACGGCGAATTTATAGGCGAAGTGCTTTATTGGGATACCGACAGTTTTATATATGTGGAGCATTTTTGTATTTTACCGGAAAAGCGCAACCGCAAATACGGTGAGCGCACACTCTCAATGCTGTACGACTGCGGCAAAACGATTATTTTGGAAATCGACCCACCGGTGGACGAGCTGACCGTTCGCCGCCGCGGATTTTATGCGCGAAACGGCTTTAAATTAAACGACTTCGAGCATTTTGCGCCTGCATATACGGAAGGCGGGGAAAGCTTCGAGCTTAAAGTTATGACTTATCCCGATAAAATCACAAAAGAGCAGTATGACGGATTTTATAAATTCCTTTGTGATAAAGTGAAAATGTATATCTGATTTTATTTTTCGTCGGATATTGACAAAAAGCGCGGTAAAACGCTGCTTTTTTTACCGTATAGACCTCTGAAAACAAATACAGTTTTTTGTGAAAAGTAAATGTTGATTTACAAAATATGTTAATTTTTTAACTCTTTTGTTGACATTGTTTATAAAAATGTTATAATAAAAACACTATGATTTAAATGAGGTGGAACAATATGGGAGCTAAAAAAACCGTAATGTTGACCGGCGCTTCCGGTCATATGGGTTTCCACGGCTTTAAAGAACTCTACGCTAAGAAAGACAAGTTCAATCTTGTCCTTCTACTTCGCGGAAGTGAAAAAAACCGTGTTAAATTCAAAGATTTTGAAAACGATCCTTCAGTCAGAATAGTATGGGGCGATCTTACAAACTATGAGGATGTTCTCAATGCCGTTACAGGCGCCGACTATGTCCTTCACGTAGGCGGTATGGTTTCTCCGGCAGCAGACTGGAAACCGTACAGAACACAGAAAACAAACATAGGTGCTGCTCAGAATATCTGCAAAGCAGTTCTTGCTCAGCCAGATCCCGATGCGGTTAAGGTTTGCTACATAGGTACCGTTGCCGAGACAGGCGACCGTAATTATCCTATTCATTGGGGCCGTTGCGGCGATCCGCTTAAGGTTTCGGTATACGATCACTACGCTGTTTCTAAGTGCGTAGCAGAGCGTGTATTCGTCGAGAGCGGTATTAAGAATTGGGTTGTAATGCGTCAGTCGGGCATTCTTTATCCCAACATTCTTAAAAATATGGATCCTATCATGTTCCACGTTCCGATCAACGGTGTTCTTGAGTGGTGTACTGTTGAGGATTCAGGCCGTTTGCTTGCAAATCTTTGCGACGAAGACGCAAAGGGCAACCTCGGTTCTGACTTCTGGAATCACTTCTTCAACATCGGCTCCGGTAAAGAATACAGAATTTCAAACTATGAGTTTGAGTGCCTTCTTCTCGGTACGCTCGGTCTTGCAGGCCCCGAAAAGCTCTTTGACCCCAACTGGTTCACTACAAAGAACTTCCACGGTCAGTTCTATGCCGACGGCGACAAGCTTGAAAACTTCCTTCACTTCCGTGAAAATCTTCCTATTAAGGATTACTTCAATCGTCTTGCAGATCAGGTTGAATTCTACTTCAAAATCCCGAGATATCTTCCGAAAAACCTCGTTGCAGCTTGCGCAAAGCCCTTCATGAAGAAAATTGCCAAGACTCCTGATTTCGGTACACTTGACTGGGTTGAAAAGAATAACAAGCAGCGTCTTGATATTTACTTCGGCGGTATGGACGAGTGGAAGAAGATTCCGTCAAAGTGGGAAGACTTCGACATCATCAAGTTCGATAAAGACAACAGCGCGGCTGAGCAGTTTAAGCTTGACCACGGCTATGATGAGACTAAACCCGAATCAGAGCTCGATATTGAGGATATGAAGCAGGCTGCTAAGTTCCGCGGCGGCGAATGCCTCTCCGAGACTATGACAAAGGGCGATATGGCTACAAAGCTCAAATGGAAATGCGGCCACTGCGGCGCAGAGTTTGAAGCAAGCCCCGCTCTTATACTCCTCGGCGGACATTGGTGCCCCGAGTGCTATATCCCGCAAAAGGCTTGGGATTATGACTCTATCGCCAAGACTAACCCGTTCTTTGCTCAGGTTTGGTATCCGAACCACAGAAAAGATGAGAACAACCGTTATGACTTTGACGAGTTGTTCCATATAAACGGTGTTGCTTGGGACGACATCAAGAGATAAACTTTTGCAGAAATGCACAAAAAACCGTGAAGCTTTTAATCGGCTTCACGGTTCTTTTTATTTACCGAGCATATATTTTATTCTATGCCTATTACTTTGTAGTCCTTGTCTTCAACGGCTTTTTTGAGAACGTCGTTGTCGATTTCGCCTTTAAGAGTGACCTTTGCGGTGCCGCTTACATGGCTTACTTCGGCTGACTCAACCTCGGGTAATTCTTCAAGTGCTTTCTTGACCGCAGCCTCACAATGTCCGCACATCATACCTTCGATTTTAATTGTTTTTTCCATAGCTTTTGATTCCTCCGTTACATTTTTTAAATGCTTTTTTATTTTATGATCGTGGCTTGCGTCACGAAGTTTAAACAGATTAAGTCTCAGGGCATTGGTTACAACGCAGAAGCTTGAAAGGCTCATTGCCGCCGCTCCGAGCATGGGGTTCAGCGTAAGTCCGAGAGGGATAAATACACCGGCGGCTATCGGAATTCCTATTGTGTTGTAGAAGAATGCCCAGAACAGGTTTTCGTGTATATTCCTGAGCGTTGCTCTGCTGAGTCTTATGGCTGCGGGCACATCGGAAAGACGGCTCTTCATAAGCACAACGTCGGCGGCGTCTATGGCAACATCTGTGCCGGCGCCTATGGCTAAGCCTATGTCGGCTCTTGTAAGGGCAGGGGCGTCATTTATTCCGTCTCCGACCATTGCTACCTTGCCGAGCTTCTTGAGCTTTTTGATTTCTTCTTCTTTGCCGCTCGGTAAAACCCCTGCGATTACTTCGTCAACACCGGCAGCCTTGCCTATTGCGTTTGCGGTACGCTCGTTGTCACCCGTAAGCATTACAACGCGTATTCCCATATTCCTGAGCTCTTTAACAGCTTCGGGACTGTCGTCTTTAATGACGTCCGCCACGGCTATAATGCCGAGAAGCTTTCCGCCGAGACCGAAGAAGAGGGGCGTTTTTCCCTCGCCTGACAGCCTTTCGGCAGTTTCCTTAATGTCGGGTGAAATTTCGGCTTTTGTCTCCAAGAAGCTGAGATTACCTGCGAATATATCTTTTCCGTTTACGTTGCCGCTGAGACCGTTTCCGGGCAAAGCTTTAAATTCAAGTACGTCGTCGCAGATGATATTTTTGCTCTCCGCATATGAAATTACGGCTTTTGCAAGCGGATGTTCACTCTTCTTTTCAAGAGATGCCGCAGTTTTAAGCAATTCATCTTCCGTTATTCCACCGTTCGGTATAATGTCCGTAACCTTCGGCTCGCCCTTTGTTATCGTGCCGGTCTTGTCGAGTGCCACAATCTGTATTCTGCCGGTTTCTTCAAGAGAGGACGCCGTTTTGAAAAGAATCCCGTTCTTTGCGCCGAGGCCGCTGCCTACCATTATTGCAACCGGCGTCGCAAGACCTAAGGCGCACGGGCATGATATTACGAGAACCGAAATTCCGCGTGCAAGCGCATAGCCTACGCCGTGACCGAGCAGAAGCCATATTACGGTTGTGATTACCGCTATAATTATTACAGCCGGAACGAATATGCCCGAAACCTTATCTGCGATTTTTGCAATCGGAGCCTTTGTGGCTGCGGCGTCGCTGACCATTTTTATGATTTGCGAAAGGGTAGTGTCTTCGCCTACGCGTGTGGCACGGCATTTTAAAAAGCCCGACTGATTTACCGTTGCCGCCGAAACCTTGTCTCCTGCGGATTTGTCTGCGGGAATACTCTCGCCCGTAAGTGCCGATTCGTTTACCGCACTTTCGCCCTCGATAACCACACCGTCTACCGGTATGCTCTCGCCCGGGCGTACTACAAATATATCGTCTTTTTGTACCGTGTCAATAGGCACGGTCTTTTCTTCGCCGTCTTTTAAAATTACCGCGCTTTTGGGGGCGAGTTTCATAAGGCTCTTTAAAGCGTCGGTCGTTTTGCCCTTTGAACGTGCCTCAAGAGTTTTGCCCACGGTTATAAGCGTGAGAATCATAGCGGCGGACTCAAAATAAAAGTCCATCATATAGGTGTTTACAGCCTGCATATCGCCGCGCGTCTGAGCGTCGGTCATCATAAAGAGGGCGTAAGTGCTGTATACGAATGCAGCGGTTGAACCGAGGGCTACGAGGGTGTCCATATTCGGTGCTCGGTGCCACAGGCTTTTAAAACCGCTGATAAAGAACTTTTGGTTTATTACCATAATTATAACGGTAAGCAAGAGCTGTGTAAGTCCCATTGCAACGTGATTGCCGTTATAAAAAGAGGGCAGAGACCATCCCCACATCATATGACCCATCGAAAAATACATCAGTATTATAAGAAATCCGACGGACCAAAACAGACGTTTTTTAAGCTTTGGCGTTTCCGTGTCGCGGAGCGCGGATTCATCGGCGCTCTCGGCAGCTTTACCTCCGCCCTTTTTTGAGGCTCCGTAGCCGGCTTTTTGTACCGCGGATATTATAGCTTTGTCCGATGCCGTCCCTTCAACGCCCATGGAGTTGGTGAGCAAACTGACGGAGCACGATGTTACGCCGGGCACTTTTGATACCGCTTTTTCAACTCTCGCAGAACACGCCGCACAGCTCATACCGGTGACGTTATACTGTGTCATTATTTTTTTACCTCCCGGGTCTTTACGGAAACAGCCTTGTAGCCTGCCGATTCAACGGCGTTTTTGAGCGTTTCGTCGTCAATTTTTCTGTCAAGCGAAACAACCGCTTCTTTTTTACGAAGATTAACTCTCGCCGAAGCACCGTCTATTTTGTTTATTGCTCGTTCAACACGGTTGCGGCAGTTTTCGCAGCTCATTCCGTCTATCGAAATTATCTTTTCTTCCGTTACGGGGCTGTCGAGCTTTTTGTGCTCGGGTCTTATTTCTCCGCCGCCTCCGCAGCAGCCGCCCTGACCTTTAAAGTGTTTTGCGCCGGAAACCGCTGCCAATACCACAATTGCTGCGAGAATTATTATTAAAACAACATTCATTATATTTTACCCTGCTTTCTTTATTTCATAAGTTTTTGAAGTGTAACCACAAGCTCGTCAATCACTTCGTCTTTGCCGTTTCTTATGTCGTCGGCAACGCACGTTCTGATATGATTTGCGAGCAGCTCCTTGTTAAAAGCATTTATCGCGGCGTTTACGGCGGCGGATTGTATGAGTATATCCGGGCAGTAAGCGTCGTTTTCCACCATGCCCTTTATTCCGCGGATTTGCCCCTCGATTCGGTTAAGCCTGTGTATAAGCTTTTTATATTCCTCGGGGGAACGCTCTTTTTTTCGCTGTGAGCAGTGACAGCACTTTTCTTTTTCCATGAACCGCACCTCGTTTCTATACCCTTATGGGGTATCTTGAGTATATACCCATAAGGGGTATATTGTCAAGCCTGTTTGGAAAATTTTTTATATGCGACATATGCTATGGCAAAATAAAAAAATACCGGAGTCTTTTTGCGACTCCGGTAAATAAGATATAAACCGTATTATTTCTTGATGCTCTCTATGGTAAAGGAATAAGCATATTTCTTGTTCGGATGGAGTATATACGGCTCACGCACGTGTGCGTCACCGGGCATATCTCCGCCTACGCCGAGCTGAGTTAAATCAAAGTTGAACGTCGTAATATCCTTGTGCTTTAACTCGTGGATATGCGTGGCTCTCTCAAGCTCGTTCTGCGTGTAATGCCAGGCACTGAATGCGAGCGGAGTGTTGTACGGAGCGGTAAATTTAAGGCCCTTGCCGTCCTTGTCGGTTATTTCGACATAACGGACGTCAACTCTGTTTCCGTTTTCCTGCGGACGCATATAGTGGTGCTCAAGATCGTCAACGCTCATCTCGTGAATGGCTATTTTGCCGCCGGTTTTACGGTCGATATATGTTTCCTGCGGACCTCTGCCGTACCACTTTACGTAGTTGAGTTCGGGTATAAGACCCATCTGCGTACCGAATCTCAAAAGCGTAAATCTCTTCGGTGTGCCCTCGTGGCTTACCTTGATTTTTCCGTCGGGATAAATAACATATGTTGATTTAACGCCCGAGAATGAGAATACTGCCCAGTCTACATATATGATGATTTCACCGTTTGCGCCCTCATCTATGGCTGTTATTGTGCCCTGCGCCGTATCGGTTGCGGTTCTCCATGTGTAATACGGATGCAACGGTATAAGGAAGGGAACAAAGTTCGTAAGCGAAAAGTCATTGTCGATAAGCGCGCGGAAGTAATTCGGCTTCAAGGGAGTTTTCAAATATTCCTTGCCGTCAAAGCGCAGCGAAACTATCTTGCCGTCGGTAACCTTTACCGTGAAGTTTTCGCCCTGTACGGTAGCCGTTGTACCTATCTGAACGCATTGAAGCTTGCCCTTTGAATTATCTGGGAGAGCCTCGGGCATTTTCTTTAGTATTATCTGGTCAAACGACTGTTCGTAGCCCTTTTCGCAGTAACGTTCCTTATTTTTGCAAAGGAATGAGAATGTAATAATGCACTCGGCGTTCGGAAGATTATCGGAAGAGAACGGCACCGTGATGTCCTTTGAAGAGAGCGGGGGAACCGAAAGATTGTCGATAATACCCGATTCAATCTCTTTGCCGTTTGCGGTTACGGTCCATTTAAGGTCAAATTCCGAAAGGTCGGTGAATAAGTGCTTGTTTTTAACGGTAAATTCTTTCTTCTCAAGGTCTTTTTCAAGAACCTTCATTTCGGCGTAAACCTTTTTTACCTCATATGCCGACGGGTGCGGTTTTCTGTCCGCGGCAACTATGCCGTTAGCGCAGAAATATGTGTTGCTTCCCGTCATTGCAGTGGTGTTGGGGAGCTGGAAAGGTCTGCGCGGCTCCGATTTTTCAAAATCCGTACCGTAAAGCCAATGGTCTCCGTCAGGCGCCTTATAGCGAAGTGACTGATCCACAAAGTCCCATATAAAGCCGCCGCACATATTGTCATATTTTTCGAAGTCGTCCATATACTCCTGGAAGTTGCCGAGGCTGTTTTCCATTGCGTGTGCATATTCACAGAGTATTACGGGCTTCGTGTAAGCCTCTTTCGGAATGGGCTTTGAATCTGCGGCAAGCTGATTTGCAACATTGTCGTAAAGGCTTATGGTGATGGGCTCGCGATTGCCGAGCTTTTTCATAATGTCCGGCAGGGGGTACATTCTCGATATAACGTCGCTCTTTGTGAGGTCAAAATCGCCCTCATAGTGGAACTGTCTCGTTTTATCAAGCTCTAAAGCGGCTTCCTTCATCTTGGTGAAGTTTGTGCCGTCTCCCGCCTCGTTGCCGAGTGACCACATAAATACGCAGGCGTGGTTTCTGTCGCGAAGTACCATTCTCTGCATTTTGTCCACAACCGCATTTGTCCATACGGGATTGCTTCCCGGAACGCCCTTTCTGCGGACGCCGTGGCTTTCCATATCGCACTCGTCCATAACATAGAAGCCGTATTCGTCGCACAGCTCATAGAAGAACGGGTCGTCGGGATAGTGCGAAGTGCGTATCGCGTTTATATTGCAGCGCTTCATTATGTCGAGATCCTGATAATATCTCTCTTTGGGAACCGCCCAACCGTGGTCGGGGTCGAAATCGTGGCGGTTTGTGCCGCGAATCATCAGCGGCTGACCGTTAAAGAGAATTTTCTCTCCGACTATTTCAACCTTTTTAAATCCGAAGCGGATTGATTTGTATGATACCGTGTCTCCGACTTTAAGCTCTATGACGAGAGTGTAAAGCTCGGGTGTTTCCGCGCTCCATTTAAGCGGATTTTTAACTACGGTTTCAAGATTTATCGTTTTGCTGTCTTTTCCGTCTACGGTAAATTCTTCCGAACCTATATCCTGCTTTTTGCCGTCCTTTTCTATGTATGCGGCAACTTTTGCGGTTTTTGCGGAAGCTTCGTAGTTTACAACCTTTACTTCGAGGTTTGTGTCGCTGTCTTTATAGTCTTTGTCAAGATCGGTGGTTATGAAGAAGTCGCGAAGGCACGTTTTGGGCTCCGCAAAGATATATACTTCTCTGTAAAGACCGCAAAGAAGCCACATATCCTGATCTTCTATATATTGCGCGTCACTGTAACGGTAGCATTTTACAGCCACTTCGTTTATGCCGCTTTTTATGTACTTGGTGATGTCGAATTCGTGCGGAGTCATAGAGCCCTGCGAATAACCTACAAAGCTTCCGTTGATATATACTTCGATTGCCGATTTTGCGGCGCCGAAGTGCAAAAATATTTCTTTTCCGTCGAAGTTCTCCGGCAGGGTAAAGGCGCGTCTGTAAAGACCGATTTCCTGCATATTGTGGTCAATGCAGGGGATTTTGCTCTTTTGACGGCTTATGGCTCTCGGGAAAGTGCTCGCATAGTAATACGGAGCGCTGCCCGTGCCCTCTGTCTGCCAAACCGACGGAACGGTTATATAGCGCCATTCGGAGTCGTCAAAGTTCGGCTCGTAGAAATCCGGCGGACAGTTGTCAATGCCCATCTGCCAGTGAAATTTCCACTTGCCGTTTAGGGTCACCTTGTAAGGCGAGTCTTTTCTTTCTGCGGCGTCAAGAGCGTTATCGTAAGAAAATGCGATAACGTGGCCGTCTTCTTTGTTTCTTTTGATAACGGCGGGATTTTCCCAGTCGTATCTTTTTTTAATCTCCATTTTCTTCTCCAATCTTTTTATACTTATATATACTAAAAAATTTTAATCCTTTTCCGACTCCTGCTTGTATGCGAGATATTCTATAAATTGCCTTGCGGTTCTCGGACTTCTTCCGCCGGCTCTTAAAGCGTGAGCCTCCGCTTTCATTATAAGCTTGTCCTCCGGCATATCTATGCCGTATTTCTTCGCAAGCTCAACAACAATGTTTGAATACAGATTTTTATCGGGCCTTGAAAACGTAATCTGCAATCCGAACCTTGCCGAAAGACTTGTAAGCTCCTGTATGGTATCCTGAATGTGCACATCGTCTCCGTCGCGGTCGGCAAAGCTTTCCTTGACGAGATGACGGCGGTTTGACGTTGCGTATATGGCAATGTTTTTTGCCCTGCCGTTTACGCTGCCCTCCAAAATAGCCTTCAGTGCACCGAAATCCTCATCGTTTTTGGTAAAGCTCAAATCATCTATAAATATTATGAATTTAAGCGGATTGCCAGATATTCTGTCCATTATGTCCGGCAGGGAATAGAGCTGATTTTTCTTTACTTCTATAAGTCTCAGGCCGTCGTCTTTAAATTCGTTTGCTATCGCCTTTACGGTGCTGCTCTTACCGCTTCCGGCGTCGCCGTAGAGAAGTACGTTGTTGCACGGTTCGCCCTTTAAAAGAGCCTTTGTGTTCTCAATTACTTCGCTGCGCTCGCGCTCGTAACCCGAAAAATCCGAAAGTCTTTGTGTATCCGGGTATTTAACGGGTACAATATCGCCGTTTTTAATAATAAAGACGTGGTATTTTGCCCATATGCCGTATCCGGTTTTGGATATGTTTTCGATTCTGGAGAGATAAATGCTTTTTATATCGGTTTCCTCGGTAGTCCAGCCGGGGAGAGACTCGTTTTCGAGATGCAGACACTTCTTTACATCGTCCGACCGTACAGCCGCCAATTCGTTAAGCGTATCAAGCTCCATATTCAGAGCCTCGTCGTAATGTTTGCCGAGATTTCGGTGACCGCGCTTTAATATGTATGCGTTTTCATCTTCGAGAACGGCATTTAAAACATATTCGGAGAAATTATCGGTCTCCGCAAAAAGCTTTGAGAGAAAGTCGGCATATAAATAAACCTCTTCTTTTTCGCTCTTTTGGTCATCCGCAAGCTCCGTGAACGACTTGATTACATCGTCCTTTAACAAATTTCTGAAAATGACAAGAGAAAAGAGCTTGTGCGAAAGCTCTTCAAAATTCAACATAATACAATAACATCTCCGAAAATAATTAAAAAAGACTTGACATACGCCCTTGACAAGCATATAATAATAAACTGCTATAAAATGGAAGCATATGCTCTTGTCGTTTTTTTGTATTAGTAGTTTATCACAAAAAATCAATTAAATCAATAGCATATCACAATCAATTATTATAGTAATCTCCCGCCGGTCCGCGATTTGTCAATACCCCGGTTTTTGCGGTCGGCGTTTGGAATAATTTTGCGAACGGAGAGTGATAAGCCCTATGGTGAATGTCAAACCAGTAAAACTCGGAAGAAACACACGCATGAGCTTTTCTAAAATCAATGAGGTAATGGAGATGCCCAATCTCATTGAGGTACAGAAAAATTCCTATCAATGGTTTCTTGACGAAGGTCTGAAGGAAGTATTCCGCGATGTCGCAGATATTACGGACTATTCCGGCAACCTTGTTTTGAGCTTTGTCGATTACAGAATGGACGATGCTCCCAAATACACCGTCAAGGAATGTAAAGAGAGGGACGCCACATACGCTGCTCCTTTAAGAGTTACTGCAAGGCTGCTCAACAAAGAAACGGGCGAAATTAAAGAAAGCGAAGTCTACATGGGCGATTTTCCGCTTATGACAGACAGCGGTACTTTCGTAATCAACGGCGCGGAGCGCGTTATCATTTCGCAGCTTGTCCGTTCTCCCAGCGTATACTACGGTATGACGCATGATAAAACGGGTAAAGAGCTCTACTCGACCACCGTTATCCCCAACAGAGGCGCATGGCTCGAATATGAGACCGATCAGAACGACCTGTTTTATGTCAGAATAGACAAGAACAGAAAAATTTACATCACTACATTTATCAGAGCACTCGGTCTTTCCTCCAACGAAGAGATACTTGAATTTTTCGGCTATGACGAGAGAATCAAGGCTACCCTCGAAAAGGATACTACCATAAATACCGAGCAGGCTCTTATCGAAGTATACAAGAGACTGCGTCCCGGCGAGCCTCCCACACTTGAGACCGCGCAGGCACAGCTTGATAATCTCTTCTTCGATCCGCACAGATATGACCTTTCAAGAGTAGGTCGCTACAAATACAACAAAAAACTTGCAATTTCCGCTCGCATAACCGGCTTTAAGGCCGAGGAGCCCATTATCAGTAACCTTACGGGCGAGGTTCTTGCGGACGCAGGCGAGACAATAACTCCCGAGCTTGCTTACAGAATAGAGCAGGAGGGCGTCAATACCGCCGTTATCGTAACTCCCGAGGAAAAGACCGTTAAGGTTTATTCAAACGGTATGGTTGACATCGGCGAGTATGTGCCCATGTTCTCGGAGGATGAACTTGAGGATATAGGCATTAACGAGAAAGTACGTTTTACCGTACTTCAGGAAATCCTTGAAAAGTGCGGCGACGATAAAGACGCGCTTTCCGAAGAGCTTGCGGCTCGCTGCGACGACCTTATTCCGAAGCACATCATCATAGATGATATAATGGCTTCCATCAACTATCTTAACTGCATCGCAGACGGCGTCGGCACAACCGATGACATTGACCATCTCGGCAACCGTCGTATCCGTTCCGTCGGCGAGCTTCTTCAGAATCAGTTCAGAATAGGTTTCTCCAGAATGGAGAGAGTAGTCAAAGAGAGAATGACTCTTCAGGCTCAGGAGCCCGATAAGGTAACTCCCGCGGCTTTGATAAATATCCGTCCCGTTATGGCGGCTATAAAAGAGTTCTTCGGTTCGTCTCCGCTTTCTCAGTTCATGGATCAGACAAACCCCCTTGCAGAGCTTACTCATAAGAGAAGACTTTCCGCTCTCGGCCCCGGCGGTCTTTCACGTGACCGTGCAGGATTCGAGGTTCGTGACGTTCATTACAGCCACTACGGCCGTATGTGCCCCATAGAGACCCCCGAAGGACCGAACATCGGACTTATCTCTTACCTTGCAACATTTGCAAGAATCAATAAATACGGCTTTATCGAGGCTCCGTTCCGCCGCATAGACAAGGAAACCGGAACGGTACTCGACGAAGTTACCTATATGACCGCAGACGTTGAGGATAACTACAAGGTAGCTCAGGCTAATGAGCCTCTCGACGAAAACGGCAAGTTTATGCGTAAAAAGGTCAATGCACGTTACCGTGACGAGTTCATGGAGCTTGAGGCAAACGAAGTTGACTATATGGACGTATCTCCCAAGATGGTTGTCTCCGTTGCAACCGCTATGATACCGTTCCTTGAGAACGATGATGCAAACCGTGCTCTCATGGGTTCAAACATGCAGAGGCAGGCAGTTCCGCTGCTCACCACCGAGTCGCCCATTGTCGGTACAGGTATGGAATATAAGGCGGCTGTAGACAGCGGCACGGTAGTTCTCGCAAAGCGTGCAGGTACCGTAACCAAGGCTGACGCCGACACGGTTGAAATAACCACGGACGACGGTTCGGTTGACCATTACGACATAATCAAATTTATGCGTTCAAACCAGGGCACCTGCATAAATCAGCGCCCGATAGTTTCCGAGGGTCAAAAGGTTGAGGCTCACGAAGTCATAGCCGACGGTCCCGCAACCTCAAACGGCGAGATTTCACTCGGTAAGAATGCACTTATCGGCTTTACCACATGGGAAGGCTACAACTACGAGGACGCTGTTCTTATTAACGAAAAGCTTGTCCGCAACGATGTTTATACTTCAATTCATATAGAGGAATATGAGCTTGAGTCGAGAGACACCAAGCTCGGACCGGAAGACATTACAAGAGATATTCCGAATGTCGGCGAAGACGCTCTTTCCGATCTTGACGAAAACGGTATAATCCGTATCGGCGCCGAGGTTCACTCGGGCGATATACTCGTCGGTAAGGTAACACCTAAGGGCGAGACGGAGCTTACCGCAGAAGAGAGACTTCTCCGTGCAATATTCGGTGAAAAGGCAAGAGAGGTTCGCGATACTTCTCTTCGCGTACCGCACGGCGAATACGGTATAGTAGTAAATGTCGAAGTGTTCACAAGAGAAAACAGCGACGAGCTCAGCCCCGGCGTCAATAAAGTAGTACGCTGCTACATCGCTCAGAAACGTAAGATTTCCGTCGGCGATAAGATGGCAGGCCGTCACGGTAACAAGGGTGTTGTTTCGAGAATACTTCCGCAGGAGGATATGCCGTTCCTTGATGACGGTACTCCGCTTGATATTCTTCTTAACCCCCTCGGCGTACCTTCCCGAATGAACATCGGTCAGGTGCTCGAAGTTCACCTCGGCTTTGCTTATCGCAAGCTCGGTCAAAAGATTGCCACACCGGTATTTGACGGTGCACACGAGTCGGATATCCGCGAGGCTCTTAAAGAGGCCGGTTACCGTGAGGACGGTAAGTCAATACTTACCGACGGCAGAACGGGTGAGAAGTTCGACAATCCCATAACCGTAGGTGTTATGTACTTCCTTAAACTTCACCATCTTGTTGATGATAAGATTCACGCAAGAAGCACGGGTCCGTATTCACTCGTTACTCAGCAGCCCTTGGGCGGTAAAGCTCAGTTCGGCGGCCAGCGTTTCGGTGAGATGGAAGTTTGGGCTCTTGAGGCTTACGGCGCAGCTTATACTCTTCAGGAAATACTCACCGTCAAGTCTGACGATGTTGTGGGCCGTGTCAAGACTTACGAGTCGATAGTCAAGGGTCTCAACGTTCCGAAGCCCGGTATTCCCGAGTCGTTCAAGGTTCTCATTAAGGAGCTTCAGTCACTCGCTCTTGACGTCAAGGTTCTTGACGCAAACAACGAGGAGATTGACCTTAAACAGACCTATGACGACGATGATGTTACTCCTACGATGGCTGACAACGAAGCATTTTCAGAAGTCAATGACGCTTCTTATGAAGACGGTTACATTCCGGACAGAGAAGAAGACGCCGACGAATACGAGAATGACGATTATACAAGCGATTCCGATGACGGATTTGATTCGGATGACCTCAATGACGAGGATTTCTGATTTCACGTTTCGCAGATTTCTGAATTTTAATGGAAGAAAGGTAAAGAGCCAATGGAAAATATAACCTTTGAATCAATAAAAATCGGTCTTGCTTCACCCGAACAGATCAGAGAGTGGTCTTACGGCGAAGTCAAAAAGCCCGAAACCATAAACTATCGTACCTTAAAGCCCGAGCGCGACGGACTTTTCTGCGAAAGGATATTCGGACCTACAAAGGACTGGGAGTGCCATTGCGGAAAATACAAGAGAATTCGCTATAAGGGCAAAATATGCGAGCGCTGCGGAGTTGAGGTTACCAAATCCAAGGTAAGACGCGAGAGAATGGGTCATATTGAGCTCGTTGCTCCCGTTTCGCATATTTGGTATTTCAAGGGTATCCCGTCAAGAATGGGACTTATCCTTGACATTTCTCCGAGAGAGCTTGAAAAGGTTCTCTATTTCGCAAAATATATTGTCACCGATCCCGGCGATACAGAGCTTAAAAAGAAGCAGATACTCTCCGAAAAAGAGTATCTCGATATGAGAGAGAAGTATGATGACGACTTCAAAGCCGGTATGGGCGCCGAAGCCATCAAAGAGCTTCTCTGCGAAATCGACGTTGACGCGCTTACCGAGCAGCTCCGTGAGGAGCTCGCCGAGGCGTCGGGTCAGAAGAAAGCAAGAATACTTAAAAGACTTGAAGTCGCCGAAGCATTCAAGCTTTCAGGTAACCGTCCCGAATGGATGATTCTCGACGTTATTCCGGTAATTCCGCCCGATATCCGTCCTATGGTACAGCTCGACGGCGGCAGATTTGCCACCTCCGACCTCAACGATCTTTACAGACGTGTTATCAACAGAAACAACCGTCTTAAAAGACTTCTTGAGCTCAATGCTCCCGATATAATTGTAAGAAACGAAAAGAGAATGCTTCAGGAGGCTGTCGATGCTCTTATAGACAACGGCAGACGCGGCAGACCCGTAACGGGACCCAACAACCGTGCTCTTAAGTCTCTTTCCGATATGCTTAAAGGTAAGCAGGGCCGTTTCAGACAGAACCTTCTCGGTAAACGTGTCGATTACTCCGGCCGTTCCGTTATCGTAGTAGGACCCGAGCTTAAAATGCATCAGTGCGGTCTTCCCAAGGAAATGGCACTTGAGCTGTTTAAGCCGTTCGTTATGAAACGTCTTGTTGAAACCGGCGTTGCAGGTAACATCAAGTCGGCAAGAAAAATGGTAGAGCGTGCAAAGCCCGAGGTTTGGGACGCTCTCGAAATAGTCATTAAGGATCACCCCGTTATGCTTAACCGTGCTCCCACTCTTCACAGACTCGGTATTCAGGCATTTGAGCCGGTACTCGTAGAGGGCAGAGCCATTAAGCTTCATCCGCTTGCTTGTACCGCATTCAACGCGGACTTCGACGGCGACCAGATGGCTGTTCACGTGCCGCTTTCGGCAGAGGCTCAGGCAGAGGCAAGACTCCTTATGCTTGCTGCCAATAACCTTCTCAAACCGTCAGACGGTAAACCGGTTACCGTTCCCACACAGGATATGATACTCGGTTCTTACTATCTTACTATGGAAAAAGACGGCGAGCCGGGCGAGGGCAAAGCGTTCCTCAGCGTTGATGAAGCCACCATGGCTTACAACGAGGGCGACATCGGCCTCCATTCAAAAATTAAAATTCGTATGACCAAAGAGATAAACGGCGAAAAAGTTACAAAACTTGTTCCCACAACTCTCGGTAAGGTCATATTCAACAATCCCATTCCGCAGGACCTCGGTTTTATCGACAGAAGCGATCCCGAAAAAGCGTTCAATCTTGAGGTCGAGTTCCTTGTCGATAAGAAAGGCCTCGGCAAGATAATCGACAAGTGCATTAAAAAGCACGGCGTTCATGTAGCTTCCGTAATGCTTGACAGCATCAAGGCTCAGGGCTACAAGTACTCAACAAAATCCGGTATAACGGTTGCCGTATGCGACGCTATAATCCCGCCGCACAAGAAAGAACTTCTTGAAGCAGCCGAGGAAAAGGTTGACGCTATCACCGCTCAGTATAAGATAGGTCTTTTGAGCAACAACGAGCGCTCCAAGAGAGTTATTAAAGTTTGGGAAGAATGCACCAATAAGGTTTCTCAGGGTATTAAAGAGAACCTCGGTAAAAACAATCCCATTTATATGATGGTTGACTCCGGTGCCCGTGGTTCGGAATCACAGCTTCGTCAGCTCGCAGGTATGCGCGGACTTATAGCCAATACGGCAGGTAAGACTATCGAAGTTCCGATTCGTGCCAATTACCGTGAGGGACTTAACGTACTCGAATACTTCATTTCATCACGCGGTGCACGTAAAGGTCTTGCCGATACCGCTCTCAGAACTGCTGACTCAGGTTACCTTACACGTCGTCTTGTCGATGTTTCTCAGGACGTTATCATCCGTGAAGAAGATTGCCATTGCCACGACGGTATTGAGGTTTACGATATCCACGAGGGCAAGGAAATGATTGAGACTCTTCAAGAGAGACTTACAGGCAGATTCCTTCTTGAGGACTTCGTAGACGAAAAGACCGGCGAGCTTATAATGTCCAAGGATAAGATGATGACCGAGGACGACGCAGCAAAGGTTGCCGCCATAGTTAACGCCCGTCCCAACGAGGCAGACAGAAGAATTAAGATTCGTTCTCTTCTCACCTGCGAATCCGATCACGGCGTATGCATTAAGTGCTACGGTTCAAACCTTGCAACGGGCGAACCCGTTACGGTAGGCGAGGCAGTAGGTATTATCGCGGCTCAGTCAATAGGTGAGCCCGGTACACAGCTTACAATGCGTACCTTCCACACCGGCGGTATCGCATCAAGCCAGGATATCACACAGGGTCTTCCCCGTGTCGAAGAATTGTTTGAGGCGAGAAAGCCCAAGACTCTTGCAATCCTTGCAGAGATTGACGGTTATCTCTCATTCCGCGAGATCAAAAAGAATGAGCACATTGTTATCACCAATCCCGAGACGGCCGAAGAGAGATCTTACCTTATTCCTTACGGCTTCCGCAAGAAGTTCAACAGCGATAAGGACGAAAACGGCAACCCGATATTCGTAAAGAAGGGTACCGCTCTTACAGAGGGTGCTCCCAATCCCCACGATATACTTGCCATCAACGGCGTCAATGCGGTTCATGACTACCTTATCAAGGAAGTTCAGAAAACCTACCGTATGCAGGGTGTTGATATCAACGATAAGCACATTGAGGTTATTGTTCGTCAGATGATGAGAAAGCTCAAGGTAGACGAGCCCGGCTCAACCGAGCTTCTTCCCGGAGCTACCATTGAAAAATCCGACTTCAATAAAGAGAATAAGCGCGTCAGCGCCGAGTGCGAGGCAGAGGGTAAGGAATTTACTCCGGCTACCTGCTCTCCGGTACTTCTCGGTATCACAAAGGCTTCGCTTGCTACGGATTCGTTCCTGTCGGCGGCTTCCTTCCAGGAGACCACAAGAGTTCTCACCGATGCGGCTATTAAGGGCAAAACCGATCCTCTTATCGGCCTTAAAGAAAATGTTATCATCGGTAAGCTTCTCCCGTCGGGTACAGGTATGAAGTGCTACAGCGAGGTTGAGCTCGAAAAGACTTATTCTGACGATACAAATCCCGATGAGCCGGCAAACGAGCCCGCGTAAAAGAAAATTTAAATAAAAGCTTGACAATCAAAGGTTTTAGATGTTAAAATCTTTGATTGTGTGAGCAAAACAAACACTTTTTAACGGAAGTGTTTGTTTTGCTGACACATTGTGTCATATTTTCAGAAGGAGGTGCAATGAATTTGCCGACATTTAACCAACTTGTTCGCAGTGGCAGACAGACAGTTGAGAAGAAATCGAAAGCTCCGGCTCTCGGTAAGGGTCTTAACTCGAAGAAGAACGTTATGACTAACAACGCTTCTCCGCAGAAGAGAGGAGTTTGCACGGTTGTTAAAACCGATACTCCTAAAAAGCCTAACTCAGCTCTCCGTAAGCTCGCCAGAGTTCGTCTTACAAACGGAATCGAAGTTTCTGCTTATATTCCCGGCGTAGGTCACAATCTTCAGGAGCACTCAGTTGTTCTTATAAGAGGCGGGCGTGTTAAGGATCTCCCCGGTGTTCGTTACCATATTGTCCGCGGTACACTTGATACTCAGGGCGTTACAGGTAGAATGCAGAGCCGTTCAAAGTACGGCGCTAAGAGACCCAAAGCAGCTAAAAAGGCGTAATTTCGCCGACTATTTAAAGACAGAATCTACTTGCAAGGTTTTAAGTCCGTGCAGGGTGTATATATATATTTCTTATATTATGCCTCTTGCATTGACACCACGGGGTTTTGTCACCGAGTACCTATGATATCATTATAATTATGAAGGAGGGAAGCGAAGTGCCAAGAAGAGGCCAGATAGCAAAACGTGATGTTTTGCCGGATCCGCTTTACAATTCAAAGCTTGTAACCAGGCTTATCAACAGCGTTATGTATGACGGTAAAAAGGGTGTAGCCCAGAAAATCGTTTATGACGCATTCAACATTATCGCTGAGAAGACGGGTAAGGAACCGTTGGAGGTATTTGATGCCGCAATGGAAAATGTTATGCCCGTTCTCGAAGTTAAGGCTCGCCGCGTAGGCGGTGCTACCTATCAGGTCCCGATCGAAGTTCGTCCCGAAAGAAGACAGACTTTAGGTCTTAGATGGATCACTCTCTATGCTCGTCAGCGTTCCGAGAGAACTATGAAAGAAAGACTTGCAAATGAGATAATGGATGCTGTTAACGAAACAGGTTCAGCATTCAAAAAGCGTGAAGACACTCACAAGATGGCAGAAGCAAACAAAGCTTTTGCTCATTTCAGGTGGTAAGTTTACTAATATTTATGTTACCGTATTTATACGGTTATGGAGGATGTTATGCCAAGAAAGGTCACTCTTGAAAAAACAAGAAATATTGGTATAATGGCGCATATCGACGCCGGTAAAACAACAACCACAGAGCGTATATTGTTTTACACGGGTGTAAACCATAAAATCGGTGAGACCCACGACGGCGATGCTACCATGGACTGGATGGCGCAGGAGCAGGAGAGAGGTATAACCATCACTTCCGCTGCAACTACTTGTTTCTGGAAAAACCATCGTATCAATATTATCGACACTCCCGGTCACGTTGACTTTACTGTTGAAGTTCAGCGTTCGCTTCGTGTACTTGACGGTTCCGTTACCGTTTTGTGCGCAAAGGGCGGTGTTGAGCCTCAGTCTGAAACCGTTTGGCGTCAGGCTGACGAATATCATGTTCCGCGTATGATTTACGTCAACAAGATGGACATCATGGGCGCGGACTTCTACCATGTTCTTGATATGGTAGACGAGCGTTTCAAATGTAACCCCGTGCCGATTCAGCTCCCCATCGGTTCTGAAGACACATTTAAGGGTATCGTTGACCTCGTAGAAATGGATGCCGAGATTTATTATGACGACCTCGGTAAAGACGTAAGACGTGAGCCTATCCCCGACGATATGAAAGAGCTTGCCGAGAAATATCGCGCAAAGCTTATCGAGCATGTCGCAGATCAGGATGACGAGCTTATGGAAAAATACTTCAACGGCGAAGAGTTTACCGTTGAGGAAATCAAGAGAACTATCCGTAAATCAACTATCGAGAATAAAATGGTTCCGATAACTTGCGGTACTTCTTACCGCAACAAGGGTGTACAGCCCCTTCTCGACGCAATAGTTGATTATATGCCGGCTCCTACAGACGTTCCGGCTATAAAGGGTGTAAACCCAGAAACAGACGAAGAGGAAGAAAGACATTCTTCGGATTCAGAGCCGTTCTCAGCTCTCGCATTCAAGATTGCCACCGACCCATATGTCGGTAAGCTTTGCTTCTTCAGAGTTTATTCGGGTACTCTTACTGCCGGTTCAACCGTTTACAACTCCGTTAAGGATGACGACGAGAGAATGGGCCGTATACTTCAGATGCACGCTAACCACAGAGAAGATATAGAGTGCGTTTACGCAGGCGATATAGCAGCTGCCGTAGGTCTTAAAAATACCACGACAGGTGATACTCTCTGCGATGAGAAACACCCCATAGTTCTTGAATCCATGAAATTCCCGGATCCCGTTATCCGTGTAGCAATTGAGCCTAAGACCAAAGCAGGTCAGGAAAAGATGGGCATTGCTCTTCAGAAACTTGCCGAAGAGGATCCTACCTTTAAGTGCTATACCGATGAAGAGACCGGTCAGACCATCATCGCCGGCATGGGCGAGCTTCACCTTGAAATCATCGTTGACAGAATGCTTCGTGAATTCAAAGTTGAGGCTAACGTAGGTAAGCCGCAGGTTGCTTATAAGGAGACTATCCGTAAGCCCGCTTCTTCCGATACCAAATATGCCCGTCAGTCAGGCGGTAAAGGTCAGTACGGTCATGTTAAGATCAATATTGAGCCTAACCCCAATAAGGGTTATGAGTTCGTAAACAATATCGTCGGCGGTGCTATTCCGAAGGAATACATCGAGCCTGCTAACCAGGGTATCCAGGGTGCTATGCAGTCGGGCGTTATTGCCGGTTATCCGGTAGTTGACGTAAAGGTAACTCTTTACGACGGATCTTATCACGAGGTTGACTCTTCGGAAATGGCATTCAAGATTGCAGGTTCTATGGCATTCAAGGATGCTGCCAAGAAGGCTGATCCGGTTCTCCTCGAACCCATAATGAAAGTTACCGTTATCGTTCCCGAGGAATATATGGGCGACGTTATCGGCGACCTCAACTCTCGCCGCGGCGAGATTCAGGGCTTTGAAGAGAGAACAGGTGCTAAGCAGATCAATGCTCATGTTCCGCTTTCCGAAATGTTCGGTTATGCTACCGACCTTCGTTCCAAGACTCAGGGACGCGGTCAGTATGTAATGGAACCCGACGGATATAAGGAAGTTCCGAAGTCTATCGCTGAAAAGATTATCAGTGAAAGAACTAAAAAAGACTGATTAAATAGCTGAAAAGACTTGATATTTTATTCATTTATTGGTAAAATATCAACCACAATGAAAAAAATTATTTGTTCTCATAAAAAAGGAGGAAAATTCAATGGCAAAGGCAAAATTCGAAAGAACCAAACCCCATGTTAACATCGGTACTATCGGTCACGTTGACCATGGTAAGACCACGTTAACAGCTGCTATTACAAAAACACTCGCAATGAAAGGTCTTGCTCATTTCGAGGATTATTCAATGATCGATAAGGCTCCCGAAGAGAGAGAGCGTGGTATAACGATCAACACCGCTCACGTTGAGTATGAGACCGAAAAGCGTCACTATGCTCACGTTGACTGCCCCGGCCATGCTGACTATATCAAGAACATGATCACCGGTGCTGCTCAGATGGACGGCGCTATCCTTGTTATCGCTGCTACCGACGGCCCGATGGCTCAGACTAAAGAGCACCTTCTTCTCGCTCGTCAGGTTGGCGTTCCCTATATCGTAGTATTCCTTAACAAAGCTGATCAGGTTGACGATCCCGAGCTCCTTGAGCTCGTTGAGATGGAAGTTCGTGAGACTCTTAACGAGTATGACTTCCCGGGTGATGACACACCGATAATTGTTGGTTCTGCTCTTAAAGCTCTTGAGTACAACGGCAACGATGTAAATGCTCCCGAGCTTAAGCCGATCTGGGATCTTATGGATGCTGTTGATAACTACATCCCGACTCCCGACCGTAAATCGGACCAGCCGTTCCTTATGCCTGTTGAGGACGTTATGACCATCACCGGTCGTGGTACTGTTGCTACCGGCCGTGTTGAGCGTGGTGTTCTTAAGATGAACGACGAAGTTGAAATCGTTGGTCTTACCGACGAAAAGAAAAAGACCGTTGTTACCGGTATCGAGATGTTCAGAAAGACTCTTGATTATGCTGAGGCAGGCGACAACATCGGCGCACTTCTTCGTGGTATTCAGAGAACTGAGATTGAGCGTGGCCAGGTTCTTTCTAAGCCCGGTTCAATCCATCCTCATACAAAGTTCAAGGGTCAGGTTTACGTCCTTACTAAGGACGAGGGCGGCCGTCATACACCGTTCTTCAACAACTATCGTCCTCAGTTCTATTTCAGAACTACCGACGTTACCGGTACCATCACTCTTCCCGAGGGAACCGAGATGTGCATGCCCGGCGATAACGTTGTTATGAGCGTTGAGCTTATCACTCCTATCGCTATTGAGCAGGGTCTTCGTTTCGCTATTCGTGAAGGCGGACGTACCGTTGGTTCAGGCGTTGTTACTGAAATTGACGAATAATTCGTTATTCTGAAAATCAAAAATCACCTCTGTTTTTCAGGGGTGATTTTTTTATGTTCCGATTATGCGGCTGTCCGCAAAACAGGACAGTTAAATTTTTACACTTGACACAGAACAAATGTTCGGTTACAATGACTGTATAATAATATTCTCGGTGATTTTATGGAAAAAGCAATACTTCATTGTGATTTGAATAACTTTTATGCGTCGGTTGAAACGGTTCTTCGCCCCGAACTGCGCGGAAAGCCGATAGCGGTTTGCGGAAAAACGGAGGATCGCCACGGCATAGTATTGGCAAAATCCGAGGCGGCAAAAAAATACGGCGTGAAAACCGGCGATGTAATCTGGCAGGCTAAAAGCAAGTGCCCCGATATATTGATTTTTCCGCCGCGCTTCCCCGATTATGTCAAATATTCACGTGCGGTAAGAGCGATATACGGCAGATATACCGATATGATAGAGCCGTTCGGTATTGATGAATGCTGGCTTGATGTGAGCGGCAGTACCCGGCTTTTCGGCGCTCCCGAAGTCATAGCCGATGATATCAGAGCAACTGTAAAAAATGAACTCGGGCTTACTATTTCGGTTGGTGTGTCGTTTAATAAAGTGTTTGCAAAGCTCGGCAGCGATATGAAAAAGCCCGATGCCGTTACCGTTATACGCCGTGAAAACTTCCGTGATACGGTTTGGCGATTGCCTGCCGAAGATATGCTTTGGGTCGGCAGGCGCACTTCAAAGGTGCTCAAAAAGTACGGAATTATGACAATAGGTGATATAGCCAAATGCGATCCCGCGTTTTTAAAAACCGCCTTCGGTAAAAACGGTATTGTATTGTGGCGCTGTGCCAACGGGCTTGAAAATTCACCCGTCTGTAATATGGGGTATCGGCCGCCAGTCAAGAGCGTCGGCAGGGGAGTTACGTGCGTAGACGATTTACGCGACAATGACGAAGTGTGGAGAGTTATACTTTCACTTTCGCATACTGTGTCCGACCGCTTGCGTGAGGACGGCCTGCTTGCAAGCGGCATTCAGATTGCCGTTAAAAATACGGCGCTTTTTACAACGCAATCGCAGAGCAAGCTTGTATATCCCACTCAAAACAGCCGTGAAATTGCTCTAAAAGCATTTTCGCTGTTCAAACATACATATAAATGGCAAACCCCGGTTAGAGCCGTTACGGTTCGCGCAATAGAGCTTTTAAGCCCCGATAAACCTCAGCAACTGAGTCTCGGCTTTGATATGACGCGCCATGAAAAGCTTGAGAAGCTCGACAAAGCAATGCTTCGTATAAACGAAAAGTACGGCAAAAATACCGTGTTTGAGGCAACGGTGTTAAGCGGTACAAAAATGCCGACGGTGGTACCGCCGGCAGATAAAGACGTGTCATTTTTACCTTAGTGCCGTTTACCGTGTTGTTATAAACGCTCAGCCTTTTACAGTCGCTTTTAAAATTTATTCAGAAAGCTCAAGCCATTCGGTTTCCGCGTCCTCAAGACAGCTCTCTTTGTCCGCAATCAATGCGAGAATATCCGACAGTTTTTGATAATCGCTCACTACATCGGGCTTTTCCGATTCTTCTTTAAGCGATGCTATTTCCGCTTCAAGACCTTCCATTTCGCGTTGAATGGATAAAAGCCTTGCACGGCGCTTGCGGTCGTCGGCTTTGTTCTTTTTATTCTCTCTGTATGCGGTTTTATTTTCGCTGTCCGCTTTAACCGTTTTTTCGACGATTTCCGGCTTTTTATGTTCAAGGTAATAATCATATCCGCCGTTATATTCGTTAAATCCGGTGGGGAACATCTCAATTATCTTGTCCGGAACACGGTTCAAAAAGTATCTGTCGTGCGATACCGTTATCAATGTGCCCGTAAATTCTTTAAGAGCGTCATCAAGAGCCTCTTTTGCAATGTAGTCAAGGTGATTTGTAGGCTCGTCAAATATCAGCACATTGGCGCGCTTAAACATTATAATGCAAAACGCCACTTTGGCGCGGTTCGCCCCCGAAAGGTCGCGTACCCGTTTAAATACCGCCTCGTCCTCGATAAGCAGTCTGCCGAGAGCGCTTCTTATTTCAAATTCGGTCTTTGTCGGATAAACCCTGTGCACGGCTTCGATTACCGTGTCGTTAAGATTGAGGTCGCCGAGCTCTTGGTCAAAATATGCGACCTTTACGTTTCCGCCGAATTTAATCTGCCCAGAATACGGTATTTTCTTTAGAATCGCCTTTAGAAAGGACGATTTGCCAACACCGTTTTTACCTATAATCGCAACCTTTTCGCCTTTGAGTACTTCAAGCGATATATTTTCGTAGAGCTGCTTGCCGGTAGAGGCATTACCCACAAAAATGCCCACATCTTTGCAAGATAGCACCACCTTGTGCGGCTCAAAATCATATTCAAATTTAAAACGGACTTCCTTTTGCTTCGGGTTGGGCTTTGCCTGAAGCTCCATTTTTTCAAGCGCCTTAACTCGCGAACCCACGCTGTTGCTGCTCGAAGACTTGGCAAGATTTTTTGCGACATAATCGCGCATTGCGGCAAGCTCCGATTGCTGTTTTTCATATTCTTTTTCGGCGTGGCGCATTCTCTCCGCCTTCTGAGTCAAAAATGCGCTGTAACCGCCCTTGTATTTATACAGACTTCCGTTTTCGATTTCGCAGATATTGTCGGCGACCTTGTCGAGGAAATATCTGTCATGCGATACTATAAGCACTGAGCCCTTGTATGAAGAAAGGTAGTCCTCAAGCCATGACAGCATGGAAAAATCCAAATGGTTTGTAGGCTCGTCAAGAATGAGCAGCTCCGGATTGTGAAGCAGTATTTTGGCAATGCCGAATCTTATTTTTTCGCCACCGCTCAGGTGCGCTGTTTTTTGCTCGAGATTAAAATCACCGAATCCGAGACCGTTTAAAACTATGTTTATTCTCGTGTCAGCCGTATATCCGTCAAGGGCGTCGTATTGACTTGTCAGTTTTTCATAAGTTTCCGAAAGCTTTTTGTATTCATCGGTATCGGGTGTTGAATCTGAAATCAGTTTTGATGTCTCAAGCAGTTTTTCTCTTACCTCGTAGACCTCTGCGAGCGCATCTTCAATTTCTTCCCTCAGCGTATTTTCGGAGTTGAGAGCTTCGTTTTGCTTGAGATACCCTATCTCAAGCGAGCTCTTAACGGTTCTCGTGCCGCTGTCAAAGGGGAGTATACCGGTGATAATATTGAGAAGCGTGCTTTTTCCGGCACCGTTCACGCCGAGCAAGCCTATACGTTCATTTTCGTTTATGCTGAGTGATACGTCCTTTAAAACGACTTCGTCCAAAAAGCTTTTGCAGATTTTGTCAAGTGTTACAAGCATGGCTGTCCTTTATTTTATAAAATGAGATATGTCGTCGTTTTTGCCCAATATCATAAGAGATTCGTTGTCGGTAAAAATGTGTTCGGGCTTCGGCAACGGGAAAATTTTATCGCCCTGCTTTGTCGCGAGTATGCTGATTCCGTATTTTGAGCGCACATCTACTTTGAGTATACTCTTATTAAGCCAAGAAGTCGGAACCGCTATCTCATATATTGAGTATTCATCGTTAAGCTCAATGTAATTAAATATATTGTCCGAACCGTATTTTACCGCAAGCCTTTCTGCGGTTTCTTTTTCGGTATAAATTACATCATCGGCACCGTTTCTCAAAAGGAATTTTGCATGAACGTCACGGCTTGCCCGTGCGAGTACAAACTTGGCGCCGAGATCCTTTAAAAGAGCCGTGGTTTCAAGCGAACTTTGAAAATTATCGCCTATGGCAACAACGCACAGGTCAAAATCTCTGACTCCTACAGATCCCATAAACTGTTCGTTTGTTGCGTCACCGATGAGGGCGTTTGTGACAATCGGCAAAACATTGTTTACACGTTCTTCGTTTGTGTCTATAGCCATAACATCGTTATTTTGCTCATTAAATTTTTCCGCCATATGGCGTCCGAAACGACCGAGACCGATTATTAAAATAGATTTCATCTTTATCCTTCCTTAACCTATTGTTATCTGTTCTGTGGGATACCTTGAAATATCTGGTGCTTTTGATTCCCTCAGCGACAGCAGTAATGTAAGACCGCCGACTCTGCCGAAAAACATAAGACATATGAGTATCAGGTGAGAGTACCCGCGTAAATACGGAGTCACACCGAGCGTTACGCCTACGGTGCCGATTGCAGAGACTGTTTCAAACAGCGCTTCCTTCATAGTTATTTTGTCTATCCAAGTGATTGCCGCACCCGAGGCGGAAAAAAGAGCCATATACAAAAATATAAGGCAAACTACATGCCGCAGGGTATCAGGCTCGATTCTGCGCTTAAACAGCTCAACGTCTTTCTTGTGCTTGAGCTCTGAAAAAATGCTTGCGATAAGCACCGCGAGGGTGGTTGTCTTAAATCCGCCCGCGGTAGAGCTCGGTGAGCCGCCTATCAGCATAAGAGCGGTCATCGTTATTACTGACGCATCCGACAGTTTTGACAAATCAACGGTGTTAAAGCCGGCGGTTCGCGCAGTCACCGATTGAAAAAATGCGGCAAGAATTTTGTGCGGAACGGAAAATCCTTCAAAAGCATTACCGTTTATGTCAAATATAAGTATAAGACCTGCTCCCGATACTATCAGTATCGCGCTTGTGACAATAACGATTTTTGAATGGAGTTTAAGCCGCCTGAATATGAATTTGTTGTTTATAAGATCAGCCCATACAAAAAATCCGAGTCCGCCGATTACAATAAGCAACATTATGGTGATATTGACCACTACATCGGCACTGAGTTCGGTAAGCGAAGTATATTCGTTGCCGGGAGTTCCCATTATGTCAAATCCTGCGTTACAAAATGCGGAAACGGAGTGATATACGGAAAAATAAATGCCTTTTAAAACTCCGAATTTAGGAACAAATCTCGTTGCGAGCAAAACTGCACCGATGCCTTCGATGAGAAACGCCCCTTGAATCGTAAAGCGAGCCATTTTTACTATTCCTGCCATCTGCGGTGCGTTTATCGACTCCAAAAGAGTGTATCTGCTTTGAAGCCCTATATTCTTTTTTGTGAACGTCATGGCACATACGGCAAGCGTCATAAATCCCAATCCGCCTACCTCAATAAGACAAAGAATCACAATTTGCCCAAAGAGAGACCAGTATGAGCCCGTATCACGAACTACAAGCCCTGTAACGCACGTGGCGGATGTTGAAGTAAACAGGGCGTCCTCAAACGGAGTATGAATACCGTCTTTTGAAGAGATCGGCAGCGTCAGTATAAACGCTCCCAAAAATATTATGCTCATATAGCCGAGTATGATTTTTTGCATTGGCGAAAGCTTGAATTTACGTTTCTTTACTGTTTTTTTTGTTTCCATTTTTATCCCTGAAAAATTTTAATACTGCCGAGAACATCCTGACAAGCGTAGATACTACTATTATGCCTACAGCAAGTGCCATGGCAAGCTTTATAGTATAAAATGCACTTGCAACGAAATTATTCCAGTCGTTTTTCAGAGCGTAACTCATGGTGTAGTAGAGAACGCCGCCCGGAATAAGCGGTATCATAGGCACTATCAAAAATGTGGATGTCGGTGTCTTTTTTATTCTTGCAAATATTTCGGCGTAAATCGTTACCGCTATTGCGGCAAAAAAATACCTGAGTGGTTCGCTTTGTATCAGGATTCCGAAAAATAAATACGTGCCCCACGATAAAGCGCCTCCGAGAGTCGCTATGAGGAGCTTTGTGCCGCGCAGATTGTAAAGAACGGCAAATCCGAGAGCGCCGAGTGTGCCGGTTAATATCTGAATGAAATACGTCATATTACGGCACCTCCGAAAACAAGTGCGGCGAGTATATATCCTGCGGCAATGGCAAGCGCCACAAGGCACGCTTCACAAAATCTCAGCATCCCTGCCATTATGTCGCCGCTTATCATATCGCGTATGGCGTTAGTCAGCGCAACTCCGGGTATCAGCAGCATTATATTGCCTATTATTATCTTGTCTGTGGAATTGCCGAAGCCGAGCATTACAAATATAAATGCTATCGAACATATTACGAAAGAGCATACAACGTTGGCAAATATCATATTTACCTGCGTTTTTTCCGTGGCAAATACTATAAGCTTTAATACAATTCCGACTACTGCCGCTACGGCGCCGTCTAAAAAGGAGCCGCCGAAGAATATCGCAAACGCGCCCGCAACAAGCGCGCAAACGGCGCATTGTACTGCGAGATTATATTCCTTGGAGCTGTTTTCTATTTCATCTATCTGATCCCTGACATAGTGAATATCGGGAACTCTTTGTACTATTTTTCTTGATAAATCATTGAGTTTGTGAAGCTTTGTTAAATCGGTGTGGTATTTTGTTATGCGGCGCGTTTCGGTTATTGACTTGCCGTCCTTGTCCTCAAGCGTTGCAACCATGCTTGAGGTTATGGTAAAAACATCAATCCTTTTAACGTCGTACGCCTTGCATATGCGCTTTACCGAATCTTCGACGCGGCTGATTTCCGCACCGCTTATAAGCATTTTTTCGCCTATGTCAAGAGCACATGAGAGAAGCATTTCCGAATCCATAAACACCTCCGAATTTAGTACAAGCTGATTATAGTATATTAAGAAGCAAAAGACAACGATTTTTAATGTTGTTTTCGCCAAAATTCGAAAAGAGCAAAGTAAAACCGCAAAAGTCTCGGCTTTCGCGGTTCTTTTTGAAAAAAGTTATATAGTGAGCGCGGTTATAATGCTTGAATAGAGCTTTACAGGGTCGTTTAAGAAGTTTTTTTTGACCGCTTCAAGCTGCATACTGTCCGCAACAAATATTGTGAGCTTCATAAGCGCTTCGTCACCGTTCATAAGTGAAAACGTGACATAATAACCGCCGCCCGGAGCGGATACGGTCTCTATCTTATTTTCACGCATTGTTTTTGCGAGCGTCATAAGCTTTATTGCCGAATTGACTGCTTTTTCACGGACGGTTTTGGGAAGCGAGGTTTCAAGTATGTCTGCAATTTCTTTCCCTTTTTCGGTAGCCGTAAGCAATTCTTCGCCGTTTTCGTCTATATCCATATCTATGGTGCCGTTTTTCAAAAGCTCGGAAATTGCCTGATTTATTTCAAAATAATTGGCAAGACCGTCCTGAAGCATGGAATCGTTGAGGTTCTGTTTTGATATGGGGGCGTCAACGGCTCTCAAAATATAACATATCAAAAGCCTTATTTCATCGCGGTTGCGAAGTCCGCCGAGTTCTATACCCTCGTCAAAAGCGTCAAATTCCATTTTGCACCTCCGAAAATTTACTGTTTTTATTATAGCCGAAAGCGCGTTACAAGTCAATCAAGGTAATCCACAGTCTCGAAATATTTTCCGTTCTTATAGTAAACGCGCGGAACTCTGCGGTTTATTCCGCAGCAGAATTCATAATTGAAACTGTGGGCGTTGTCGGCAACCTCTTCCACGGTTATAACGTTGTCGTTGTCTTTGCCTATAAGCGTGACCTCGTCGCCCTGCTTTGCCTCGGGAATATCCGTAACGTCAACCATAAATTGGTCCATACAAACTCTGCCGATAATATCGGCAAATTTGCCGTGTATCAAAACTTTGCCCTTGTTTGACAGCGCTCTCGGATATCCGTCGCCGTAGCCTACGGGTACAGTCGCTATGCGCATATTGCCTTTTGACGTAAACGTGCTGCCGTAGCTGACTGTAAAGCCGGGACCCACGGATTTTATAAAAGCTATATGACTTTTAAGCTCCAGGGCAGGGTAGAGCTTAAGCTTTGTCTTGTCGACTTCCTCCGACGGATAAAGTCCGTATGTCATAATTCCGCTTCTTACCATATCGAGGAAATTGTCGTCAAATTCGATAATTCCGGCGGAATTGCACATATGTTTAATCGGTATCTTAACCCCGTTTTCATCGAGCTTTTTAACAAAATCGAGGTACTTTTTCTTCTGATTATTGCATGAGGTTTTGTCCTTTTCGTCGGCACAGGCAAAGTGGGTGAATATGCCGTTTATTTCAATGTTCGGCAGAGCATATATCTTTTTGATTTCTTCTATGCTTTCATCTGTCGGTTGCATTCCGATTCTGCCCATACCGGTGTCGAGCTTTATGTGTATTTTAGCGGTCTTTCCGAGCTTTACCGCTTCGTCCGAAAGAGCCTTTGCGGTATGATATTCAAATACCGCGTGCATTATTTCGTGGTTTATAAGATCGTCAAAATCCTGCGGAAAAACATACCCCAAAATAAGTATGGGATTTTTAATGCCGTTTTTGCGTAAGACTACCGCTTCTTTTGCGGTGGCAACGCCGAATGCGTAACAGCCGATTTCCGAAAGCGCTTTAGCAACCGGTACGGCACCGTGACCGTATGCGTCTGTTTTGATTATTGCCATTACCTTTGTTTCTTTACCGACTTTATCCATGGCGCTTTTAATATTTCGGCAAATTGCGTCAAGGTCTATTTTGGCGTAAACTCTCTGTGGGAGCATATTTATAACCTTCCTTATACTATTTCGCACAGCGGTGCGATTTTAATGTTTTCCATAGTCAATGCGTCTCTTATTTTTCTTACGAATTCCAAAGCTTTTGCTCCGTCTCCGTGAACGCATATAGAGTTTGCCTCCATCGGAATTTCTTTGCCGGTTATCGCGGTCACCTTACCGTATTTAACCATTCCGATAACGCGCTTTATAGCTTCGTCCTCGTCCGTAATGACTGCGCCCGGCTTTGTTCTCGCAACAAGAGAGCCGTCATCCTCATACGCCCTGTCGGCAAATACTTCTTTGGCGCATTTAAGACCCGTGTCGGCGGCGGCTTTAAGCATCTGACTGCCCGAAAGACCGAGCAGTATGAGACTCGGGTCAACTTCGTATATTCCCTCGCATATCGCCTTTGACAGCGCATAGTCTTTGCCGGCAGTGTTGTAAAGCGCTCCGTGAGGCTTTACGTGCTGAATTTTTATATTGTTGGCTTTAGCGAAAGCGGACAGTGCGCCTATCTGATACATAACATATGCTTTGGCGTCTTGGGGGCTTACGTTCATATTGCGTCTGCCGAAGCCCATAAGGTCGGGGTACCCGGGGTGCGCGCCGAGATTTACGTTGTTTTCTTTCAGTATTTTAACCGTCTTATCCATAACTACTGGGTCGGAGGCGTGAAATCCGCAGGCTACGTTTGCGGAGGAAATATATTTTGCAACCTCTTCGTCGAGCCCTATTTTGTATGCGCCGAAGCTCTCGCCCATATCGCAGTTTAAATCTACAGTTGTTGCCATTTTATCTCCTCCCGTTAAAATTTGAGATCGGTATTTTTTATATCGGTGATGAGCATATGACCCGGAGCGTGTGTTATGCAGAAGTCGGGCTTTGAATTCATCATTATTGATTGCGGAGTTACGCCGCACGCCCAAAATACGGGCGTTTCACCCGGCTTTACGGTAACCGCGTCGCCGAAGTCGGGCTTGTTTATGTCCTTTATGCCTATCTGTTCCGGATGACCTATCTGAATAGGCGTGCCGTGTACGCGCGGCATAGAGGAGGTAATGTTAACCGCTTTTACAATCTGGTCGCGGGGCAGAGGACGCATGCTTACAACCATCTTGCCGGAAAAAACGCCTGCGGGTTCACAGTCGATGTTTGTAAGGTACATCGGAACATTTTTGTGCTCCTCGATGTGGCGTACCGTTATTCCGCTGTCCAAAAGCTCACTTTCAAACGAAAAACTGCAGCCTATAAGGAAAGCAACGAGGTCATCGCGCCAAAACCGCTCTACGCTGTCGTATTCTCCTGTAAGTACGCCTTTTTCGTATATTCTGTATTTCGGAATGTCCGTTGCAATGTTGCAGTCCTTGGCAATCTTTTTAAGATATGGGTCGCCGACATCCGATACCTCGAGTATGGGGCAGGGCTTCGGGTTTCTCTGCGTAAACAGAAGAAAATCGTATGCAAGCTCTTTCGGCAGTATCGCAAGATTCGCCTGAGCAAAGCCGAGACACATTCCCGATGTCTGACCTGTTATTTTTTTATCTCTTATCAGTTTTCTGACTTCATACGGAGCCATATGTGCTAAATCCATTGTTTTCACCTCTTGTCAATAGTGGAGCAAATGCGAGTGAAATTCTTTTTGTTCCTCTTTTAAAAGATGTTCCGCTTTTTGCCTGTCGGTAAGTTTGAAATGAACCCTTGTGCCGGGTCTTGCCTGAGCCAAAAGCGGTAAATCAACCGAAATTACCGTGGCGATTTTGGCGTAACCGCCGGTAGTCTGTCTGTCGGCAAGCATTATTATCGGATTTCCCGTGCGCGGAATTTGTATACTCCCGAAAACAATGCCGTCCGAGATAATGTCAACCGTGTTTTTGTATTCTATCTTTTCGCCGGACAGTTTGCAGCCCATTCTGTCGGATTCGTTTGTAACCATGTATGTGCCGTTTAAAAAGGTCTTAATTCCGCGTTCCGTAAAATAATCGTTCTGCGGTCCCAAAAGCACCCTTACGGTTATCTCGTCGCTTCCGAAATCCTCTTTGGGCGCCGAATGAATAAGATGCTTGTAAAATTCATCGTATACATCTCTGCACGGAACGATGTCGCCCGCCTTTAACGGTCTGCCGTCAAGTCCGCCGAGCCTACATTTCAGATTGGTTGAACGGCTACCCATAATAACGGGGACATCTATGCCGCCGCGAACCGCAAGGTAAGTTCTCATTCCGCTTGTTGCGGCGGAAAATGTCAGCGTTTCGTCGCGCTTTACAAATACGGTTTTATACATTTCAACGGGTGCGCCGTCAAGTTTAGGCGACATATCCGCACCGGTAATCGCAATGTAATTCGACTTCAAAAATTTAAAAGAGCCGCCGAGGTATGTCATCTCAATTACGGCTTCATCGGTAAAATTACCGACGAGTGCGTTTGCTATGTGGTAGGAACGAACGTCCATAACGCCCGATGCATTAAAACCGAGCGCCGCAAAGCCCTTTCTGCCGCCGTCCTGAATTGTGGATAACATTCCGGGAGTAATGACTTTAATACTCATTCGTCGTCACCTCCGATGATGCGGCACTCATATGTGCCGTCTTGAACTTTTGCCGATATATCGTCGAATTCTCCTTTGTCAATCGGGACAAATCTTATGTAATCTCCGGCGGAATAAAGTATAGGCTCGGCTCTTTCGGGGTCGTAAGGCTTTACGGGAGTTGTGCCGATAAGTCTCCAGCCACCCGGTGAGGCGAGTGGATAAATTCCGGTTTGCTCGCCGCCTATTCCGACGGCTCCGGCATGAATTTTAGTTCTCGGATTTTGCAGTCTCGGCGTTTTAATTCTGTCGTCAAGACCTCCGAGATATGCAAATCCGGGCAAAAAGCCGAGCATATAAATCAAATAATCCGTTCCGGAGTGTATCTTTATAACTTCTTCCTCGGTAAGATTGTTGATTTTTGCGACGTCTTTTAAATCTTCGCCGTATTCGCCGCCGTACAGCACGGGTATCTCTATGATTTTTTTCCTGTTTTCCGATGATACTTTAAGGTTGCGGCAGAGCTTATTTATCTTTGCTTTAAGCTTTTCTCCGCCCGTAATGCACGGGTCATAAATTATAAGAAGCGACCGAAATGTCGGGACGGTCTCGATAATACCGGGAATATTTTTTTCATGAACGACTTTGTCAAGCGCGTGAACGCAGGCGTTTATCTCAGCACTTATTTCATTGCCGAATTCAACAGTTATTGCGCTGTCACCGGAAGATAAAAATTTAGGAGCGTTCATATATGAATACCTCTTAAAATTATTTTCTGTCGTCGTAAAAACCGAGTTCTATGGTTTTATCAAACCAAGTTTTGCATTTTTCGGTAAGGGTGGGAGCGTATCTTATACACTCGCGCATCATATTTACCATCATCATATTTGTGGTGAGGTCAAAGCCGTCTATCGACGGTATCTGCCAACCGTACATATCTACCATACCGCTTCTTGCGGCAGTTTTCAAGACATCTTTTTCAAGCTCTGCGTCATGCATTATGTTTATATTGCCTTTAAGATATGCTATTGCCGCTATCATACCGTAGCAGCCCCAGTCCGAAACGGTTGCCGTTATTATGTTGTCCGCGGCGACAACGCTTGCAATTCCGCCGTTACAGCCGCATACGCAGTTTGATTTTTCAGATGTATACGGCACATATTTTTTTATGTGGTCAAGAATGGTGCCCATGCCCAATTCGTTTCCGAGATCGCCTATGGCAATATTTAAAACTCCGGCGTTTTGAAGCTTTGTAAAGAGTATATCTCCCTTTGCCTCAAGAGCCGTAGTGTTTTTGCCTACCGCGTTGTGATATTCGCCGACGGCATTTGCGCCGGGGAACTCATTTGCTATTACGGCTTTGGGCATACCCTTTGAAATTATTTCGTCGGCAAGACCTTCGGCCTTGTTTTTGTCCTTTGTAAAGGGGATAACCGCCATCGAAACGGTGTGAGCGTTCATCTCTTCTATTGTATCATAGAGGTGAAGTCCTATCACTCTTGACATATTTCTGACCGCTTCAACATTTTCGTCCTGACAAATTATAACCGGCTTTACGTCAAATGCGAGCGACAGCGCTCTTGCGAGAAGCATCGAGCTTACTATACCGTCGGTCTCGGCGTGGTGATGGTCGAGTAAAACGAACCCCGTCATTATGTATACTATATCGTCTTTTTTAAGCGCCGCGCACAGCTTTTTTGCCGCGTTCATTGTCGTGGGCATACCTGTGTACTTTCGCGAAGCCTTGTAGAGAATGCGGCAAATGCCGTATCCGCGTGGGTCAAGATTTGCGAGATTATCAAGATTTTCGCCGATATTAAGGTCTGTAAGTGCTTTCTGATCCATAATTATTCTCCCTCTTTAAAAAGAATACAAGGCTGTTTCGATTTGCGCGAAACAGCCGTATTGCAGATGTATTATCGTTTTTATTCGCCGCATTCGTCATGCAAACGTTTGAGATAGGCGTCCTGGAGTATTTTTATGATTTCGGGAGCTTTGCCGCCGACAGGTTCGCCGTCAAGCTCACAGGCAGGCATACAAAGAGCGCCCGAGGACGAAACTATTATTTCGTCGGCGTTTTTAAGCTCTTCGAGCGTGTAGTCGCGTTCTTCTACCGGTATGCCTTTTTCGTGGCATATCTCTATAAGGTGCTTTCTCGTAATGCCGGGTAAAACGAGGCAGTCGAGCTGATGGGTTATAAATTTACCGTCTTTGATTATGGATACGTTTGAGTGCGCGCACTCCGTTACAAGATCGCCGCGGTGAAATACCGTTTCGTCACAGCCCTTCTCACGAGCTCTCTGCGAAGCGAGAACGCTCGGTATGAGGTTAAGGGTTTTAACATTGCAATAGAAAAATCTCTTGTCCTCCATGGTAGTGAGCTTGTAGCGAAGAGACAGGTCTTTCATCGGGCAGGGTTTTGTGTATATGAGCAGGTTTGAGGGCGTGTTCGGAAAAACATGATCGCGCATACCGGTTCCTCTTGTGGCCTCCCAGTAAACGAACTGATTGGGGTCGTCTACCTTGTTTACACACTCATAGAGCGTCTTTTTAAGCTCTTCCCGAGGCATCGGAGCGGGAATTTCAAGCAGCTTGCAGCTGTTGTAAAATCTGTCGAGGTGATCCTCCAGAGCAAAGATGGTGCGGTTTACCGAATATGTAGCGTCGTAAACTCCGTCACCGAAGTACATGGCGCGGTCGTTCATCGGGACCGTCATCTTTTCAATAAGATCAAATTTGCCGTTGTAGTAACCGATATTTTCCATTTTTGTCAGCTCCCCAAAATAATGTTATATAAAAGCAAAATAAGCCAAGCCCAATTGAGTTTTGTCCGCCATCGCACAGAATTCAAATAGACTTAACTTACAATAAGACATTATAATACGGCAATTTTTTCCTGTCAATAAAAATCAAACAAATCTTAAAAAATGTCGAAATTGACAAAAAATTACCTGATATGTACTATTTCGCCCGAAGTTATGGTTTTTGTTTCGCCGCCCGACAAAATCACGAGACCGCCGTCGGGGGCAATGTCAAGAACTTTTGCGTCATATTCGCCGTCCGGCGTTATAACTTTAACGGTCTTGCCTAAAGATGCTGAGTACATTTTCAGCCTGTTTACTATTTCGGCTGTGTTTTCGGTGTTGAGAGCGTTTCGGCGTATAACGTAGCGGTCGAGGTTGTTTACAATGTCAACCGCTATTTCGTTGTGGTCAAGCTCGCCATCGTATTTATCGCCTATGCTTGCCGCCGTATACATTATTTCATCGGGGAAGTCCTGCTTTTCAATATTGAGACCTATTCCGACCACGGCGTATTTGGGTTTGCCGTTTTGATTTACTATCTCGCAAAGTATGCCGCACACCTTTTTTTCGTCGAGCAAAATGTCGTTCGGCCATTTAATTTTGCAGTCAAAATCAAAGAAATTAAAGAGCGTGTCGCGTACCGCAAGCCCGGCAAGGCTCGACAGCAGGTCAAAATTGGGCTCCTTTCCGCTTATTTCGTAGACAACGGAAATGTATACGCCCTTTCCCTTAGGCGAGCAAAATGTTCTGCCGGAGCGGCCCTTGCCGGCGGTTTGGCAGTCCGATACGACGAAGGCGCCGAGACCTTTACCCTCGGCACAAAGCTTTTTTGCGACATCGTTTGTCGATTCGGTTTCGGCAAAATAATGCAGTCTGCGTTTTGAGCGGTACTGCCTTAAATGGTATATAAGGCTTCTTTCGTTGAGCATAAGGTTATTCATTTATCATCAGTCCGTTTCGGTTTTAATATGATATAATATTGTAACTTGTTCGTTGCAATACTGATATTTTACATAATAGAATTTGCAAGGTCAAGTAAAATTGAAAAAAACCGACGTCTCGTGATAACTTAATTACTCCTTAATATTTTACGGCTTTATACATTATAAATGTAAAAACGCGCTTTGTATGGCGGAAACTTCGCATTCGGAGCGGCATCGTATTGCGCGAAGTAAAAAATGTTAAAATTTTATGACTAATTTATATATTATCCATTGACTTTTTTTGCGATTTATTGTAAATTATATTATGTTATGCAACAAATATGTATGAGTGAAGTTTAGCTTTTAAAACCACTCGGAAGGGGAAACTCACTATGTCTAAAAAAGAAAAAATACCTTCAACTCCCGAAATGAGAGCTCAAAAGCTTGCTCGCAGTGCCGAAAAGAGAAAGATTTTCGGTAAGACTTTTGAAAAAGCTTTCGGAATAATGCTTGCACTTTTGCTTGTTTACTCGGTATGCAGCATAGCTTTTAAACCTGCTACCGCTTCAGTGGCAACAAATGCCGGCGCTCAGACTTCTTCTTCGGGCAGTTCCGGCAGTTCATCTTCAGGCAGCTCTTCTTCGGGCAGCGCTTCATCGAGCTCTTCCGGCAGCGCTTCTTCCGATAATGCCGCTTCCGCTTCGTCGGACAACGGTTCATCGGCAGCTCAGAGCGATGCAGCAGCTCCCACGGAACTTTCCGCATCAAGTTCTGTAGAAGATGTTGTTAATTACTTCAACAAGGCCATCAACAATGTTAAGCCGAACGCTAAAGAGATAACTCTTACAAAAGAGACAAACTCTCAGGCAGGCAACATTTCCGGCGATCTTCCCAAGACGCTTACAAGTATGGCTGATTCTCTTATAGCTGCAAATATGGGTGATAAAGACGTTTCCACAGTTTCTCCCGCGACCACGGTTGATGATAAAAACGCTATGTTCCCCGTAGAGAACGAGAGCTGGTCAAGCAAACTTACAGCTGATGACATTGAAAATAAAGAAGTGGTTGATAACGGCAGTTCTTATGTTATAACTCTTTACATCAAGGCAGATGAGCCCTCAACCGATACTTCGCACGGCAATGGGCACAACGGTAAAATATTCTCGGTTGTTATGCCGTCTATAGTTACCGAAAACGCCGGTGCTGCCGCAAACATCATCAAAGATGTTAAAACCGGTCACAGTGACGGTTATGTTAAGGTTACCGTTGATAAGGCATCGGGCAATGTTACCGAGGCTACATACTATTTCGTATGGACTCTTTCTCTTACCGCTTTGTCAAAGAACATTTCAATTCCGTTCGGTCTTGAAAAGGACTTCACAATTGCTTGGTAATTAAGCTAAACAAACAAATTTTAAGGCACCTCAAAACGAGGTGCCTTTTATTTTGTACCCGATAGTGAAAACCGATATCTTGCGGATAAAGCTATCGGGGTATCTTTTCAGCAATGCAAAACGTAATCGGCAGCAAGAACAGTAAAAAACAACAGTAAAAAATGAGGTGCGCCGAAAACAGCGTACCTCATTTTGCTTTGTAATTGTGAGCCTCAGTTTTTAAGACTCTGAAGCGGTGCCGGTATTCTTCCGCCGCGGTTAATGAATTTTGCGGGTGAAGAGGTGTTTACTTTCATTATGGGTGAACTGCCGAAGAGACCGCCGAATTCAACCTCATCGTCATCGCTTCTGCCGATTGCGGGGATAACTCTCACGGCTGTGGTCTTTGAATTAACCATACCGATAGCCGCCTCATCGGCGATTATTGCGGATATTACTTCAGCCGGCGTGTCGCCCGGTACGGCTATCATATCAAGACCTACGGAGCATACTGCGGTCATAGCCTCAAGCTTTTCTATTTTGAGCGTTCCGCTCCTTGCGGCGTTTATCATTCCTGCGTCTTCGGAAACGGGTATAAATGCGCCCGAAAGACCGCCGACGTGCGATGAAGCCATAACGCCGCCTTTTTTAACAGCGTCATTCAAAAGAGCAAGGCAGGCTGTTGTGCCGCAGGCACCGCACTGCTCGAGACCCATTTCTTCAAGAATATGCGCAACCGAATCGCCGACTGCCGGTGTGGGAGCAAGCGATAAGTCCACTATACCGAACGGAACTCCGAGTTTTTCGGCGGCCCTTGATGCTACAAGCTGACCGACTCTCGTTATTTTGAATGCGGTTTTCTTAACAACGTCGGCAACGTCGGTTATATTGCCGTCGGGTATTTTTGTAAGAGCCGAGCGAACAACTCCGGGACCGGATACGCCTACGTTTATAACGCTGTCGGGCTCTCCTGCACCGTGAAAAGCACCTGCCATAAACGGGTTGTCATCGGGTGCGTTGCAAAATACGACGAGCTTTGACGGACCTACAAGCCCCTTATCCTTAGTAAGAACAGCCGATTCGCGGACTATTTTTCCCATAAGGGCAACAGCGTCCATATTTATACCGGCTTTTGTGGAGCCTATGTTAACGCTTGAACAGAGTCTTTCGGTTACGGCAAGAGCCTCCGGTATGCTCCTTATAAGTTCTTCGTCACCCTTTGCAAATCCCTTTTGCACAAGCGCCGAATATCCGCCCAAAAAGTTTACCCCGACCGCCTTTGCGGCTTTGTCAAGAGTTTTGGCGTATTTTATGGGGCCGCCGCCGGCAGAGGCAAATATCATTGATATGGGGGTTACGGCTATGCGTTTGTTGATTATCGGAACGCCGTATTCCTTTTCAATCTCTTCGCCTGTTTTGACGAGATTTTCCGCCTTGCGGCATATCTTGTCGTAAATTCTGCCGCACGCCCTGTCGGCGTCGGAATCCGCACAGTCAAGAAGAGAAATTCCCATGGTGATGGTTCGTATGTCGAGATTTTCCTCCCTGATCATATTGATGGTTTCGAGTATATCCTGTGTGTTTATCATAGAATTCTTCCCTTGCTTGGAATATTTATAAATTATATGTGATGCATCGTATTAAAAATGTCCTCGTGAACGGCGTTCATTGAGAGCCCTGTCTTTTCGCCGAGAGCCGTTATTTCGTCTGCAAAAGAGGTAAAGGGTATATCGCATTTGTCAACGTCAACGAGCATTATCATACAAAACATATCCTGTAAAATAGACTGTGTAACCTCAATTATGTTGACGGAATGTTTCGCACAGAGCGTTGAAACCTCTGCGAGGATGCCGACGGTATCCTTACCGACAACGGTTATAATAGAACGCATAAAATGTACCTCCAAAAAAATTCTTAGGCTATTTTATCACACTTTCACTGCGTTTAACATATCAAATGACAATTTTTTTCAAAAAAGAGTATATTCTTTTTTGAAAATATGCTATTATATCCTAAGAATATTATCATACGAGGCGATTTGATGTATCAGAGAACAGTTGACCTGCACGTCCATACCGACAACTCTCCGGACGGCAACCATTCCGCAATGTTTATCTGCGAAAGAGCCGAGCTTTCGGGGCTTCGCGCTTTGGCGTTCTGCGACCATTGCGAGATAGACAGCTTTTATCAGGACAAGTATGATAAACGTATACGTTCGGCGTATTACGAAGTGGCAATGGCACAATCGGCATTCCGCGGAAAGGTGCTTGTACTTGAGGGTATAGAGCTTGGGCAGGCTCACTATAACCCCGAGCTTGCCGAAAAAGTCTTGTCCCTGCGGGAGTATGACCAGGTTATAGGCTCTGTGCACAATCTTCGCAATACTCAGGACTTTTATTATATGGACAGCTTTACCGAAAATAGCGCAAACGATTATTTTGACCGCTATCTCGATGAAATTCTCGGGCTTTTGGAGTGGGGCAATTTCGATATACTCGCTCACCTTACGTATCCGCTCAGATATTTTTACGCAAAATCGGGTATCAGCATTGATATGTCAAAGTACAGCAAAAAGGTTGACGAAATATTAAAGCTGACCGCCGAAAAGGGTAAGGCGCTTGAAGTGAATTCGGCGGGACTTCGCCAGCCCATTAAAAAGCTTGCCCCCGAAGCAGACGTTGTAAAGCGTTTTAAAGAACTCGGCGGAAAATATGTAACCTTCGGTTCTGACGCGCATTTTGCGGAAGATCTTGCGGCAGGACTTACCGAAGCTTATGACGCTATGAAAGCCGCCGGATTTAAGGAAATGACGCTTTTCCAGCAGCGTACGCCTCTTTTAATGCCCATTGAATAATATTAAATATCTAAAACGAAACGGAATTTATTTATGATTGTAAAAGCAGCCGCAAAAATAAACCTTATGCTTGACGTTGTCGGAAAGCTTCCTAACGGCTACCACAGCTTATTTATGATAATGCAGTCGGTAAGCTGTTATGATACCGTGCGTGTTGACAGAACAGGCGAAAACGGTATTAAGATAATTTCCTCCGATGAACGTGTACCGAAGGATGAAAAAAACATCGCATATAAAGCTGCCGAGGCATTTTTTGAGTATTCGGGCATTGCGGACTTCGGTATAGAGATTGAAATCGGCAAAAAAATCCCTATGGCGGCAGGTTTGGCAGGAGGTAGTGCAGACGGCGCAGGCGTGCTGTATATATTAAACAAGCTGTATAAAACGTGCTTTGACGATTTCACGCTTTGTTCGATAGGTGAAAAGGTCGGAGCCGATGTACCGTTTTCTCTGACGGGCGGAACAAGCCTTTGCGTAGATACGGGCGGTGTTATAGCTCCTCTTCCCGCTCTTTCCGACTGCTTTATCGTTTTGTGTAAACCCGATATGGGCGTTTCAACAGTCGGCGCGTATAAGCAGATAGACGAGGCACAGCGTATTCGTCATGCGGACCGTACCGCTATGCTGTATGCGATGAAAAACCGCGATGCTGTCCTTATGTACGAAAAGATGAACAATGTTTTCGAGCAGGTAATAGAGGTTCCGAAACGTCCGTATATTAAGCAGACCATGAAGCGCTGCGGAGCAAAAGCGGCGCTTATGAGCGGAAGCGGACCTACGGTATTCGGCATATTCACGTCGGAAGACGAGGCAAAACTATGCTTTAATAAGCTTAAAATGAACTTTAACGAAACCTATCTCACGGTGCCTGTAAAAAAGGGGATAGAGGAAGTTGCAAAATGAAAAACAAATACTCTGCGGCTCTGACCGCGGCGGCGTTTCTGACAGCGGCGGCTTTGATATTGTCGCTTGTGCTGAAAGACAACAGTGTAATATTTTACGGTGGTTGATAAAATGAAGATTTCTACCAAAGGCAGATACGCACTTCGTATGATGACGGATATAGCACTTCATTCCGGCGGCGAATGTGTGTCGCTTAAAGATGTTTCGGCAAGGCAAAAAATATCCGTCAAATATTTGGAGCAGATAGTTATGCAGCTTACCAAGGCGGGGCTTTTAAAAAGCATCCGCGGCCCTCAGGGCGGATATAAGCTGACAAGACGGGCGGAAGATTATACGGTAGGGGAGATACTCGGTGTTACCGAGGGCAGTCTCGCCCCCGTACCGTGTATAGAAATGGGAAACTCTGCCTGTGAACTGTACGATACCTGCCCGACTTCGGGATTTTGGAAAAGGGTATATGACGCCGTTATGAATGTAGTGGATAACACCACTCTTTATGACCTCGCCGAAGAATATAAACAAAAAAAAGAAAACGGCAATGATTACTGCATATAATCATTGCCGTTAATTTTATATATTGTCCGCCGTGACGTTATATCTGTAAGAAGCCCACTTTTTTCATAGCTTTTCTGAGAGTGCGCTCCGCGGTGTAAGAAGCCTTTTCCGCTCCTTCTTTCATACATTCCGTGAGATATGCCTTGTCATCTATAAGGCGGTTGTATTCTTCTCTGAGCGGACGAAGCTCGTCGCACACGGCTTCCCCGACCGCGGTTTTAAAGTCGCCGTAACCCTTGCCGTCAAATTCCTTTTCTATTTCCTCGTCTGTTTTTCCTGTACAGCACGAGTAAATTCCCATAAGGTTGTTTACGCCGTCTTTGCCGTCTTTTCTGTAAACACGCGCCTCGCTGTCGGTAACGGCGCTTTTTATTTTTTTCATAATAGTGTTGTCATCGTCAAGCACGGAAATAAATGCTTTGGGATTTGTGTCGGATTTGCTCATCTTTTTGGTGGGCTCCTGAAGCGACATTATTTTGGCGCCGCTTTTTCCTATAAACGGTTCGGGAAGTTTAAACGTATTTCCGTAAAGACCGTTAAATCTGTCGGCAATGTTTCTTGTTATCTCAAGATGCTGTTTTTGGTCAATGCCTATCGGAACAAAGTCGGTCTGATATAAAAGAATATCCGCCGCCATAAGCACAGGATATGCAAAAAGTCCCACATTTACATTGTCGGGGTGTTTTTCGCTCTTGTCCTTAAACTGCGTCATTCTTGAAGCTTCGCCGAATTGGGTGTAGCAATCAAGTATCCAGGCGAGCTGTGCATGAGCCGGGACATGGCTCTGAACAAATACCGTGTTTTTGTGAGGGTCAAGACCGAGAGCCAACAAAAGTGCGTACATTTCGGTGGTCCTTCTGCGAAGATCCGCAGGATTCGGTCTTACCGTTATCGAGTGCAGATCGGCAACTCCGAAAAAGCAGTCATAACTGTCGGACATATTTTTCCAGTTTTTCAAGGCGCCGAGGTAGTTGCCGAGGGTAGGTGTGCCCGTCGGCTGTATTAAGCTGAGTACGGTTTGTTTCTTTTCCTGATTGTTTTCCATTTTTATTACTCCGTTACTGTTTTATACAATTATACCGTAAAACGAATGCTTTACGGCGAAACTGTTTATAGTTTAAATTGAAATTCGTCTTTTGTCAATGCAAATGCCGGGTCTTATGTGATATTTCCGCCGATAAAGTGCTTTTTCGGCGTACCTTTTGCATTATTGATACCTTATATATAAAAATTGCCCCCGAAGCTTCATTTCGACGGCGTATTTTTACTGTAATTTGCTTATTTCGTCCATTATGTAGTCGAGAACCTTCCCGGGTTCAATGCCAAGCACAACGGCAAATTCTTCATATATCAGAGCTTCCGCTTCCTTCAAAAATGTCTCGTCTGATTGGTGAAGCCGTTTTCCTTTTTCTTCGCGTTCGGTTTTGTGCAAACGAATTGCTTTTATTACCTTGATTATTCTGTGTCTGTCTCCGGATGACAGAGCGTCTTTAAACGTGTCTCTTCTCTCGGAGTTGTTTTCAATCCACTCCGATGCGTCCTGCGCGGCATTTTTAATCAGTTCGTCTATTTCGGATCTTTCTATAACGCCGTGCATTTTTTCCGTAAGCTCTTTATTGTCCGACGGGACAAAAATCTTTGAGTTTTTTCTGTAAACGGGATTTAAGATGAAGTATACGGTGTTTTTTCCGCCGACGCGCATTTTTTCCGTTCCCGTTATGCGGCATATACCCTGAGTTCCGTAGATTACAACGTCGCCCGCTTTAAATGACATATTTTCTTTTACTTCTTCCACGGCTTTTTTCCTCCGTAATACTTTTTTGCAATTTCGCTTTGCTTTGCCGCGTCTATGGTGTTAAGGCGTTTTGACCAAGCATTTTCCGAAGAAAGCTTTTTCTCCGGCGTTTCGTAAAAAGAGCATTTTTCGCCGAGACATTTCTTTACGTTTAAAACGGAGCAACCGTTTCTTTCCGTGAAATGTATACAGCAAAATGTGTCGTTATCATTTCTGTTTGCGTCTGAAATTTTTTTCTCGTCTGACATAATATCACTTCTTTTATACTTTATATCATATTATAACATCTTTTTCGACTTTTTGTTATTGACATAATAGATAAATTTATATCATTTGTCGCTTTATATAAAATAGCCAAATTGCCGTAAATTTCGGTCTGTATAAAGGTATAAGGCAATATATATGTATTACCCAATAAATACGGAGCGGATGTGTGCGCCATGATAATAAAATTCAAAAAGCCGGCGGCGATTTTTTGCGGAGTGATTCTGATAATATTCGGATTGTTGTTTTTGCTTTATGCCGTTTTCGGGATGAGCGGCGACGAAGAGATAAGAGCTAAAAGAACCTCTGCACGGTACGGTTCGTCCGTGGACCCCGAAAAACCTATGGTTGCGCTGACATATGACGACGGACCCTATACCCCCGTTACGGGCAGAATTCTCGAAAGTCTCAAAGCGTCGGGCGGCAGAGCGACCTTTTTTGTGGTCGGCAGCAGAATAGAGGGTCGCGAGGAGATAACAAAGAAAATAGCGGAGTACGGCTGCGAAATAGGGAACCACACTTACGGACATGTCGTGCTTACAAAAATAAGCAATGAAAACGCTTTGCGCGAGCTTACAAAAAATGATGAGGTTATTTTTAATACCGTCGGAATAAAGCCGAGCGTTGTAAGACCGCCGTGCGGCTGTTATAATGATTTTATAAGGCAAAATTCGGGAAGGCCCCTCGTCCTGTGGACAATAGACACAAGAGACTGGAGCCATCAAAATAAAGACCGCACGGTAAATACGGTGCTTTCGAGCGTCAAGGACGGAGACATTATTTTGATGCACGATTTGTTTGTCCCCACGGCAGAAGCGTCGGAAATACTGATTCCAGAGCTTGTAAATCGCGGATTTCAGCTTGTTACCGTGAGCGAGCTTATCTATTACCGCGGCGAAATAAACGGTATCGTATTAAATAACGGTTGACAAATTAAGTTTAATAAGTTATCATATTAGCATATTAACACTTTACTACAGTAAAACACGGAGGACGTTATGAAAAAGTTTTTAAGTATTTTGCTTGCAGCAGCCTTGATTGTATGCACATTTGCCGCTTGCGGCAATAAAAAATCCGATACTTCTTCGGACCTTGCATATGTTAAAGATAAAGGAACACTTGTTATCGGCATTACTCTTTTTGCGCCGATGGATTATTATGAAGAGGGCAATACCACAGACCTTAAAGGCTTTGAGGCTGATTTTGCAAGAGCCGTTTGCGAAAAGCTCGGCGTTACGCCTAAATTCCAGGTAATAAGCTGGGAGGCAAAAGAGAGCGAGCTCAATTCAAAAAATGTTGACTGCCTTTGGAACGGTCTTACAATAACCGACGCGAGAAAAAATACCATGTCTATCTCAACTCCCTATATGGCAAATAAGCAGGTTCTCATAACCAAGAGCGAAAATGCCGATAAATATTCTTCGGCAGGTTCGTTAAAGGGTGCAACGGTAGTTGCCGAAAAAGAATCCGCAGGCGAAGAGGTAGCAACAAGCGACGCATTCTTTGAGGGTGCAAACTACACGGCGGTTGACTCAATGGCAAAGGCAATAATGGAGGTTTCCTCCGGCACGGCAGATGCCGCTGTTATCGACTATGTTACGGGCATCGGCTCAATAGGCGAGGGCACAAACTATACAAATATCGTTATGGTGAACGGCGCCGACTTTGCCGATGAAGAATACGGCATTGCTTTCAGAAAAGGCAGCGATATAACTCCCGAAGTCAACAAGGCGATCGACGAGCTTGCAAAGGACGGTACTCTCAGAGCCATCGCCGAAAAATATAAACTCGGCGGTCAGCTCCTTGTAGGCTGAAAAAACTAAGAAATAACTTTTTGAGGCGGCGGCGTTTCTGCGCTTGCCGTCTAAAAGTTTGTTTAAGGTGAAATTATGGACTCTTTTGTGAATATATCGGTAGAACTTTTAAAGGGGTTCTGCGAGAATTTAAAGCTGTTTTCGTTGACGCTTCTGTTTTCTGTTCCCGCAGGACTTCTTGTTATGTTTTGCTCTATATCAAAATTCAAGCCGCTGAAGTGGCTTTCAAAGACCTTTGTATGGATAATCCGCGGCACACCGCTTATGCTCCAGCTTTTTGTTGTGCTGTATGTTCCGGGGCTTTTGTTTAACACACCTATAAAAGTGCGTTTTACGGCGGCGCTCATAGCATTTGTAATAAATTACGCCTGCTATTTTTCCGAGATTTACCGCGGCGGCATAGAGAGCATTTCAAAAGGTCAGTATGAGGCGGGACATGTTCTCGGAATGACAAAGCCGCAGATATTTTTCAAGGTAATACTCTTGCAGGTGGTAAAGAGAATAGTACCTCCGATGAGCAATGAAATAATAACTCTTGTTAAAGATACATCTTTGGCGAGGGTAATAGCCGTTGCGGAAATAATAATGGCTGCCGACAGATTTTCGGCACGCGGAATAATTTGGCCGCTGTTCTATACAGGCGCGTTTTTCCTGATATTTAACGGCTTGCTGACTGTTATCTTTAATAAGATTGAAAAGAAACTCGATTATTTCAGAGGTTAACTTATGACTGTACTTGAAGTAAAAAATATACATAAAAGATTCGGCAAAACCGACGTCTTAAAGGGCATTGATTTTAAAATCGAAGAGGGAGAGGTTGTCTCCGTTATAGGCTCTTCCGGCAGCGGTAAAACCACTCTTTTGCGCTGCATAACCGGACTTGAATCCGCAGACGAAGGAAAGATTTCCGTAGGCGGCAGAGTGACGTTTGACAGCGAGCGTAAGGAGAAACTGTCAAGAGAAGAAAAGCGTGAAAATCAGCTTTGCACAGGGCTTGTTTTTCAGTCCTTCAATCTTTTTCCGCAGTATACGGTTCTCCGCAACGTAACGCTTGCCAAAGAGCTTTTGGTAAAAGAAGAATGTAAAAAAAATAAGCTCCCGCACGAAGAAAAAAAGAAAAAGCTCGCCGAAGTCAGGACTGAAGCGATAAAAATAATAGGCAGCGTGGGGCTCGGCGATAAGCTTGAAAGCTACCCGTGCGAGCTCTCGGGCGGTCAGCAGCAGCGAGTCGCCATTGCGCGTGCACTTATGCTGTCTCCGCAGCTTTTATGTTTTGACGAGCCCACAAGCGCCCTCGACCCCGAAATTACCGGTGAGGTTTTAAATGTTATCAGAAAACTCGCGCAGGACGGCAAGACCATGCTTATAGTCACCCACGAAATGGGATTTGCCCGCGAGGTTTCCAATAAGGTCATATATATGCATGAGGGCGTTATTGCGGAAGAGGGAACACCCGAAGAGATTTTTGACAATCCAAAGAGCGACCGCTTAAAATCATTCTTAAATTCCACCCTCCGAATATAAACCCGTAAACTTACCGCCTTCGCAAAGAAACGTGGGGCAGTGATATGTACCCAGTTTTCTGGACACCAACTCAAAATTGAATAATTAGTTTTTC